>Ga0181558_10002090_pt1 | contig 19167 bp, 21 predicted proteins | sample 011ome_22_FD_133754 | JGI IMG/M metagenome (GOLD analysis project Ga0181558, IMG submission 133754) | Coastal salt marsh microbial communities from the Groves Creek Marsh, Skidaway Island, Georgia - 011507BT metaG (megahit assembly) | ecosystem: Environmental > Aquatic > Marine > Intertidal...
AATCCACACAGGCGATCAGCATGACCTCGGGATGCTGACCCTCTGCGGCCAGTTCCCACATCCGCTCGGGCCGGTGACTGTAATACCGGGAGCGGAAGCTCTGGTGGCCCGCCACCAGACGTTCAACCGCGTTTACCATGGGACGTCCTTTCCCCGGTGGTCGAGAAACCGGCCGCTCCGGTCAAGCGTCAGCCGGTCGATCACGGCGCGGATCCCCGTCACGCTTTCCTGCGGGGTGATCGACGCATGGGGACCGGTCATGTCGGTTTTCACATAGCCGGGATGCAGCGCGACCGAGGCTACGCCGCGTGCGCGCCATTCCGGTTCGACCGCGCGGTAGCGCTTGTTCAGTTCGCCTTTGGAATCGCCGTAGAGATCCGGGCTGCTGGGGCGCGGACGCCCGAAGCCCTGGATGCTCGACATCAGCGCGACCTTCTTATGATCGCTCGCGGCCACGCTGTCGAGAAGCGCCGACACGGTCACGATCGGCGCTTCGGCGTTGATCCGCATGGTCTCGGCGGTTTCTTCCGGGCTTGCACTACCGCGGCTGTTGAGGACGCCGGCGTTGTGGATCAGAACATCGAGCGCCACCTTGCGCAGGGCGTCGGCAAAGCGAGCGATATGGGTGTCGTTGCGCACATCAAGCGGATGCACACGGACATCGCCGCGCACCTCGCCCAGCGCCCCCGGAGCGTCGGGAGACCGTGTCGTTGCATAGACCCGCCAGCCATCGGCCGCATATTGCCGCACGAACTCCAGACCTATGCCCCGGCTCGCGCCGATGATTGCCACATTTGGCATTGCACTCCCCACCCCACCGTCAACCCGGCGGAACCCAATTCACCAGGGGTGTTCACTCCCCTTCCAGGTGAGAAACTTTCCGGCATCGCTGTCGTCCATCTCCCCGATGACACGCCGCATGCCGCTGACACTCTCATTCACGCTGACCGGCGCACTGCGCCCACCCATATCCGTCGCCACCCAGCCCGGGTGGAACACCACTGATGTGATTCCTCGCGCGCGCCATTCCGGCTCGATCTCGCGGAACCGGTCATTCAGCAGGCATTTGGACGCGCCGTAATCCGCCGAGGGCATACCGCCGCCATGGCGCGCGCCCATCTGGCTGGTGAGGATCGCCAGCTTGCGCATCTCACCCCGTTCGAGCGCGGGCAGCATTGCACCGACCACATCGAAGGGCGCATCCGCGTTGATCGACATCATTTCGTCCCGGCTGACACCCCGCAGAACACCGGCGCTGTGGATCATGACGTCCAGCCCCCGTCCCTCGAAGGCCTGCGAGAGCGCGGCGATATCGTCAGCGTCACGCACCTCCAGGCGGTGGATGGTGATATCCCCACCGATCTTCCCAAGGTCACCGGGCTTGTCGGGTGTGCGTGTGGTGGCGTGCACCTCCCAGCCGTCTTCAGCATAGGCTGTGGCCAGACCGAGACCGATCCCCCGGCTCGCACCCGCAATCAGAACAGATGGCATGGCTATGCCCCCTCCGTATTCGACGTCGCGCCCGGCCGGCGCGCCGTGACCTCGATCTCGATTTTCATGCGCGGATCCACCAACTGCGCGATTAGCGCCGTCGCGGCGGGCGGATGCGGCCCCAGATATTGCTTGAAGACCGGCATCAGCGCTTCGTAGTCATCGGCATCGGGAAAGTAGTAGGTCACCCGCACCAGATCGGCGAAGGAACAGCGCGCGGCGGCCAATGTGCGCGCGATGTTGCGGAACGCCTGATGGGTCTGCTCCGTCACATCGTCGGAGATGGTCATGGTCTCGTAGTCGAAACCGGTGGTACCGGAGACATGCACATAATGATCGTCAACGACGGCCCGGGAATAGCCGACCGCCTTCTCGAATTCGGTGTTGGTGGAGATACGGCGCACTAGGTAGTCTCTTCGAAGATTTCGCGGCCGATCAGCATGCGCCGGATTTCCGATGTGCCCGCGCCAATTTCGTAGAGCTTCGCATCTCGTAACAGACGCCCGGTCGGGTATTCATTGATATAGCCGTTGCCACCGAGCGTCTGGATTGCTTCCAGCGCCATCCAGGTGGCCTTTTCGCCGGCGTAAAGAATGGCGCCGGCCGCGTCCTTGCGGGTGGTCTCGCCCCGGTCGCAGGCCTGGGCGACGGCATATACATAGGCCTTGCAGGCATTCATGGTGACATACATGTCCGCCAGCTTGCCCTGCATCAGCTGGAAGGTGCCAATGGGCTGGCCGAACTGCTCGCGCTCATGAACATAAGGCACCACGATATCCATGCAGGCCTGCATGATCCCCAGCGGCCCCGCCGCGAGCACCGCGCGTTCGTAATCGAGGCCGGACATCAGGACATTGACGCCCTTGCCGACCTCCCCGAGCACGTTTTCTTCAGGGACTTCACAATCCTGGAAGACCAGCTCGCAGGTGTCCGAGCCGCGCATACCCAGCTTGTCGAGTTTTTGGGCCTGGCTGAACCCCTTGAAACCTTTCTCCACGATGAAGGCCGTCATGTCGCGCGGCCCGGCATCCATGTCGGTCTTGGCGTAAATCACGAAAGTCTCCGAAACGGGGCCGTTGGTGATCCACATCTTGTTGCCGTTGAGGATATAGCGGTCGCCACGCTTCTCGGCCCGGGTGCGCATGCCCACCACGTCGGATCCCGCGCCGGGTTCACTCATGGCCAGCGCGCCGACATGCTTGCCCGACACCAGATCCGGCAGGTAGCGCGCCTTCTGTTCGGCAGTGCCGTTGCGATGAATCTGATTCACGCAGAGATTGGAATGGGCTCCGTAGGACAGGCCGACCGATGCGGAGGCGCGGCTGATCTCCTCCATCGCGACGCAGTGCTCGAGATAGCCCAGGTTCGAACCGCCATATTCCTCGTCCACGGTGATGCCGTGCAGGCCGAGTTCGCCCATCTGGGGCCAGAGGTCGATGGGAAACTCGTTCGACGCATCGATCTCCTCCGCCCGCGGTGCGATCTTGTCCGACGAAAAGCTGCGGACCGAATCCCGCAGCATGTCGGCGGTGTCGCCCAGATCGAAGCTCAGGCTCGGATATTCATTGGGAATCATCTGGTATCTCCTCCTGCCGACGGCTCAGACCGCCGCGCCGAATGAACCGGCGCCGGCAACATGATCGTCCGGCATATGTTCGCACACAAGGCCATCATTCCGCTGCTGTCCGTTCGGCAGCTTCCAGAGCCGCCAGTCGTTCCCGGCAGCGTTCGGCATAGCTGTCCATGTTGGCGAGACTGATTTCCAGATCGCGCCGCTTTTCCTCAAGCAGCGCGCGCTTTTCATCGAGCTTTTCGAGCATAGTGCGCAACTGACCGGCCTCGCCCTGGGGCGCGGCATAGAGATCGATAACCTCCTTGGCCTCCGCGAGAGAGAAACCCAGCCGCTTCCCGCGCAGCACGAGTGCAAGCCGGACCCGGTCGCGGGCCGAATAGATCCGCTTCTGACCTTCACGCAATGGCGCGATCAGGCCCTCTGCTTCGTAATAGCGGATCGTCCGGGGCGTAATATCAAACTCCCGGGCGAGCTCGGAGATGGAATAGGTCCGATCCATAATCCAAAGTTTACGTTAACGTAAACGTAATGCAAGGAAATTCGAATTCAGATCCGAGTCTCTTTGCAAACAGTAACTTAGCTAGCTGTGTTCGCGGATTAGGCGCGCTTTCTGGCGTTCCCAGTCGCGCTTTTTCTCGGTCTGGCGCTTGTCGTATTGGCGCTTGCCGGTCGCGATCCCCAGATCGACCTTCGCGATCCCACGCTGGTTGAAATAGATCGAAAGCGGCACCAGGGTCACGCCCTCCCGCTGGATCGACATCAGCAAGCGGTCGCGTTCGCGTGCGTGGACCAGCAATTTTCGCGGCCGGCGTTCTTCATGGCCGAAATTCCGGGCGGGAGCATATTCCGGGATATAGCAGTTGAACATCCAGAGTTCGCCGTCCCGCTCACCGGCCCAGGCGTCCACAAGACTGCCCTTCCCCTCACGCAGGGATTTCACCTCCGACCCCGTCAGCACGATGCCCGCTTCCATGTTGTCTTCGATGGAATAGTCGTGCCGCGCCTTGCGGTTTTGGGCGGCAATGGTCCCTGGCGGTCCCTTTTTCTTCTGTGCCATCTCGGCTCCGAAACTCCGGCGCCTAGTTCAACAGGCCGGCCGAGACCATCGCCGCATGTACCTGCTTCTTGGTGTTCCCGTTTGCAGGCGTCAGCGGCAGGCGCACATCGTTGGTGCACTTGTCCAGCAACGAGGCGGCGTATTTCACCGGCACGGGGTTCGGCTCGACGAACAACGCCTGATGCAGCGGAAACAGCCGCGCATTGATGGTCATGGCATCGTCGTGCTTTCCGCCAGCCCAGGCATCGTGCATTTCGGCCAGAGGGCCCGGCGCAACGTTGGAGGTCACCGAAATACAGCCATCACCGCCATTTGCCATGAACGACAGCACCGTCGCATCCTCGCCAGAGAGCATGCAGAAATCCTCCCCGATGGCTTCCCGGGTCGAAAGCGGGCGCGTTAGATCGGCCGTGGCATCCTTGACACCCACGATGCTCGAAAAGTTCTTCGCCAGCCGCGCCATGGTCTCCACCGAAATATCGATCACCGAACGCGGCGGGATGTTGTAGATGATGACCGGCAGGTCCACGGCTTTCGCAACAGCCTCGTAGTGGGCATACAGACCATCCTGGGACGGCTTGTTATAATACGGCGTCACGATCAGCGCCGCATCCGCACCCGCCGACTTTGCATGCTGGGTCAGGCGCACGCATTCTTCGGTCGAATTGGACCCGGTCCCGGCAATCACCGGAACCCGGCCCGCTGTCGCCTCAATGCAGAGTTCAACCACACGCTCGTGCTCGTCATGGCTTAAAGTGGGCGATTCCCCGGTCGTCCCGACGGGAATCAGCCCGTCAGTGCCTGACGTGATCTGCCATTCGACCAGGTCCTGGAACGCTTTCTCATCCACCTTGCCGTCACGAAACGGGGTGATAAGCGCAGTCAACGATCCTTTGAACATCTTGGCCTCCTGACCGCTCCACGCGGTCCTTGCAGATTTTCGCGGGACGATAACGGCTCACTCCGGCGCGAACAAGGCAGTTCCGCAGAAGAACCGCCCCCAAGCCCGGACGGATTGCTGGCCAACGCACACACCCAGCCTTAAAATCCGCGTCGGAGATTGGACCTTGGCCATGGCATCAACACCGCGCGTATTTGCCTGCATCGCACTGGCGGGACTGCTCATTTTTGGCGGCAGCATCCCCGATGCACGGGCCGACACCCGCACCCCTTCGGACATGGCCGCGCGCGATCTTGTCGAAGCATCCGAACGCGAGGACTGGGCGAGCGTCAATCTCTACGCCGGGCGGATCAACGATCCCCTGCTCGCTGCCTATGCCACCTGGTTGCGACTGCAGCAGGAAAAATTCGACACGTCATTCGGTGAAGTCACGGCCTTTATCGACCAGCACCCGACCTGGCCACGTCAACGCGAGCTGAAACGAAGAGCGGAGCGCGAGATTGACGGATCGGAATCCGACGTATTCCTGCTCGACTGGTTCCACAGACACCCCCCGGTGACCGGCGAAGGGGCCGTGGCACATCTTGGTGCGCTGACACGACGGGGAGACACCACGCAAATCCCCGAACTCGCCAACACTTACTGGATCAACAGAAACTTTGATGCCGCAACCGAGCGTGATTTCCTGCGTGAGTATGGACGGCACCTCGCTCCGGAAAGTCACACGGCGCGGCTCAACCGGCTGATCTGGCAGCGCAGTCACACAGCCGCCAGCCGGATGGTGAAACGGGTTGACCGGGAACAGGCGGCCCTCGCCCGCGCGCGTATTGCGCTGCTGCGGCGCAGCGGCGGCGTGGATGGCGCCATATCCCGTGTTCCGGCGAGCTTGAAAGACGCACCCGAACTCTGGTTAGAGCGCCTTCAGTGGCGACGCAAGAAAGACAAGAACGCCGCGGCTGCTGAAATTCTCGCCCGGTTCAACGGCCCGCGACCGCGCCCGGAACTCTGGGCGAAAGAAGCCCGCATCCTGGCCCGCCGCGCCCTGTCAGAAGGGTACTACAGCGAGGCCGCAAAACTGGTGACCGGTCACGGCCTCTCAAAGGGCGGTGAATTTGCAGAATCCGAGTTTTTCGCAGGCTGGCTGCGTCTCTCCTATCTGGGTGAACCCAATGCGGCGGAAGCGCATTTTTCGACCCTCTACAACGGCGTGAGTTACCCGATCAGCCGCGCCCGCGGCGCCTATTGGACGGGCCGGACCGCCAAGGCCCGCGGCAACCCGGAACTCGCCCGCGAATGGTGGCAACGGGCTGCCACGCATCCCACAACCTTCTACGGCCAGGAAGCGGTCCGAGAACTGGGGCACACGCCCGACAGTTTCAACTTCGAGATGCCAACGGATGCACAAGCCCGCGAGGCGTTTCTCGATCGCGAACTCGTGCAGCTGGTTCAACGCCTCCATGGTCTGGGTGCAGACAAACGATTGCGCACGTTTCTGCTACATCTGGCCGGCCTTGCCGAAAGCGCCGAAGAACGCCTGCTTGTCGCCCAACTTGCGCATGAAAGTGACCGCCCCCGCGAGGCCGTGCGGGCAATCAAACGCGCCAACCAACTCGACAATATTGTCGGCGTGGCAGGTTATCCCGTGGTGCAGGTCCCCGACCTGACGCACCCTTTTGTGCCCGAGGATGCGGTGGTCCTGGCGATCATTCGTCAGGAGAGCGGCTTCGACAAATCCGCGATCAGCCGTGCCAATGCGCGCGGCATGATGCAGTTGCTGCCGGGGACCGCCAAACAGGTCGCACGCACACTGTCCCTGCCTTATCACCGGGACAAGCTGACCACCGATCCGCACTACAACATTCGCCTCGGCCAGGCCTATCTGGCACAGATGCTCGAACGCTTTGCCGGATCGACCCCGCTGGCCTTCGCCGCCTACAACGCGGGCCCCCACCGGGTGGGCCGATGGCTCAAACAATACGGCGACCCCCGTACAGGCCAGATCGAAATGATCGACTGGATCGAATCCATCCCGTTCGCCGAAACCCGAAACTATGTGCAGCGGGTGAGCGAGGCTGCCACGGTTTATCGCTATCTGCTGAGCGGGGTTCAGGTCGCGGATGTCGGGGCTGTCTCCCTGAACAAGGAACAGCCGTGACCACAGCCACGATCACGGGACGGACCGAGGGTATCGAAGCCTGCGTGTTCGATGCCTATGGCACCCTGCTCGACTTCAATTCCGCCGTTATGCGCTGTGCCGACGAGATCGGAGACGACGCCGCCCGTTTGTCAGATATCTGGCGGCAAAAACAACTGCAATACACATGGCTGCGGAGCTTCATGGGCATTCATGCCGACTTCTGGCAGGTCACAGGCGAAGCGCTCGATTATTCCCTCGCGGCGATCGGGATCGACAACATGCCTCTGCGCGAGCGCCTCATGGCGCTCTACCGCGAACTCGAAGCGTTTCCGGAGGTGCCCGACATACTCAGACGCCTGAAATCCGGCGGTATGCGGACGGCCATTCTGTCGAACGGCTCGCCGGATATGCTGAACGCCGCGGTGGCAGCCAACCAGCTCGGTGATCTGCTCGATGACGTCCAGTCGGTCGAAGAGGTGGGTGTGTTCAAGCCCGACCCGCGCATCTACCAGCTTTCGGTGGACCGCCTGGGTATCGCGAAAGAGAATATCTGCTTTATGTCCTCAAATGGCTGGGACGCTGCCGGCGCCGCCGCATTCGGGTTCCGAGTGGTCTGGATCAACCGGTACAAACAACCCGTCGAACATCTTCCGGCCCGGCCGGACCAAGAACTCGATACCCTGACTCCCTTGCCCGGCATGCTCGGCCTCGATGCCCGATGACAGACACGGCTGCACCGACCCCCGCCGATATTGAGGATGCCGCAACGCGGCTGCAAAAACACGCTGTCCGCACGCCACTTCTGGAGAATCCGGCCCTCAACACTCTCTCGGGCGGACGGATACTTCTCAAGGCCGAACCCCTCCAGCGCACCGGATCATTCAAGTTTCGCGGCGCCTGTAACTTCCTTTCACGCATTCCCGAAGCGACGCGCCGCAAGGGCGTGGTGGCCTATTCCTCGGGAAATCACGCGCAAGGGGTTGCCGCAGCCGCGCAATTGTTCGGCGTTCCCGCCACGATCGTGATGCCCGCCGATGCCCCGGCCATGAAAATCGAGAACACGAAAGGCTACGGCGCCGAGGTTGTCAGTTATGACCGTCAGTCCGAGAACCGGGAAACTATCGCCGCAGACATCGCGGCTCGCACGGGGGCGACCCTGATCCCCCCTTATGACCACCCCTGGACCATTGGTGGTCAGGGCACCGTTGGTCTGGAGATTGCCGCCCAATGTCATGAGCGGGAAATCGTACCGGACGCCGTACTTGTGTGCTGCGGCGGCGGTGGCCTGACCGCCGGGATCGCATTGGCCCTTTCTGCGCATTGCCCCGACACACGCGTTCTGACCGTTGAACCGGAAGGCTTCGACGATACACGGCGTTCGCTGGAGGCCGGCATGCGTCTTGCCAACGACATGAGAACCAGATCAATCTGCGATGCGCTGTTGGCCCCGGAGCCCGGCGCACTGACATTCGAGATCATGCAGAAAGCAGGCGCAACCGGCCTTGCGGTAAATGACAACGATGTGCGCAGAGCCGTCGCCTTCGCCTGGCGTCATCTCAAACTGGTTGTGGAGCCGGGTGGCGCGGTGGCACTTGCGGCCATTCTGGGACACAAGCTCGATTGCGCGGACAAAACCGTTGTGGCGGTGCTGTCAGGCGGTAACGTGGATGCAGAAATGTTTCGTGCGTGTCTGGATGCGGCCTAGACGTTATCGCCGACCACAAGATTAAGCCGCGACTGCTCGGCATCGCGGCGCATCATCTGCCCTTCGATATAGGCGCCCGCATCGATCGTCAGTTCTTCGTGGATCACATCCCCGGTCACGCGCGCCGTGGACGATATGATCACGCTTCGGGCGCGAATCTCACCATTCACGGTGCCGTGAATATTCGCAACTTCGGATTCGATGTTTCCCAGCACATTCGCGGTCCGGCCAACAGTCACTTCCGCACACCGGACATCACCGTGGATGGTGCCCTCGATCTGACGGCACCCTCGCTGTCGAGATCCCCCGAGACCTTCACGCTGGTCCCGATGATAGATGGAATTGCGTTCCCTGCGCCGGGCCGATCAGTTCTTGAAAACATATTGCCCTGCCTTCATGAAGTTTGCCGGATTCTGTGACCGCCCATCGACGATCACCTCGTAGTGAAGATGCTCGCCCGAACTGCGACCGGTACTGCCAACCTGGCCCACTTTTTCACGATACTCCAGTTTTTGACCGCGTTTCACAAAAATACTGGAGAGATGTGCATAGCGCGTCCGGATACCAAGACCATGGTCAACTTCGACAATCTTGCCAAAACCGCCCTTCCAGCCGACGAAAGTCACAACGCCGGGAGACGTCACGTGCACCGGTGCCCGGCGACGGCTGGCCAGATCAATGCCGCCATGCATGGCAAAGCGACCGTTGAACGGATCGATGCGGCGACCGAACCCGCTCGTGACACGGAACTCATCCAGCGGTGCAGCCAGGGGCAGACGTTCCATGAGGTCCTGCAGGCTCTGGAATTCATCGATCCGCCGTTCCACCGTCGCGATCTGAGAGGCAAGCCCTGATCCCGGCGTATCCTCGAGCGCCAGCAGCGGTCCGCCAACCCCGCGACCGCTGTCTTCAGAACGATCGAGCCGGTCAAGCAGGTGATCGACATCCAGTCCGGCGATTTCAAGCGTGCGCTTCAACGAGTCCCCGCTCTCACCAGCCTGCTCACCCAAACGGGAGACAATATCCAGCTGCGCGGTTTCCATCATCTCGAGGCGCTCGGACAACTCGACAACCTGTTCACCGAGCCCTTCCCGCTCTTCGACAATCCGGCTCTTGGCTTTCTGGACCGTTTGCAGATCGCGATGGGTCTCGTTGAGACGCCCGATCAGGTCGACGCGGGCATAGTTCAGCGTCCCCACTTCTTCCTTGAGTTTCTGCAACTCGGCATCGGCCGCGCTCACAGTCTCGTTGAGACTGGAACGCTCCATATCAAGCGCGGAAAGTTGCGTTTCGCGCTGAGCTAGCTTGCTCTTCAGGTCGCGCTGAGCGAGCTCCAGATTTTCAAGATCAACAGCAACATCAGCATGGGCTTCCAGCGCGCTCATATGAGACAGCGCCAGCACCTGGCTTTGCGCGCGACGGTCCTTGACCTCACCTTCGAGTTCCGCAATCCGGAACTGCAAATCCTGGTTGGCGGCCACCAGATCGATGGTTGTCTGTTGTGTCGCGGTTAACGAGAGCTCCTGGATTTCCACCTTGTTGCGAACCTCGCTCAGGTTCGCACTCAGAATTTCGTTGGCATTCTCCAATTCGCGAATCTGGGCGTTCCGCTCGGCAAGGATCGTTTCATGCGACAGATGCCGCTCTGTGGCGAAAACGGACCAGCCAAGAGCCAAGGCGGCCAGCAAAATGACGGCGGACTGACTGAGGCGGCCGACACGCACATACCGCACACGGCCATGTGAACGGACAATGAACTCCCGGTCACGCGGGATCAGCCTTACAAGTTTTTCACGCAATGACACGCGTGTACTCCCCCGCCGCAATTGCGGCACCCAGAATGACGTACGCGTGTAACGCGCACGATTTTCGCCGTATTACATATCGGAAACCGCCTAGCGGTCACTCCCCCTGAAAACCCCGCCTATCAGAACCAGCACCACGCCCAGAAGTGCGACGGCATAGGACTTCAATCCCAAAAGAATAAAGCCTTCATGAAGATTCCAGAACTTGTCATGCATGAAAGCGTAGATCACCACAACAAGGCCCAGAACAATCAGGCCCCACCCAAGCGCCGGTCGCGACACGCTAGGCCCGCGCCTCTGCGGGATCAAGCACATCGCTGACCCCGATCATGCTGTCGCGCGTCACAAGCGCTTCGAGTTGTTCTGCCGTCCAGTCCTCCGTCCCTTCCGGGCGTTGCGGCAGCACCAGATAGCGCAGGTCGGCATTGCTGTCATGCACGCGCACCTGCATGGCATCCGACAACTCGGTCCCGAACTCCCTCAGAACCGCCCGCGGCTCGCGCACGGCACGCGCACGATAGTCGCGACGCTTGTACCAGGCCGGAGGAATTCCGAGGATTGGGCGCGGGTAACAGGAACACAAGGTGCAGACCACCATGTTGTGGACCTCGTCGGTATTCTCGACCACGCAGAGTTCCATGGGCTTCATGTCAATCCCGAACTCCCGCAAGGCATCGGCGCTGTTTGACAGCAGAAGCTCCTTGAAGTCCGGATCCGTCCAGGCCCGCACAACGATTTTGGCCCCCAGGCTTTCACCGCGGGTGTCCATGAACTCGATGGCGCGCCGGATTTCGTCACCCGACACCACCCCTTTTTCGATCAGCAGTTCACGAACAGCTGTTTCGAGTATCTGTGCTTCGAGCGACGGCAAGGTGTCTTCCTGAATCGGCTTGCCGTCATGGTCGTGACCGTGGTCGTGATCGTGATGGTGTTCACTCATCTTGATACCGCTTTCCGCACCGGCTCAGGCCGGCGCCAACCAGTGTTCGTAAATTTCGATTTCGAGCGTGTCGTCAGCCGGACCATCATAGTCGTCCCAGATATCGGACTGCTTGAAATTGACCCGGTACAGCATTTTGTAGGGCAATCCGGAATGTCCGTAGGCGAGCCGTTCCGGATTCGGATACGAGCCTACAATCCGTTCAATGACACCCGTTTTACCGCGGATGTAGATCGGTGTGCGCACATGCCCGGGCTGATTGCGCTGCAGAATACGAACCTTGTCACCAGGACGATACTTAGACTCCATCGCGTTCCGCCTCCAGCCGTTCCCGCACCTCGGCCTGTTTGGCCTCGAGTTCCTCTTGGGTGTACACGCCCTTTTCCAGCATGAGCCACGAAACCGCCTGCAACCACCGCTCATAGTAGGGGTACTTGTGGTAGTCCTCGCCGAGGGCTTCCTGCATGCGTCGGGATTCATCCACCCGGGCCAGCTGTCGCTTCTGATCGAAGATCAACATCATCAACGCATCGACGGTCTTTTCCCAATGGGTCGGCACGTGTTCGTGGGTTGCCGGATCGACGTCTCCGGCAGGCAACCCGCCATAGTCATGAGGACCGCGCATATTCACCTCTCAAATCAATCCATAAAATTTCTACCGGAAATCGCACGCATATCAAAGCGTTCATCAAAGATTCACCATAACGCTGCCACGGGCTCTGTTTTTATTGGATTTGGCGTCTTTCCTTCAGAATTTTTACACCTTTTGAGTTCAGAAAGAGAGCCAGCCCCTTCAACAGGACAGACTCAATGGTCATGGATCGCGAAAGGCTTGCCCGCACAATCGATGTGGGACGCACGTCAACACTCAAGTGTTTTGAGACGTCCAAGGACATTGCGGCGATTTCCGCCGACGTTTCCAAGGGCGACCCGGGCCGTACGATGTTCCGGAATCGGTACCTGAATGATTCCATTCTGCTCAAGGTCGTCGAATCCGAGATGTCTCGCGGGAAACGGATTTTCCGGATCGAGACCCTCATCTATTTCCTCTACAACCATAAAAACATCTACGAAGGGGGCGACTCCATGCTGGTGAAAGACCGCCAGCGCACGGAGAAGCTCAAGATAAAGTGCGGCCTTGATCCCACAAACGAAGAGAAGATCGAAGACTATCGGTGGGACATCGATATGCTCGACTTGCTCAATTCATTGCCCACACTCGACCCCTTCCTGATGAAGTGTAAGGTTCAGCAGAGCGGAATTGAGGACCAGATCAGCCCTGCTTACTTCAATATTTCACTGCAGGAATGGAAGCGACTGCAGGGCCCGATCCGCGAGAAGATCGAAACCCTCGTGCGGCGTGCACTCAACGTCGAAGCCGAGGAAACCAGTAAAGAAGTTGAAGCGCATGTCTCAAAGTTTTTGAAAAAAATCTGGGAAGCCCGGGACGTCGAAGGCATCGAAGACTTCGTCAAGAGCCTCGATCTGACACCCGAGCGCACGCCGGAAATGTTCTTTGCCTGGAAAGCAATCTGCTACTACCAGTCGCAGTACGAAACGATCAAACCGGCCATGCGCGACTTCTTCGGCTGGTTCGGGGACCCCAAGAAGGCACTCCCGGCTGACATGAACGCACTTGGCACCGAAGCCAAGAAGCGAATTCTTGCGGAAATGAATGCCGTGCGCGGCCGGATGCGCGATTGCTACATGACGATTGAGCAGAGCCTGAAGAATTACGAAGACAGCTACTGGCAGTTCATCAAAGAAGGCAAAGCAGCGGGGTTCATAGGGTTTCTGAGTGAAGCAGACCGGCACTACATGGAACTGGCAGCCTGTCTGAGCTCGATTGCACACGGCATCAACCTGCACCAGGATCAGATCCGGCGCACGGATGAGGATACGCAACTGCTGAGCGAACAGCATCGCATTCTGCTTGATTGCCTGATCGGGGTCTTTGGCGCCGACGAGCAGCCGCAAGGCATGAGGATGGCCAGCTAACGCCCTCAGGAGATGTCGGAGGTCAGCAACTTCAATCGTTGCCCCGCCCGACGCAGGCGCTCCTCGACATCGACGGGCGTATCGCCTGTGACGTGCTCGCCGACATCGTAGAAATACCAGAGCCGCGCCCGAAACGCGGCGTCCTGGACACTGAGACCCGCCTCTTCGAACAGAACTCGGGCCGTCTCCATCCGGCGGTCATCGACTTCGGCCACAGCTTCTGCCACGTCGGAATCGAACTGTGCCCAGGCGCGCATAGCGTTGTCGTAACGATCGGGATCTTCATGTGCGAGAAACTCCAGAATCGCGCGCATCTTCTCGATGGGTCCGCCTTCCGTCACGGAAACCTGAGCCAGTACAGGGTCTGTCTGACGACGGGCCCAGTACTCGGGCAATGATCGCAACAGGTCATTTCGATTCTTGAAATGCCAGTAGAAGCTTCCCTTGGTGACGCCGAGGCGCTCTGCCAGAGGTTCAACCTTTACATGGTCGATCCCCCGTTCCCGCATCAATTCCAGTGCTTCAGCAAGCCAGGACTCGCGGTCTTGCGATTGGTCGCGCTTCTTATTCAAAATGCCCTCTTCGACTTGGCAACAACCTATTGACGACGCCTGCGTCACGCAATACCGTACGCTACCGTATGGAACGCACATGGCATTCCGCAATCGACAAGTTTCAACTAGACTTAAGTGCAAGAGTCGTCATCCGGACGACCGGCAGGAGGAAACAGCTATATGACGGATTCAATTATCAAGGTCGCGGATATTGCGTGGGGCCGCATGCGTTCGCCGGACCTGGACAAGCAGGAAGAGTTCCTGACCCGCTTCGGCATGATCCGCAGCGAGCGGACGGAAAACGCGCTCTACATGCGCGGTACAGGCACAAGCCACCATATCCACGTGACTGAGCTGGGTGATCCCGGTTTCATCAGCCTCGCGTTTCGCGCTCGCAACGAAGACGACCTTCACAAGCTGGCCAAGGAGGCCGAGGGAGCCTCAGACGTCGAAGACATTGATGAACCCGGCGGCGGAAAGCGGGTCCGGTTGACCGAACCGAATGGTTACACCATTGAGGTAGTCCACGGCGTGGCCGAGGTCGATGAAATTCCGGTCGAGCGGCAGCCTTACAACTTCGGCAATATCGACAAGTACAAGCGCGCCGGCGAACTGTGGCGTCACGATAAGGGTCCGGCCCATGTCATGCGCATCGGCCACGGCGTTCTGGGCACCACCAAGCTCGAGGAGAGCACGGCCTGGGTGCGCAAGCATATCGGGCTGATCGCGTCGGACGAGGTTTTTGTCGAAGGCGACCAGGACAAGGTAATCGCCAGCTTCAACCGCATCGATGCGGGCGAGGAATATGTCGACCACCATGTATTTCTCTATGTCGGCAACGAGCAGGCCGGCCTGAACCATATTTCGTTCGAAGTCCCCGATTTCGACGATGTGATGATGGGTCACGAATACCTGCGCGACACCGGCGATTACGACCATGTCTGGGGAATCGGCCGTCATGTTCTGGGGAGCCAGATCTATGACTACTGGAAAGATCCGTGGGGCCGGGTGCATGAGCACTGGGCGGACACCGATACCCTCAACAATGCCTATGGCACACGTTATGTGCCGGCTGAAGAAGGTCTGAATTCCCAGTGGGGCGAACCGGCGCCGATGGAGTTCATCAACCACGTCAGCCCCTAGCGACCAGTTCGTTTGCGATCACGGCCCGGCCTCCCCGCCGGGCCGTTTTCGTTTGTGTCGCCTATTGCTTGGCCCGCACACTCATTTCTGGCAGAGAAGTCTCAACCCAAGCCGATTTCGAGCCCATGACCGAACACACAGACTCTGACACCGACATCTCGCCTCACGATTTCATTCGTGAAAAAGTCCGCGCCGATCTGGACACGGGCCTGCATGACCAGGTTGTGACGCGCTTCCCGCCGGAACCAAACGGCTTTCTGCATATTGGTCATGCCAAATCGATCTGTCTGAATTTCGGTATCGCATCGGAATTCGGCGGGCGATGCAATCTGCGTTTCGACGATACGAACCCGGCCAAGGAAGACGAGACCTACATCGACGTGATCCAGGAAGACGTACGCTGGCTGGGTTTCGACTGGGGCGAAAACCTGTTCCATGCATCGGACTATTTCGAACAACTCTACGACTGGGCCTGCCACCTGATCGAAACCGGCAAGGCCTATGTGGATGACCTCTCCGCTGATGAAATCCGGGAATATCGCGGCACCCTGACCGAACCCGGTTGGCCGAGCCCCTATCGGGACCGGCCGGCTGCGGAGAACCTGGATCTGTTTGCCCAGATGCGCGCCGGGGAATTCCCAGATGGCGCAAAGGTCCTTCGCGCCAGGATCGATATGAGTTCCGGCAACATCAATCTGCGCGACCCGGTTCTGTACCGGATCATCCGCCACCCGCATCCGCGCACGGGGGATGCGTGGTGCATCTACCCCAACTACGACTTCGCACATGGTCAGTCGGACGCCATCGAAGGGGTAACCCATTCGGTGTGCACTCTGGAGTTCGAGGACCACCGACCGCTGTATGACTGGTTTCTTGAAAACCTGCCCGTCCCCGCTCGTCCGCGACAGTATGAGTTCGGGCGCCTTAACCTCGGCCATACGGTGTTGTCCAAACGCCGACTGAACCAACTCGTTGCCGATCAGCATGTTGCCGGATGGGACGATCCCCGGATGCCAACCTTATCGGGCCTGCGGCGCCGTGGCGTTCCGGCAACCGCAATTCGCGATTTCATCGGCCGGCTGGGTGTCACCAAGGCCGATGGGCTGGTCGAAATGTCATATCTGGAGAACACCATCCGCGAACACCTGAACCAGACCGCACGGCGGCGGATGGCCGTGCTCGATCCGGTCAAACTGGTGATCGAAAATTACCCGGAAGGCCAGACCGAGGAGCTCGAGGCCGTTAACAACCCGGCCGACGAGAACTCGGACACGCGCATGGTTCCATTCGGCCGGGAACTGTGGGTTGAGCGTGACGACTACATGGACGACGCGCCCAAGAAGTTCCGGCGCCTGACCATCGGCCGGGAAGTTCGGTTGCGTTTCGCCTATTTCGTGACCTGTACCGACGTCATCAAGGACGACGCCGGGAACGTCACTGAGATCCGCTGCACCTATGATCCGGATTCGCGCGGTGGCGATTCGCCCGATGGCCGGAAAGTTCGCGGCACGATCCATTGGGTGTCCGCCGCTCATGCGGTCGAGGCCGAGGTCCGGCTGTACGACCACCTCTTCGCCGCAGAAGAACCCGGCAAGGAACGCGATTGGCTGGAGGACCTGAACCCGGACTCGCTCGAAGTCCGCACAGGTTGTTTCCTCGAGCCGTCCCTGAGCGAAGCCGAAACCGGGGTGCCGGTCCAGTTCGAACGGCTCGGTTATTTCTGTGCCGACCCCGATTCCGCACCCGATGCGCTGGTGTTCAACCGAACCGTCGGCCTGCGGGACAGCTGGGCCAAGGTCAAAGGGACGTAGATTCAACCGGGCCGTGCGCCCTCTTTCAAACACGGAGTTTTTAATGGAACTCAATATCCCCGAGGTCCTTGCCGAGCTCACGGCAGCCCATGACCGCTATGAACAGGCGCTGGTCACGAATGATGTTGCCGTTCTCGACGAGTTGTTCTGGAACAACGAACTGACACTGCGTTACGGGATCAACGAACAGCTTTACGGACACGAGCAGATCGCTGCATTCCGTGCCGCGCGCTCATCGGTCGGGCTTGAACGGACCACCGATCCGGTCGTGGTGACCACCTATGGCCGGGATTTCGGAACTGCCAATCTGGAATTCTATCGGGAGAGCGTCGGCGGGATTGGCCGGCAAAGCCAGACCTGGGTCCGCATGCCGGAGGGCTGGCGTATCGTTGCCGCCCATGTGAGCGTCATCAAATAGAAAAAGGCCGCTCGGAAGAGCGGCCTTTTCCAGATATTCCTGCGTGCCGTTAGCTGGCAGCGCGCCAGATTTCCGGGGCATCCTCCATGTCAGAGAGTAGCGCCTGACGCTGGGCCTCCATTTCTTCGGGAAGCCGGCCGGCAAAACTGTCAAACAGTTCCTTCTGCGATTCAGCTTCCTGACTGCCATCGGCGCGCGCAAGATCCATGATCCCGCTGAAGGCATCCGACGAAAAATCGAGCCCCGTCCAGTTCAGATCCTGGTAGCGCGGCATATTGCCGAGCGGTCCCTCGACAGCATCCACATTTCCATGGACGCGGTCGCAGACCCATTCCAGAACGCGCATATTCTCGCCGAAGCCCGGCCAGATGAAGTTCCCGGCCTCGTCCTTGCGGAACCAGTTGACCCGGAAAATTTTCGGCAACGCGAGGTTCTTGTCGGCAAAGCCAAGCCAATGCTGGAAGTAGTCGGCCATGTTGTATCCGCAGAACGGCAGCATCGCCATCGGATCACGTCGGATCGCGGCCTGATTGTCAGCCGCTGCCGTGGCTTCGGACCCCATGGTGGCCGCCATATAGACACCGTGCTCCCAGTCCTTGGCCTCATAGACCAGCGGGAAGGTACTGCTGAGGCGGCCGCCGAACACGAAGGCGTCAATCGGCACACCTGCCGGGTTGTCCCAGGCCGGATCAAGGCTGGGGCAGTTGACCGCGGCCACCGTGAAGCGTGCATTCGCATGCGCTGCCAGGCGTCCGCAATCGGGCGTCCAGTCATTGCCCTGCCAGTCGATCAGATGGTCCGGCGCGTCGCCATCCTTGCCTTCCCACCAGACGTCACCGTCATCGGTGAGGGCCACATTGGTGAAGATCGTGTCCTTGACGATCATCTTCATGGCGTTCGGATTGGTCTTGGTTGAGGTGCCCGGCACCACGCCGAAGTAGCCTGCCTCGGGATTGATGGCATGGAGGCGCCCGTCATCGCCGGGCTTGATCCAGGCAATATCGTCACCGACGGTGCTAACCGTCCAGCCTTCATAGCCCTCGGGCGGAATCAGCATGGCCAGATTGGTTTTGCCGCAGGCGCTCGGAAAGGCCGCTGCAATATATGTCTTCTCGCCCTTCGGAGAGGTCAGACCGAGAATCAGCATGTGCTCGGCCAGCCAGCCTTCTTCCTTCGCCATGATTGAGGCGATCCGAAGTGAGAAGCACTTCTTCCCGAGCAGCGCATTGCCGCCATAGCCACTGCCATAGGACCAGATCGAATGATCCTGCGGGTAGTGGACGATGTATTTGGTCTTGTTGCACGGCCAGACCACGTCTTCCTGACCGGGCTCAAGGGGTGCGCCCACAGAATGCAGACACGGAACAAAGTCGCCGTCGCCAAGGACATCGAGGGCGGCCTGCCCCATTCGGGTCATGATCTTCATGCTGGCGGCAACATAGGGCGAGTCAGAGAGCTGCACGCCGATATGGGCGATATGCGACCCGATCGGGCCCATACTGAACGGAATGACATACATCGTTCGGCCGCGCATGCAGCCGTCGAACAACCCGTTCATGGTCGCGCGCATTTCGTCCGGCGCAATCCAATTGTTGTTCGGACCCGCGTCTTCCTCATTGTCCCAGCAAACGAAA
>Ga0181558_10002100_pt1 | contig 19124 bp, 20 predicted proteins | sample 011ome_22_FD_133754 | JGI IMG/M metagenome (GOLD analysis project Ga0181558, IMG submission 133754) | Coastal salt marsh microbial communities from the Groves Creek Marsh, Skidaway Island, Georgia - 011507BT metaG (megahit assembly) | ecosystem: Environmental > Aquatic > Marine > Intertidal...
AAATTGGAAATCACTGGTAACAAAGTAAGTAGCTTGCCAAATTAGCCGGAGCTCAAAAGGATACAGTTACTCAGATCGTATACATTCATGTGAATATTATCGATTATCATTTGAAGTTTTATCTTTGATGAGATGTTTTTAGTCTGAAGAAATATAATGATCAAAAAGGTTTTTTAAGAATATAACTTGCCCGCATCCTAAAATTGCAATAAGAAATGTAATATCAAAAATGTCTGAATAAATGCTTTGTGCTACTATTCGTGAGTATTAAATTGAAATTAATAGCTAGCAGATACACTTCCTTAATCAGCTAAGAGCTCAACAAATGGCTCTGGTATTTTAATATTATTTTTTAAAGAGAACTCAAGAATGCAAAAAAACATCCTCCGTGAACTTTTTGTATTCACATTAGTGGGTCTTGGCGTCGGTTTCATATTGACAGTTGTTGCCAATTCATTTGTCATGGGTGTTGAGTACGTAAGGCAATTTCGTGATTCTTATTCATTTCTATCGATCACGATTGGATCGAATAGTTATTCGATGACTCCAATTTTAAGTCTTCTTATTGCAGCATTTATAATCATCTGGTTAAAAAGGTTTCTTGGGGTAACTGCTTGGGCGGGTCCAGCAGATAGTATTTATGCAGCTCATAATCCTACAAGAGCTTTAGATTTAAAGGTCGGCTTAGCTTCTACATTGGCTGCTTTTATTTCTGCATCCGGTGGTGCATCTGTTGGCCAATATGGTCCTCTTGTGCATTTTGGTGGAACAGTCGGCGCTGCTTTTAAACGCCTATTCAACTCAACAATTAGTCAAGATATATGGCTGGGCTGCGGTGTAGCAGCAGCCATCTCTGCAGGGTTTAACGCTCCGCTAGCGGGCGTGGTATTTGCTCATGAGGCAATTCTCAGGCATTTTTCTCTGCGAGCTATTGTTCCTATATTTATTGCTTCCGTTAGCGCAAACACTTTTGATTACATTCTGTTTCCAAGCTCCCAAGCATCATTTCAGTTATACATAGAGCCACCTCCGTTGACTGAGATAGTCCCTTTACTTCTTTTATTTGCACCACTACTAGCCTTACTTGCCACTACTTTTATGATGAGCATTCGTTTTATGCAACGGTTAGGAGGCTCTTTAAATAAAAAAAATATTCCTACACCATTATTAGCGGCATTTATCTGTGGCTCTGTGGGTGTTTTTCTTCCTGAAATTCTTGGTATCGGCGGTAATACCATGAACAATATTCTTGGTGGTTCATACTCCTTAACAATGCTTGTCGTGCTCCTAACTGGCAAATTTGCCATGACTGCTTTATGCCTGGGTTTTGGACTTTTCGGCGGCATCTTTTCACCTTCCTTGTTTCTTGGCGTTACAGCAGGAGCAGTGGTTGGTCAAATCATGATAATACTGGGGTATGTTGAATTAGCAGAGATGCTAAGTATTGCAGGAATGGCTGCTGTAAGCTCAGCTGTTGTTGGAGCGCCTATAGCTTGCATTATCATAGTAATGGAACTAACTCGATCTTATGACCATGCAGTAATTTCCATGATTGCAGTAATCATTTGTAATCTTGTTGCTCACAGAATTAATAAAGGATCTTTTTTTGATAGGCAACTTATAGATAGAGGAATAGACATTCACAAAGGAAGAGACGCTATCTTACTTGCGGAAACAAAAGTCGGCAGTTTTATTAAGCAAGATCAAATAGTATTAAACAAAGGCTACAATGGGAATGATGCCTATGCCTTGATGAATAAACATCAAACTACCGAAGCGTATATTTGCGATAATAAAAATATATTATTAGGCAAAGTGACTCTCTTTAATGCCATTACGGCCGGCATGGATCCTATAGAAGTTTGTATGGATTCAGATCCTCTTGTATTTTTTCATGATGAATCGCTTTCAAGAGCCATGGAGAAAGCTTCTCAGTTTATTGGTGAAAATATACCGGTGGTAGATCGTAAGTCAAATACACTGCTTGGTGTCATGACAGAAGGTGACCTTTTTCATGCTGTACTTGCAGTACAAGAACAAGCTAAAGCTCTTGAAAAAAATTAATTAATGCACGAGTATTTTTTTAAGACGACGGAGTCTAGCAGCTGTTAAATTGCTGTTGACGAGCGAGTCTACTCTTTCTTGCTGCGCGTCTTGCTTTAAAGTGAAACATTTCGCCTGGAATACATCAGCTGTTTCAGCTGGTCCAGCCGTTATATAGCCTAATCCCAGAGCAGGAAATCCGGCTTGCATTTCATGAATTAAATTTTTATCTTCTTGGTTGATTTTTGATCCATTTAAGAAAACTACCACCCTCAACTTATCTCTTTCAAGCTGACTAGCTTCCTCCATCCTCACACCCTCTAATATCTTAGAAAAATATTGATGAAGGCTTACATGACGACGACCACTACAAACATTTACTTCAACATCCTTTTGATCTTTCAATATACTCATTAACAAACGAATATAGTAGCGCTGCAACAATACATTATCGGCATTGAGTAAAATATGGGGATTTTTATCAAAGAACATGATATTGAGTATTTCGGCGCAAACCACCTCATCATCTTTTGCAAGAAAAAGGGTTTTACGTTTTTTAACTAACTCTAAACCTATACTCTGCATATCGACTCATATTAATCAATTATATTTCCGTCAGTATCAAACAGCATGGAATCTGGAACTACGGGGTTGGGTGCTTCAATTTTTCCGGATTTATCTCGATTTGGACCTAAACTAAATACGTAGGCAATGACTTGGGCGACGGCATGATATAGCAACTCTGGAATTTCCTGGCGTTCGGTCACAGAGAAATATATCGCTCTGGCAAGTGCAGGAGCTTCGAAAACAGGAATATCTAATTCCTCTGCACGTTTACGGATTTGTTGTGCAATGTGATCTATACCTTTCCCGATCAACACGGGCGCCTGTGATGAGCCAGGCGTATATGATAATGCAACCGCAAAATGTTGAGGGTTAGTAATGACAACGTCTGCTTTTTCGATTGCCTTCATCATTTTATTCAGGGCAATTTCTCTTTGACGCTGCCTAATACGACTACGGATTTCTGGCTTGCCTTCTGTATCTTTATATTCATCTTTAATTTCTTGCTTAGTCATTTTAAGCTTATTTTGATGTTGTTTTATTTTTATAGGAACATCCAAGATTGCAATAACAACTAGCATAGAAGCGATAGCAAGAATAGAATAACTTACAATATTCCCTGCAGCGTAAATACCAAGTTTATCCGGCAATATGCCAAGTACTTTAATTTCTTCCTCAAAATATTTAAGCATTAAAAAAGTAACTGATATTATAAAAAATGTTTTCAGAATACTTTTGAATAACTCATACCAAGCTTGAAATCCTAATATTCGCTTTAGACCCTTAATAGGATTTAGCCTATTCGCTTTTGGTAATGTTGATTTTAGATTAAATGTAAAGCCACCTAGTGCACTATTACCTACTATCGCCATTAACATGATTGTCCCAAACATCAATAATAATCGGGGCAACACTAATTGAATGGAACCTCCTAGATGCCCAAGCATTACTTGAGGATCACGTAAATTGTCCGCTACTAGATTTAGACGGAATACCCCAATTAAATCAGTGTAAAGACCTGGTCCAATTATCATCAACACCAATAATGCGGTCATTACTACCACTGCAACAGATAATTCCTGAGAACGGAGTATTTGTCCTTCTTCGCGCGCTTTATCTAAACGCTTTTGCGTAGGTTCTTCTGTTTTTTCGCCGCTTTGTTCTTCTTCTGCCATGACTTATATAAAATATATTCAATTAATATTTATGGTTATAGGCCAAGTAACCTGTTTATGGTCATCACGCCTTCAGACCATAAAGCTTCCATGACAGTTCCGATACCAGGTAAGGCCACCAATAAAAATATCAAACCTCCTGCAAGAAGCGCTGGGAAGCCAATAGAAAAGATATTCATTGCAGGAGCAGCTCTAGTGACTATCCCGAGCCCCATATTAATTACAAGAAGAGCAATAACAACAGGCAAACCTAAAGCAACACCGGCAATAAACACTTGTGGAGTCCACAACCATAAAATATCAAACCATCCACTGAGATCAGGATAGTTGCCAATAGGTACTGCAATAAAACTTCCTATCAATACTTGCATTAACATTAAGTGTCCATTCATTGCCAGAAATATTAGCGTTGCAAGTAGTATAAAAAACTGGGAAATTACCGGTACATTTCCCATAGCAGGATCAACAATATTTGCAAAACTTAAACCCATAGAGTTTGAAATAAAAGAACCACCTACAGTAAATGCAGCAGTAACTATCTGTAAAGTAAACCCCATCATTATGCCTATGAAAACTTCTATAAAAGCAATAAAAACGCCATCAATACTCATTGGATTATATTCAGGGATTTGCTGCGAGGAAAACACCAGCACAGAAAGCACGACAGCTATAGAAATACGAAGTCGTAAACTTACAGAGTCAACGCTGAATAGGGGCGAAGAAAGCATAAATGCTCCAATTCGAAGCAAAGGTAGAATTAATTTCAGCAGGAGCGTAAGAAGCAAGCCCAACTCTAAATTCAACTTATCATTCCCGGAATCATGGAGATTAGTCGAGTAAAGAAATCTAAATAACTTACCACTAGCCAATTACCCAAAAAGAATAACGCAACTACAACTGCTACGAGCTTTGGCACAAAGCTAAGTGTCATCTCTTGGATAGAAGTGGCAGCTTGAAAAAGACCAATAAATACACCTACGGCCAGAATAAGAAGTAATAACGGACCCGCAAGTAAGACACCAGTCATGAGCGCATCACGCCCAACCATAAGGGCGTCGTTGATTGTCATTTTGGCACTCCTTTTACACCATAAAACTTGTCGTAATGGACTGCATGATTAGTAGCCAGCCATCCGCCAACACAAATAACATCAATTTGAAAGGCATGGAGATCATCATAGGGCTCAACATCATCATGCCCATAGACATCAGCACACTAGCAACTACTAGATCTATGATGACAAAAGGAATATAAATTAAGAACCCAATCGTAAAAGCTGTTTTCAGCTCAGAAGTCATAAATGCCGGAATTAGAACCGATAGATTAACATCTTCATATTCGGTATCTTGCGGCACCTGTGCCATTTCCATAAAAACATTCATATCGTCTTCCCGAGTCTGGTTCAACATGAAGTTTCTTAACGGAACAACAGCAGTTTGAAGAGCCTGTGTCTGGCTAATTTCTTCCGCCATTAATGGCGTGATCGCATTTTCATAAATATCAGATAAGACAGGACTCATAATATATAGGCTTAGAAATAGTGCTATACCTACTAAAACCTGATTAGGTGGAGTTTGAGCAGTACCGAGTGCTTGTCTCAACAAAGATAAAACTATGATGACCCTAATGAATGACGTCATCATAATTAGTAAAGAAGGCAATAATGTCAGCGCTGACATCAAGAGTAAAACTTGTAATGTCAGACTGTATTCAGTGTTACCGTCTGTTCCCTCCGTTATATTTATAAGAGGCAACCCTGTTTGGGCTTGTAATTTGGAACTTACAATAACCGAAAAGAATAAAATTAAAAAACTAGGTAGCCAGAGTCTTGTTCTGGAAAGTTTATATCTCATCAGATCTAAATTTTTCATTACAAGCATAATCTGCTTCTTTAGAGGACTCCGGGTCTAACCATGAATCAATAAGCTGAATCTTATTCTGATCTAAGGCGACTAAAAAGTGTCGATTGTCTGTTTTTATTTGAACAAGTCGCTGACGCAATCCAAGCTGAAGTTCTGCTTCCAATTTCAGTTTGGGATTTAAATGATGCTCGCCATATAAAACCCTAGGTTTAAACCATCGAAGCGCTAAGAGAAAAAGAAATAACAAAGACAATACTACAAGGATTCCAAGTATTGAGCCTCCAAGGTTTTGTTCTAACATTTACAAACTCAAGCTTTTATATCTTTTATACGATCTGCTGGCGGCACCACAGAAGTCAAGCGCACACCATAGCGGTCATTGACAAGAACCACTTCGCCTTGTGCCACCAGCGTATTATTGACAAATAAATCAAGTGGTTCACCGGCAAGTCTCTCAAGCTCAATAACTGCACCTTGAGATAGACGCATTAGATCTTTAATTTTGAGGGATGCTCTCCCAACTTCAACTGATATACTCACCGGAATATTGTTTAAAAGTTCTAAGTCAATCGATGGTTTTTCAGCTTCATCTTCTTCCATTTCTATCATTGCAGTATCATCAGCCATGCTTCTTACCTTCTTCTCTCTTCAACTTTCTAAAATTTGCAACTTTTGCTGAAACATTGTTTCCAATAGTGCCAATTTCCATATCAAATAGTGTGAATCCTTCTATTTGTCCCCATGCAAAATCGGGCTTATTGAACATTATAACATCACCCTCTCTAAAGTTTTTTAGCTTAGATAATGAAGTTGGGATATCAGCAAGTTTAACCTGTAATTCCATGGAGGCATCTTTACAAGCTGTCTGCAGATCGTCTATCCATTTCACCGCTTTTTCATCGTTTTCTTCGCTTGTTTGAATTCTACTTCTTAAAAGATCACGAATAGGCTTTAATGAGATAAAAGGCTGGATGATTGTAATTGCACCGTCTACATTTTTCCCTAAATTTAGGTTGAATCTACTTACAATGACCTGATCATTCTCATCAGCTATTTGGGCAAACTGAGGATTAATTTCAGCAGCAACTTCAGTGAATTCAAGCCTTAATACCGGAGACCAAGCATCCTTTAAGGATGCGAAAATCAAATTCAGTAAAATTTTGATTATTGAGCTCTCAGTTGGGGTAAACAAACGACCAGGTGGTAGATCTCCAATACCCTTTCCAAAACCTCCAAAGAAATTGTCTAAAGAGGAAAAAATCACACTAGGGTCAATTATTACCAGTGAATAGCCACGAAGTGGATCTATTTTAATAGTGTTTACGGATAACGGCGCTTTCAAGTCTTGAAGACAATGCTGGTATTTCATTGTCATGACTTTTTCGATCTGAATTCTTGGCGTTGTTCTTAGTACATCAACTAACCCGGCGCGTAACTGTCGTGAAAACCTCTCATTTATCATGTCTAGAGCCGCATCATTAAAACCAATTGATACATCTTCTGCCGCAAGGTCATGTTTTACAATATTCAAGGCCGAGTCCAAATCATTATCATCCTTCAGCATCGCTATTTCTTCTTCAGTTAATGTTACCTGAGAATTTTCCATAAAATACCTACTGCACTAGGAACTCAACAAAGAGCACTCGCTCTATACCACCAAAATCTTCTTGTTCTTCGAGAACTGCATTCGCAGCCAGTTTTAAATTATCAGCTAACGTTTGTTTAAATGTTGGCGCAGCAAGATTTTCTTCTGTTAGATTTCCCATCACTTCTAGCATACTCGCACGAATCATTGGTTCGTGTTTAGTTACACGATCTACAACTATCTGGTCATAATGAGTCATCACCGTAACTGTAACCTGCATTACTTTTCTTGAGCCCTGTATATTTGCAGTAAGTGGACTGCTCATTTGGTAATACAAGGTATCCAAACGGGATGGGTCAGGAGTTTCCAAAAGTGCAGGCGTATTTTCTTCTATCTCAGCTTCCGCTGCAGCCTGCTCCTCTTCTTCCAAGCGAGCTATTTCTTGCTGCAAATCAGTTTCATCTGAAAAAAATCCTGTGAAGTATAATGTCGCCATAACAATACTAACACTCAAAAGCACTGAACCTAGAACACCTATCAGAATCCACATAATTGGGGGCTTTGTTTTTTCTTGAGGCTCATTATTCGCTTCTTCGGCCATACCTTTTCCTCCACAAATATTCTATGTATATATTCTTATCTTTTATCTACTATTTGATCAAACAAATGTATCTATAACACCATCACGAATACGTATTTTTACATAACGCTGCTCTGTCTGTTTTTCTTTTTTACCTTCTCGTGTGTCTTCTTGCCCCTGTTGATTTGCATGCTCACGCTTACTAGTATCTACATTCACTTGCACACGACTAAATTCTTGATTGACCAATATGTTCTTCAGCACAGAACTATTTTCTTTAATAGTATCAGCAACAGCCTCCGTTGAGGCTAGGATTCGCACTTCAAGGTCTTTACCTTGTTTTTTTAACTCAATCTCTAAATCCCCAAGTTCAGGTGGTGTAATTTCTATACGTAAAAAATCCACGCCATCTTGTTGTGGTATTTTTATTTCTCTAGCGACCAAACTCATCAACTGTTCACCAAATTGCGCTGTTGCAAACCGTTGAATAGAGGAAAGATTTTGTGTGCTCTGTGCTTGAGCATAGATTTCTCTTGGCTCATACCGCTGTGTCATACCAATCTCAGCTTCTATTGCAAAATCCTGCGAATTATTTATCCCGGCAATATTCGCGGTTTGTTCATCAGTCTGTTTAGCGTAATTGAAACCATCGTTTGAACTATACCCCTTTAAACTTATAGGGCTATTAGTTGTAGTGCTATTGCTAGGTGGTATAAAACCAGTAAATCTCTCTTCGCTTATATTTACAGTCGTTGATACTACTCCTACATGTGCCGGTTGGACCTTGCTTTCCGTTTGCACTGAATGGGCTACAGTTTCATTCATGGGTTTAAAACTGGCTTGTTCAGTCCGATTACTATTCAAAGAAGCAGTAGTATCCATATCGGCTACATTAATGTGAGCTAAATATTTTTTAATAGCTTGTGCACCTAAATTACTGTTTGTAAATTCCTCGAAATTCTGTAAAAACCTAGCATCATTAGTTATCTCCAAGTTTTTACCCAAAAACTCGCGCAAATTGTTCATTTGTTGCTCGGTTTGGACCTTGCTTTCAATTTGCCCTGATTGAGCAATAATTTCATTTATCGGTTTTGAATGTGCTTGTTCTGTAAAATTATTATTCTCAGAAGCAGTAGCATCAATTTCGGCAATATTCATGTGGGCTAAATAATTTTTAGTGGCTTGTGCACCTTGACTACTCTTTGTAATTTCCTCGTAATTCTGAAACAACCTAGCATCACTTGTTATCTCAGTGTTATTGCGCAAATACTCGCGCAAATTATTCATTTGTTGCTCTGTGAGCCCAAACATATCTTTAGGGCTACTAGCATCTGCAGTCGTTTGAACAGGGCTTGTCATTAACTCTAGTGAATCCTCATTCACATTAAAGCTATTTTTATTGAAAGGATCCTGGATAAAACTTTGAAACTTCTGCATTACTTCTGCTAGTACTGGTATAGAGTCCTCTAAAAGATCTTTTTTATTATTTGTATTTTTTACTTCCAACTGGTGGTTAGTATCTATCAGTTCCTTTTTGGTCACTTCGTTTATATTGGCCTGTCTATTATGAGCTATGGCCATCCGTCCAGCTAATGACATTTTATTGTCGTCATATTTTTGTTGAATTTTTTGGTCTTCCCATAAAAGAGGTAATGAGTTTAATTTGGAATCATAAGGTTTAGATTTGTATTCTTTACTAGGAGAATAGTTCGAATCAATGTCTTGTTCTTCAGTGAATTTATTTTCTGCATATAGGCCCCTTCCCGAGTTTTCTGATAAGACTGGGACTGGGAAGTTATCTAGATCCACATCATCGAGATGGACTAAGGAGGTAAGGACCTTACGACCATTCACAAAACGAACTGTTTGTAGTTTCAATTCTGCGACGGATTCACTTCCCGTTACCGGCTCCTGATCCTCACTTATTTCGTCCAATATATGGAGATTATTAATTCTCTTTTCACCCATATTGGCAAAATTTGCACGAGTGTTTATCTCTGCATTCCCTGCAGAATGCTCTTGAGTATGCCATGGTGGCAAACTCGAAAGCGGCAAACTTTTGCCGACTTCACTTAAAGCGGCGACTTCAGTCCCCGCCTTTACTTCTCCCACTTGAGCCATAGCAGCGGCAAGAGTAACTGAGAAGTGTTCACCCTCGACCGTTGATTTTAAGGGATTTTCTTTGACAGATGAGGCACTTGAATCGAGTGACTCAATAATTTGTGTTAGGTTAAATGCGGCGCTCGGCTTAATCATCTCAGTACTTACTTATAGTCTCTATTTCTACTGAGCTTAACCTAGCAATTAGTATGCCAGAGTATTCTTTCATGCTTATCTACTTTTGCAGAAAACTCTGTAGAGCAAATCCATCGCTTTCCTTTTGCTCAAGCTGGGCTTGTAATTTCTCGAGCTTCTTACTTGATATCTCGGCAAGCTTTTCATAACGTTGTTTTTCAATTTGTAACAGCCACATCTGTTCCTGAACGCGACTTAAGTCTACTTGCACATCTATGATTTGTGTTGCCAAACCCTGCAGCATTTTTCTTAATTGAGAAAGATACACCTGGCGCGACTTGTGTATTCCGTCTAAACGAAAAACAGCGTCTTTTAAGGTTTCTTCGGCTTCCTGTTCTTCGATGATTTTTGTCACAAAGTTGGTCTTCTCTTCGATCGAAGTTTTTACGTTCACTAACTCACGATACTCTGTATCTAATTCACTAAATTCAGCTTCTTTTTTTTCTGCTAGATACTTCCAGGTTTGCATTTTATTCATGCCAGGATTTCTCCTAGCTGATGCCAACTCAACTGTTGCCTAACAAGCTCATGCTCATCTTGCACCAGAAATTCACTAAGCGTAAAACGCAATTTAATAGCTTCATCTAACTCTGGGTTACTTTTCCCTTCATAGGCCCCAATCTGAATTAAGTCTTCTTTTTCGTTATATAAAGACCATAACCTGCGTAAGCGTTGGCCTAAGCGGATCTGATCTTTTTTCAAAAGGGAATTTGAAACTCTAGAGATAGAGCCCATTAGGTCAATGGCGGGATAATGTGCTTTATCCGCAAGCGCCCTAGAAAGCATGATTTGACCATCAAGAGAAGCGCGAGCAATATCTACAATTGGATCACTACGATCATCTCCTTCTGCTAACAATGTATAAAAACATGTTATAGATCCACGACCATTCACCCCCATTCCAGTACGCTCAATCAACTGAGGCAACAATGAAAATACTGAAGGTGGGTAACCCTTTGTGGTTGGTGGCTCACCAACCGCTAAACCTATTTCTCGTTGTGCATGAGCAACACGGGTTAAGCTATCAAATAACATAAGAACATGCTTACCTTGGTCTCTGTAGTACTCGGCTATTAGATGTGTCAGTTTGGCAGCTTTGAGTCTTTCTAAGGGGGAAGCATTGCTGGGGGCAGCAATCACTACAGACTTGTTTAAACCATCCTTCCCTAAGGTCTGATGTATAAATTCATTCACTTCACGGCCACGCTCTCCAATAAGCCCAATAACTACAACATCAGCCGCCGTGTTTCGAGTAAGCATCGCTAGCAATATACTCTTTCCCACACCAGATCCAGCGATTAAGCCCATACGCTGGCCGCGTCCAACAGTGAGGCAAGTATCTATAACCTTTATACCTGTCTCTAGGACGGTGTCTATTGGTGGTCGATGCATGGGATTGATCGGTTTACCTTCGAGATTCTCTTCTGTACGGTAAACAATGGCTGGACCACTATCGAGGACCTGACCAAAACCATCGATGACACGACCTATCAATTCATCAGCCAATCTACCTATTGAGGATCCCTGCCTTGGTAGAACGCGACACCCGGGCGATAGTCCCTCAGTGCTTTTATAAGGCATGAGGTATAGCCTTTCTTGGGCAAAGCCAATAACCTCTGCATCTATGTTTGTTTTACCACGCTGACAACTCACTCTACACAGAGACCCAATAGGGCAACTTAAGCCCTCTACTTCTATAGATGTGCCTGCAACCTTTGTAACAAAGCCGCTAAGCTGCATAGGCGGCAAGCTATCTTTTGCCATCACTTGCAAATTGCTTTGCAAATGAGCGGGCAAATCAGATAGCTCGTCAAGAGACACACAATTCAGTGTTGGCATTTTAGCTTCTACTCTGGCTGAGACGATCAAATGCCATTGCCAGTTTCTGAGTCATCAGTTCTTCTATTTCAGTACAGCCAAACACTAACCTCAAATCACCTAAATCAAGATGCGGGTCTGGGAGGATAGTTACTTCTAATCCCAAATCGTCAAGTCTACCTTCAAGCATCTTTTGAGTATCCGGATTAACATATAGGCTGAGCTCTTGCTGGGAAGCAGGTCCAAGCATTTCAATACCTTCACGAACTAAGTGTCTGTAATATTCAACCTCTGAAGCAGATTGTCTCAACACCCCTCTTGCCAATTCCAATGCTAATGTCTCGACGTAGCCAACATAATCTTTAATATCAACGCGGATATCACCCAGTTTTCGCATTAGTCCATCGAGCATCGCATATTGAGATTCTAGGGAGTGCTGAGTATCTTGTTTACCCTGTGTATAACCTTCTTCATACCTTTCTATTGCCAGCTTTTGTTTTTGTTCCTCTAAATCACTAATACGTACTTCTAATTGTTGAATTTTGATCTCTTCATCGCTTAAGACTATAGTCTGCTCTTGTTCTAAGTCCTCTGATCCGAGAATACCCGACTCTTTTTCGCTAGCAGGTGCCAGGTCTTGCAAGCTTTGCTCTACTTTCTCATCCGAATTGTATAAGCGTTGCGGCACCCAAGGAGCAAAACCCTGTTTTGTTACATCTGCCTCAATGGCCTGTCTGGCGTATTTCTTAGCCTGTTTGCCTGCCATTAGGAGGGCATTGACTTTCCACTCAACATTATCATTCTCTATGCTGGTCTCATCCGATTGATTACTAGACAAAATCATCTCCTCTACCGGCTAGCACAATATCGCCCTTATCTGATAGCTTTCTGGCGGTACGCATAATAGTTTTCTGTGCAGTTTCCACGTCAGTAATCCGAACTGGACCTTTGGCTTCCATTTCGTCAAGGAACATCACGCGAGCACGTTGTGACATGTTGTCGAGGAATTTCTCCTTAACTGCTTCATCTGATGCTTTGAGCGCCACCATGAGCATATCCATTTCGATGTTTCGCATAAGGGTCTGAATACTTCGGTTGTCCAATCCACTGAGGTTATCAAAGGTGAACATGCTGTCTTGAATCTTAGTACAGAGCTCTTCGTCGATACTGGCTACACCAGCGAGAATATTGCTTTCTAACTCCACCTTAGTGAAGTTCATAATCTTAGCGGCCGTCTTGATGCCACCAAAATTTGATGACTTCGCCGAGCTGTTACTCGAGAACTGCTGCTGCATTATCGACTCGAGCTCTTCCATCGCTGAGGGTTGTACAGTATCTAGCAGAGCGATACGCTGAATTACCTCAGGACGAACCTCAGGTGGTAGGAAGTTCAAGACATCGGCAGCTACGTCATACTCAACCACCGAAAGAATGATGGCGATAACTTGTGGGTGTTCATTCTGAATCATCTCACCGATAGATCTTGCATCCATCCAACGTAGAATTTCCATTCCTCGGCTGGAAGATCCCGGCATGATCCGACCCAGTACAGTGGCGGCTTTATCATCGCCTAGTGCCCGTTTGAAAACATTCTCTACGTAATCTACGGTACCCAGTCCAAGACTGGTTTGCTTCTTAATAGTAACAACGAAGTCATCCAACACCACGTTGACGGCCTCCTGAGAGAGGTCAGCAACCGAAACCATCTGCGCCCCAAGCGCCTGCACCTCGCGAGGAGACAGGAATCGCAGAATATCTGCAGCCTGCTGTTCACCCAGTAGGAGCATGATAACTGCCGCCCTCTGGGTGTCTGTCATGATTTCGAGTTCCTGACGTACTGCCTCAGGAAGGACTGACTCATTCTGATCGTTTTGAATATTTTTTAGTTCAGCCATTGCAACCTCAGTTTGACTTGATCATTTTCTTCATGACGTTTGCAACGCGCCCAGAATCTTCTGCTACCAGCAAGCGAATGAGAGCCACTTTGTCGTCGTAAGTATTTGCTGTATCGAGCATATCCGCTGAAATTGTCGACTTCTTAGGCTTAAGTTTGGCCTTGATCTCTTCCAACGACTCGCCATCTCCCATACTAATCATAGCCAGATCCTCCGCGGAGAGCTCACCATCTGTAAGAGCTTTTGGCGCATCATCGTCTAACTCTACCTTTGGCAGGTACAAACGGATAACTGGACGAATCACCAAAACGGTCAGAAGAATAAATGCTAGGGTAATCGCACCCATCTTTATTAACGCTATAATTGATGGATCTTCGTACCATTTAACAGGATTTGGAATCAACTCATTGGGACGGAAGGGGGTTGTGATGACATTGACCACATCGCCGCGCTCTTCATTGTAGCCAATGGCACCCTCAATAAGTGTGCGAAAGTTATCAAGTACATCCTGACTGATACTGGCTTGATCTGGTGCATCACCGGCTGCTAATGCCGTCTGATTTAGTACGACCGCCACCGACATCTTAACAAGCTGCCCTACCTGATTACGTTGGTAGCGCATTGTTTTATCTACCTCGTAGTTGCGGGTTGTTCGGCTTGAAGTGGATGTTGGCCCTGTCTCTGTCTGCTGGACGGTTTGAGCAGCCGGATCTTCCGCTACTACTGCCGTGTCATTGGGCACCACATTGGTGGTTGCACCTGGTACTCCACCAGCTGCACGAGATGTGGATTCGTCGTTTACAAGAATCTCTGAGCGTGTGACTGGACCGTTTCCATCGTCGTCGTAACGTTCACTGGTTGTCTCCAGCTGGGTGAAATCCAGCGTGACATCCACATCCGTCCGCAAGTTTTCTCGACCTATCAACGGCTCGAGCAGCTGAATGATACGTTCTTTGTAGTCTTCCTCTACAGAGCGCTCATATCCTGATTGTAGAGTTGCCTCAGTAAGAGACGGGGTCAGAGAATTTGTGAGAAGATTTCCCATGTTATCTACTACTGACACATCAGAAACTGCCAGATAGGGTACAGAGGATGACACTAAGTAGGAGATAGATTGCACTTGAGCTTGAGTGATATTACGGCCCTTGAAAGGCGTAACAACAACAGATGCCTTGGTTGGTGTGCGGTTGCGCACGAAAGAGCTTTGCCTTGGCGCGGCGATATGGACCCGAGCAGATTCCACAGAGGATATACGCGTGATACTTTTTGCTAACTCATTTTCTATAATGGCTACATACTTGGCTTCCTCCATGAACTGGCTGGTGGTCATCGCACTTTCCATGTCGAAGCTATCAAACGCCTGAGTATTGCTTGAACGAGGCAAACCAGATGCGGCAAGAAGCATTCTAGCCTCGTGGTACTGATCCATGGGCACCTCTAGATTGCCGCTCTGCAAGGATATTCTTACACGCACATCAGAGCTTGTGAGAAGGTCGTATGCCTCGCTACGGTCTGCTTCCATCATCTCCGGAAAAATTGCCCGATAATCGCCCTCGTTTATCCACAGATACAGAACAAAAAAACCAAGCAACACGAAAATGAGCATAATGCCAGGCAAAGACTTTCTAACCAGTGGCTGTGCAAACACTTCCGAAACAGTCGGGAATTTGGTGGCCTCGGCCATTTGCGCACGCGCCGCGTCAACATCCGGATTCGCTGTCGGCTTCAAGGCCTGTGTAGCAGACTGATTGCCACTAGCTTGAGGAGCGCCCACCGCTGCATGATCTAAAGCCATTTCTGTTGCCATTTTCTAACCTAATTTATTTCCGAGTTACTAGTAGCTAGTGTTTTTCTATTTTCTGTTTTTTTTGCGCCTTACACAGGCATGTTCATGATGTCTTCGTAAGCCTTAAGTACTTTATTTCGCACCTGGAGAGTTGCCTCAAAAGCCAGCGACGATTTCTGCATAGCCATCACCACGTCGGTCAGCGGTATATCTGCACCCATTTCAAATTGGGTCATCATGGTGTCTGCTTCAGACTGCAGTGCGTTAACTTGCCGCATACTGTCAACAAAGGCCTTACCAACCATGTTGTTGAAGTTGATAGTTTGACTAGTTGTACTGTTGACACCATCGAGATCGTTCGTCACGGCGGTACGCTGGTCAGATATCTTGGCTTGGTAACTTCTTATCTGTGCTAAAACAGAGCTTGCATCATTCACTGGGTTCATCTTCTTGACCTATCTTGAGTACACTTTAGGCACGTCCATACCAGCCTGACGCATGCGTTGCAGTTTATACCTAAGTGTCCTCTCACTGATCCCAAGGCGTGTTGCTGCGTCACCTCGGCAACGAGATACGCGCATAGCATCTAAAATTTGTTGGAATTCCGCTTCACGTGCACCCTGCTGCAAAGTGCCACTGACTTGAATATTGTTAACAGAGACCTTTTCCTGAGTAGCTTGTGCATTAGGCTGATCGAACATCAAATCATCGGTTGTAATGACTGCACCATCACACAAGAGCAGCGCCCTTGCCATGACATTTTCGAGCTCACGAACATTGCCGGGCCAATGATGAGACAACAAGACATCAAGAGCTTCCTTACTGAGCGTAGGCACCTCCTGCCCTGCAGCATGTTTTTGCAGCATCAGCAGCGCCAGGGCTTTGATATCGAGTGGGCGCTCGGCCAGTGCTGGGAGCTGGAGATTGAATGCACTGAGGCGGTAATAGAGATCTTCACGGAACAATCCCTGCCGAATGTCCTCGTGCATATGGGCATTAGTTGCTGCCACGATACGGACATCAACTGGTATTTCACGCTTACCACCGATCCGAGTAAGTTTCTTTTCCTGGAGCACACGCAGTAGTTTTGGTTGCAGCTCAAGCGGCATTTCGCCAATCTCATCAAGAAAAAGCGTGCCACCCTCGGCCTGCTCAAAACAACCAGCGTGTGAACCGTTTGCTCCTGTGAATGCCCCCCTCTCGTGTCCAAAGAGCAGGTCCTCGGCAAGGCTGGGTGTGATGGCAGAGCAGTTAATAGGGACAAACGGCTTATCGGCACGCAACGAACTTTCATGCACGACACGCGCCATGATTTCTTTACCTGCACCGGTGGGACCTGTAATCAAGACTGGCATGTTAGTGAGACCCACCTTACACGCCAGGTTAAATACCTTGGCGCTCACCGGATCCACGAACACAAAGGGCTGGTCTGTGGAAGTACCTTCATCCACTTTAGCCTCTTCTAACGTGTTCGTGTTTGGCTCTTGGTTGCTTGCCCTATTTAGTCGCTGTTGCATGGTCACTGCTCAAAGAGTTTAAGTTTGGACACTTTTACTCAGGATAAGCAATTACTATGCCATCACTAATTTTTACTTATAAAACAGCTAACTAAGCTGATTCGGCAAGAAAGTGGCAATTATTTGACAGCTTTGGGGTCGATACCGAAGCGAGTGAGTTTCTGGATGAAGGTGGTGCGCTCCATGCCCAGCAACTTAGAGGCCTGGGTGTTGTTAGCGGCCTGCCTTAAGGCGGCATAGATTAGCCCCTTTTCAAATTTCTCAAGCATTTCTTTTGCCTGAAGCCCCCCCTCTGGCAATACCACCGCTTGCTTGAGATGCTCTGACACCCACTCCACCAGGTCCTTGGCCGGGATGGGTTCCTGTAAGTCACTTTCAGTGAATTGTTCCGCGTCAAAGAAGTCCAGGACGTTGAGATCAGAGGAGGGCAAAAATTCCACTGGACCCGAAGGCTCCGTGTAGGAGGCACCGCCGTGATCGGTTAGTGTCTGTTTCAGTCCAGGGCCCAAGAGGCTCGAGGGCACCTGCAGCAGGTCTATTTGTTGGCCTGGGAAGAGCACCGTGAGACGCATCACGAGGTTTGAGAGCTCGCGGACATTGCCAGGCCACCGGTAGAGGCTGAATATCTCAAGAGAGCGCTGGGTAAAGCTGATCTCAGGTTTGCCTTTGGCGTGAAGCCGGGCAAAGTGTCTGCAGAACATGGGCAGTTCCTGTTGACGCTCTCGCAGGGCGGGCACTTGCAACGGCACCACGTTCAGGCGATAGAACAGGTCCTCACGAAACTTGCCCTCGCTGACCAACAGGTTCAGGTCCTTGTGGGTGGCCGCTAAAACACGCACGTCCACCTGGGTCCCCTCACCGTTCCCACCCAGCGGCTCAACCATCCGGTCCTCTAGGAACCTCAGGAGCTTGGCCTGCAGCTCAAGCGGCATGTCGCCGATCTCGTCCAGCATGAGTGTGCCGCGGTGGGCCAGCTCGAGCCTGCCCTTACGGTCGGTGGTGGCGCCGGTATAGGCACCCTTGCGGTAGCCGAAGAGCTCGCTCTCCAGCAGCGCTACCGGGATGGCGGCGCAGTTAAGAGCAACGAAGGGAAAGTCAGCCCTGTTAGATCGTTTGTGCAGCTCCCAGCAGACGACCTCCTTGCCAGTCCCTGTCTCCCCTTGAACAAGCACCGAGGCGTCACTCCCGGCGCATGCCTTCAGGAGTTGCTGTAGCTGATTTATCGCGGGACTGTCCCCGAACACGGCCTGCATTGGGCTTGAAAGTTTCCTTCGCTACTCGAAGCGTCAATTTTATGACACCCGATAATAACAAAGGAACCCCGGCTGTGAAGACTTTTTTATTTTCAAGCGACTAGGCTGGACATCTAACGTGGTCAGTGAGTGCCCTTGGCGATGCTGGGGGGGATACTGGCCCATGCCCCGTATAGCTTGTTCAGTGTGTCGCGCACCTCGGTCAGCTTGGACTCATCGTTTTGGGCATGTGCACGCGTGAGGCTGCGGTGGCAGTAACCGTAAATGGAGGCCAGGTCTTTGGCAATGTCCCCGCCACGCTCAAAGTCAAGTGTCGATATCAGGCCTGTAATGATGCCCTGGGCCTTGGTGATACACTGTCCCTTTGATGCGTACTCGTTGCGCCTCATGTGCCGAAGGGCATCGTTAAGGCTGTCCAGGAGGCTCCTGAACAGCATGCTCACCAGAGCGTGCTGGTTGGCAAATTCAACGCTAGCGTCGTAAGTGACCTCATCGTAAAGCTGCAACGCCCTCTGAGAAACTGCATTCATGTGACACCCTCAAAATAATTATTGGACAACTGCTATAGTAAGTCGGCGAGGGTGGCCTTTTCTTTAGCAAAAAAAAACACCCTCTCGGGTGTTTTTTTTGATCTCCATGATCTAAAGGCTTTCCTCAAACAGCACGCCCTTTAGCGCCTCAATACTGTGAGCAACACGAAGAACGGTCTCGCCGGGTATGTTCCTTAGCACCTCTCCAGTTTGTTGGTCCG
>Ga0181558_10002101_pt1 | contig 19120 bp, 7 predicted proteins | sample 011ome_22_FD_133754 | JGI IMG/M metagenome (GOLD analysis project Ga0181558, IMG submission 133754) | Coastal salt marsh microbial communities from the Groves Creek Marsh, Skidaway Island, Georgia - 011507BT metaG (megahit assembly) | ecosystem: Environmental > Aquatic > Marine > Intertidal zone...
CGGTGCGCGTTTTGGGCGAGGCGTACTCCCCCGACGACGACGAGGACTGCGCGGTGGCCACCGTGAGTGCGCTGTGGGTGTACCAGACCCGGTACAGGATACCCGTCACGCACGCGAGCGCGGGGAGCTGGGTTCTGCTGGAGGGCGTGGACGCGAGCGTCTCGAAGACGGCGACGATCGTCGAGGAGTTTTCAGCCCCGGGGGACGGCGAAGAGGCGTACGCGTTTCGCGCGCTGCGGTTCGATAACCGTTCGGTGGTGAAGATCGCGACGGAGCCGCTGAACCCGAGCGACCTGCCCAAGATGGTGGAGGGGCTGCGCTCGATCAACAAGAGCTACCCCGCGGCGGTGACCAAGGTGGAGGAGAGCGGCGAGCACACGATCCTCGGGACGGGCGAGATGTTCCTGGACTCGGTGATGAAGGATCTGCGCGAGCTGTACTCGGAGGTGGAGGTGAAAGTCGCCGACCCGGCGGTGACGTTCGCGGAGACGGTGGTGGAGACGTCCTCGCTCAAGTGCTTCGCCGAGACCCCGAACAAACGAAACAAGCTCACGATGATCGCCGAACCGTTGGACAAAGGCCTGGCGCGGGACATCGAAACGGGCGCCGTGGACCTCGCGTGGCCGAAGAAGCGGCTGGGGGACTTTTTCCGAAGCGAGTATGACTGGGACATCCTCGCCGCGCGCTCGGTGTGGGCCTTCGGCCCGGACGCGAGCGGCGGCGCCAACGTTTTGCTGGACGACACCCTTCCCGGCGAGGTGGACAAGGCGCTGCTGGGCGCGGTCAAGGACAGCATCGTGCAGGGGTTCCAGTGGGGCACGCGCGAGGGCCCGCTGTGCGACGAGCCTATCCGCGACGTCAAGTTCAAGCTCCTGGACGCCGTCGTCGCCGAGGCGCCGGCGGCGCGCGGCGGCGGGCAGATGATCCCCACGGCGCGCCGCGCGGCGTACAGCGCGTTCCTGCTGGCGTCCCCGCGCCTGATGGAGCCCGTGCTGGCGGTTGAGATCCAGACGCCCGCGGACTGCATGTCCGCGGTGTACAACGTGCTCTCGAAGCGCCGGGGGCACGTCGTGGCGGACGCGCCCAAGCCAGGCACGCCCGTGTACACGGTGAAGGCGCTGCTGCCGGCGATCGAATCCTTCGGGTTCGAGACAGACCTGCGGTTCCACACGCAAGGCCAGGCGTTCGGGTCGAGCTACTTCGACCACTGGGCGGTGGTGCCCGGAGACCCGCTGGACCGGTCCATCGTGCTGCGGCCGCTCGAGCCCTCGCCGGCGCAGCACCTGGCGCGCGAGTTCATGGTCAAGACGCGCCGCCGAAAGGGCATGAGCGAGGACGTGAGCGTGAACAAGTTTTTCGACGACGCGTTGCTCGTGGAGCTCGCCGCGCAAGACGCCGACGGCGCGCCGCGCTCGTAGCGCCGAAGGCGAACCCGTCGTCTCGCTTCTTTTTTTAGTGAAACAAGGTGGCGTCGTTTTTACGTCACAAAAGCGCTCCTCTACGCACGCGCTCTGACGCGCTCTGTGGTCGACCACGCTCATCGTGCCGTTTCGTCTCTTCGCCTGCGCGACTCGCGCGAAAGCGCGTCGTATCCTCGTCGTCACCCGCGTTTCTTCTTGGCGGCTTTCGGGTTCGGCGCCGCGCGCGCCCCCGCCGCGGAGGCGACGAGGAAAAATCCCTGGATGAGCAACGATTTCATAGCAACAGCCTTGTGCTTGGCGCCGACGGGCTCGAGGAACACGCGGTACGCGGAGACGAGCGCGAGCAGCGCGTACTGCATCATCCCGAGGCGCAAACCCGCCTGGTGCTTCTCGGGAAAACCGATGTAGTGCACGTACAGGAACGCCAGCAGAAACTCGAACGCGCCGACGATGCGCATGATCTGCGTCATGACGTCCCACGCGTCCGACTTTTGCCACTGCTTCAGGTCGGGCTCGACCCCGTACATCTCCAGGAGCTTGGTCTGCATCACGCCGAATAAAACGGCGTAGGCGAAACAGCACCCGCCGTTCAGCCCGAGGGCGACAGAAGAGAGAGTCGTGGACATGGCAAGTGTAGGTCTGACCGCGCGTCGCGAGATGGCGGATTGTTACTTCGGTTGCCCACGTTTGACGTTTCACGTTTCCCGACATTTGCGGTTTTTCAAAACAAATTGCGAGTTTTCGAAAACGTCGCGTTGCGCCTGTCGCAAACGAAGCACTCGCGCGCGCGCGCGCGGCGACGACTCCGTTCCCCGCGTCGCCGAGACGCGCGAGCAGTCGACCGCGGCGATGTTCCACGTCCATCAGGATGCGGCGTCCACCACCCAACCGCGGTCTTTCGAGCAGTACCGATACGCCATCGAAGCCGGACTGATGAGCCCGCACGACGCGCGATGTCACATCCTGCCGTGGGAGAGCGCGACGCGCGACTCGACCGTCTCGAGGTCTTCGAAGCGGTACCATGACCACGAGGACGCGTACGCGGACGAGGTGAATAAGGAAAACGCCGATGCGCGGTGCGTGTACCTCTTCTCGAACGGCTCTCACGCCGCACCGCGCGCGAAACCCGCGCGACACGCTACAGACGACGAAAAGCACTTTTTGGATTTCCCCCGGCGTCTTTTTCGAGTCGCTCACCTCCGACCCCGCCGTCCCCCGTTCCCGACCGCAGCGAGGGTGGGAGACGGTTCCGGAAAGCCGCGCGACCACCCGGGCTGAAGGACCAGACATGACAGTGTACCACCACGAGGAGCGACGTGAGCGATCAGATCTTTGTCGTGTATCCATAACGTCGCCCGTAACGTCGGACCGCGCCGAATCGGTTTCCCCGACTTTTGTCGCAGCCGGCTCTCCGTGAACTACTCGTCTCCCCGTTTCGAAATCGAAATCGAAATCGCGCCCCCCGTCCTGTTCTGGAACCACCACCACTTCGCGAGCGCCTTGACCACCTGCGTCGCGGCGACGGTGGCCCAGACCCCCGCGATGCCCCAGCCTGGCTGGCCGAGCGCCAGGTAGTGCGCGATGGGCACGCGCGCGAAGTTGCAAGCTGCCCCTATCACCAGCACCGGGAACGTGTCCCCGGCGCCGGTGAAGGCGCCCTCGGCGACGGCTTCGACGGCGAGGAAAAGCAACGCGCCCGCGTTCCATCGCAGGTACAGCGCCGCCGCGGCGACCACCTCTGGATCAGCACTCGCGCCGCCCGCGACGCGCGCGATGACACCGGCGGGGTCCGCGCCCGCGAAAAAAAAGGCCACCGCGAACGGCGCCGCCGACGCCAGCGCCATCGCGGCGACCCTCGTCGCCGCTCTTCGGGCGCGCGCGGCGTCCCCGGCGCCGCGCCACTGGCCGACGAGCGTCGCGCACGCTAGTTTGAAGCCCTCGCACACCGTGAACGCGACCGCCTCGAACTTCTGCCCGAGGGACATCGCCTCTAGGTGGTGCGGCCCGCACCCGGAGGCCACGCGCCCCAGCGCGATGGTCACCAGCGTGAACACCGCGCCCGACGACGCCAGGGGCAGCCCGACTTGGACCATCTTTTCGATCTCGCGCCGGCGCGGCGGCGCGAAGCGCAGGGTCACGCCGCACGCGCGCCTGAGCGCGGCTAGGTGCATTCCCGCGCCCAGGAGCGCCGCTAGGGACGCGCCGATGGCCGCGCCGGTGACGCCGCATCGCGGGAACGGGCCCCAGCCGAACATGAGCGCGGGGTCGAGCGCCGCGGCGGCGGCGACGGCGACGGCGACGACTTTGAGCGACGACGACGTTTTTCCCAACCCGCGAAACGCCGCCTCGAGGACGTTCCCGACGGCGAGCCCGAACGACCCCACGAGCATCGCCTGCAGATGCGCGCGCCCCAGCGCGTAGGCCGACGTCCCCGTCTCCAGACCCAACCCCGAGGCGTACACCGCGGGCACCAGGGGCGTGACCGCGAGCAGAAGCAGGTAGGTGCCCAGCGCGCCCCACAGCCCTTGCGTTATCACGTCGGCGACGCCGCGGCCGTCGTCGCCGGCGCCGACCCGCGCGGAGACGCGCGACTGCACGCCGGTGGCCACCACCGAGCACGCCAGCTGGATGAGCCAGACGGCGAACGCGTTGACGCAGATCGCGGAGAGGTGCGCCGGGCCCAGCGCGCCCGCCCAGTACGCGTCCGTGAGGTGAAACGCGCTGCGCAGCAGGCCGACGGCCACCACCGGCGAGCACACGCGCGTCGCCGCGACGGCGGTGGGCACGCGGAGCAGCGGCGGGAGCGCGCGCTCGGGCGCCGGGTCCGCCTCGCACGCGAACACGGTGGGGTCGCACGCGTCGCCGGACGCGTCGCCGGACGCGTCGCCGGACGCGTCGCCGTCGGAGACCACGGCCACGTGCGCGACCGCCCACGCGCGCGCGGGCGCGCGCGAGGCGGCGGCCGGGTCGCGTCCCCATCGCGTGTCAGCCGTCACCCTCTGCTGGTCGCCCCGCGCGGCCCTCGCGACGCACACCGCGCGGCGGTTTGCGCGGCGCACCGCCGCGGCCACCGCGCAGCGGTGACGCGACGCGTGCCCCTCGGCCGCGCCTCGAGCGACGACGTCCCCGATTGGGACGGTCGGGCACGACGACAACATGCTCGCGCGCGTGTGATGGCGTTGGCGGCGGTCCGTCCGACGTGTCGACTCGCGTTCGATCCAGAACGCGCGCGCGGCGAAACAGATCCAGCTTCGACCCGGTCGTTCCCCAGTCTTTTGAAAGGGACTCGAACCGAAACAGACGAATGACGACGTCGGGGCGACCGACATCGCGCATTCGGCACCGCGCGCGCGAAGACACGTCTGGGAATACACGACAGCGGGCGCCCGGGCCATCGCATGCCCACGGGCTGCGTCTGCGTCACCCCCGTCGCGGTCGCGCCCTACGATTCGGACGACGAAGCGCTCGAAGCGTACGAGCGAGAGGTCGCGTCGCGGACCTCCGCGTGGGAACCGGAATCTTCCGAGGCGATGCCGAAGCCGGCCGCCGCCGACTCGGAACGCACGCGCGCGGTGGACGCGTACGGATTCGAGCTTCAGCTCACGCCCGAAGGCGCGCGCGCGCGCGCGCGGTGCGCAGCGTCCGCCGAACGTCGCGCGCCGAGATGGCGCGTGTACCGCGACGACGAGACCGACGCCGCGATGCGCGACGCGCGCGGTCGTCGGCTCGCCAAGAAATCCAGCGTCGACGCCAACCTGACTCGGTTGATTCGCAAGGGCGTGCCCCGCGACTTCCGGCGACGCGCGTGGATGTCAGTCTCGGGCGCGGCGTCCAGACGCGCCGCCGCACCGGAAGGACACTACGCGCGTGTCCTGCGCGACGCCGAGAACGCGCTGCTCGAGAAGGATGACGAGAAGCGCGGCGCGAGGCGGAGCGCGAGCGGACCCGACCCGACGGACGTTCCTCCGTCCGTCGGGTCCTGGTTGCGGCCTTTCGCGGCGCAGATCGACCTGGACATCCCGCGCACGTTCCCCGAGAACCCGCGGTACCACGGTGGCGCCTCTGGCGGCGGCGGTCGCGCCGCCGTGCGTAACGTGCTTCTGGCGTACGCCGCCGAGCACCCCCAAACGGGCTACTGCCAGGGCATGAACTACGTCGCCGCGTTCCTGTGGCTGGCGGCGGGGGTCGCGGAGACGGCGCCCGAAGCCGCCGTTTCCGACGCGGGGGGCGAAGACGAAGACGAAGACGAACAAAAAAACACGAACACGCGCGGAGCCACGTCGTCTGAGACGGAAGAAACGACGTATTGGCTGTTCGCGTGTCTGGTGGACGACGTGCTGGCGCCCGAGATTTTCGCGCGCGATATACGTGGGACGCTCCGCGAATTCCGCGTGTTGTCTTTGCTGCTCCGCTCGCGCGCGCCGCGGACGCACGCGCACCTCGAGAAGCACGACATGGACCTGTGCATGCTCCAGAGCAAGTGGCTCCTGTGCGTCTTCACGGAGTCCTTCCCCGCGGAAACCGCGGCGCGCGTCCTCGACGTGCTGTTCGCCGAGGGGCACAAAGCGTGGTTGCGGGTGTGCGTCGCCGCCGTCGCCATGCACGGCGACGCGATTCGGCGGACGGCGCACGCCCCGGACGCCGCCGCGTGCCTGCGGCGCGCCTTCGCGGAGCAGCACGACGCGGACGTGCTGCTGAAGGTGGCGCACTCGTACCGAAAGGTGGGCGCGTTCCCGCGCGAGGTGGTCGCGCGCCACCGCCGAGCCGCCGTCGCGCAGCTCGCGCGCGAGGCGAAGGCGGCGGCGGCGGCGCGCGACGCGCGCCGAGACGCGCGCGCGCGCGAACGAAGCGCGCTCGCGGCGGCGGACGACGGGGAGGAGGAGGCGCCCTCCTCGTCGGTGGGAGCGTCGGTGGGAGAGGGGAAGAAGAAGAAGAAGAACGATAAGAACGATAAGAAGCGGTGAGGCGTCATGTAGTGCGTTCGTGTGTTGACGTACTATTATATTCACGCGTCGACGCGACGACGAGGGACCGTCGTTTCGTACCCGACCAACCCTCGCGCGTCCCATCGGCGCCGCGCAGTCGGACACGAGAGCGCCGGCGTCCCTGTGCGTCGGAATTTACAAATCCTGCTGGGTGCCAACTGCCAACTGTATTGACTGTATTTGTCGAATTCGCGCCGAGGCGCAGACGCGGCATAGCGAGGGCGCGCAGGCGGCAGGCGTATTCGCGTCGGGCGTGCTGCGCGACGTGCGGCGCGTGGAAGGCGAGCGCGCGAGGCGGCGGGCGCGGGCGAAGGCAGACGCGCGTGTGCCCGGCGCTGGGCGTCTCGTTCCGTTCCCGTCGTCGTCGCGGGAAGCAACGAACTCTGGTGGGCTGAGTCGGCCGCGATGTTCGACCAGACGCACCTGGTGCCCGCGGGGGCGCAGACGTGGATGAAACAGGTACGCGCGCGAACGCGGCCACCCGCGACGCCTTCGCGACCACGCCGGGGACACTTCTGGCCTCCGACCACCGCGCTCGCCCGGCGCGACTGGCGATCTCGTATCTCACTTTTATTTATCTACGGTCGGTTCGTCACCGCTCCACCCCTCGCTGACCCGGCTTCGTCCCGAATACCCGCACCCGCCGCGACCGGACCCCTCTCTCGCCATCGCACGCGTAGACGGTAATCTCTCGCGGCAACCGCTTCGCGTACGCCAGCACGTTGGCTCTGTACGTGCACAACGACGACGATTACTCGCTGAGCGCCATCACGGCGACGCAGAAACACACCATCTCCGCGTTCGACTGGCACCCCACGGACGTTCGAGTGTTCGCGGTGTGCACGAACGAGGACATCGCACGCGTCTACCGCGACGGCGCGGAGACACACGCGATTCGGTTTTCGAGTGCCAGCAACCTGCGGCACGTCTCGTGGGACCGGCACAGCACGGATGTGCTCGTCGTCGCCGCCGGGAAGGACCTGTACAAAGTGCGCCTGAAGCCTGAAGGCGGCGCGACGATGCAGAAGGTGGGCTGGTCCAACACCGGTGTGGTGACGTGCTTCGCGCGGCACCCGCGGAACAACCGGCAGTGCGCGGCGGGCACGAGCGTGGGCACCGTGTGGCTGTACGACGCCGAAAGCGGCAGAACATGCCCTTTGGTGCGCGTGTTCGAGGGGGCGGTGCACAGCGCTCAGTTCGACCCGAAATCGCTCGACTACCTGCTCGTCGCCACCGCGCACGGCGTGATCACGCTGTGGAACGTGGACGGCTCCGGCGAGGCGCCCGGGTTGACGCCCGCCAAGAAACCCACGCAGCTGATGGAGTTCGCCAAGCAAGCGTCGGGCTTGAGCGCGTGCATGTGGGTCGACAGCTCCCCCGGGACGTTCATCAGCGCCAGCGAGAAGCACGGCACGCTCAAGGTGTGGAACGTCTCCAACCAGAGCCCTCAACACTCCATCGCGGCGCCGGAGGGCGGCGTGACTTCCCTGTGCTGCTTGGAGGACGGATCCGGGCGCGTCGCGGCGGCGTTCCGGTCCGGAGAAGTCGCGGTGTTCGATGCGAAACAACGGCGGCGGCTGTGGACAAAGGGCCCGGGCCACACGGAGACGGTTTTCGCGTGCGTGTTCAACCCGGTGGACGCGAACCAGGTGGTGTCGTGCTCGTTCGACGGCACGGTTCGGCTGTGGAACGCGCGCAGCTTGGAGTGCGTGAAGACGTTCCACGCCGCCGACGCGCCGCGTCCGAGCACGTTGGGCGGCGCGCGTGTCGCGAGCGCCGAGGGCTTCGGCGGCGGCGAGCGCGGGCACGAGCCGGGCAAGGGGAGCATGTACACGTGCGCGGTGTCCTGCGACGGCGCCATCGTGTGCGGCGCCGGGTTCGAGGGCGACCTGTACTTCTTCGACGTGCGTTCGGGGCGCGCGCTCCCCCCCGTGGACATCGCGCCGAGGCGCGAGGGGACCGTGCACAAGGTGGTGGCGCACCCCACCGAGCCGGGCGTGTTCGCCTGCGCGTCGCTGGACGGCTCGGCGCACGTCGTGCACTACTCCGGCGCCGTGTTTGTGACTCTGCTGCACCACACGCCGGTGGTGGGCGTCGCGTTCGACCCGCTGGACCCGCGCGTGCTGGCCACCGCCACGCAGGGCGGCTGGGTGGGCCTGCACGTCGCCGAACGCGGGTTCGTGCCCGAGCGCGGGGCGGCGCCCGGCTCGATCGCCGCGACGACGACGCGGCTCACCGCCGCCGAGGGGGGGCACAGCGCCAAGGTGTACGGCGCGACGTTCTCTCCGCTCGTGCCCGGGCGCCTGCTGTCCGTCTCGGACGACGCCACCGCGCGCGCGTGGACCGTGCGCGAGGCGCGCGGCGGCGCCTTTGTGTGCGCGGAGAAGCCCGTGGTGCTCCGCGGGCACACGGACAAGGTGCGCGCGCACGCCTGGCACCCCGAGCTGCGCGACGTGTGCTTCACCGGATCCTGGGACAGCTCCATCCGCGTCTGGGACGTCGTCTCGGGCGCGTGCCTGCGGGTCACGCGCGAGCACCTGGCGGACGTCTACGACATAGGCACGCACCGCGACCGCCCGTTCCGCGCGGTGACGTGCTCGCGCGACTCCACCATGCGCTTCTGGAGCACGGAGCGGATGGTGCCCTCGGCGAAGCTGCGCGCGGTGATGGGCGCCGAGGTGACCGCCGCGCCCGCCGTCGGCGGCGCGGCGGGGTTTGGGGTGTCGCGAGGGCAGGGCGAGGGGGACCGCCCGGGGAGGGACGCGTCCGGCGGCGGATCCGGCGAGGGACCCGACGACAACGCCGGGTCCCGGCGGCTCTCGTCCCTCTCGCGCTCGTTGGCCGGCGCGGCGATCGGCGGCGGCGCCGTCGCGCGGCGCGCGGCGGCGGCGCCCTCGGCGTGCCACAAGCACGAGGCGCTCTTCGCCGCGCTCTCCGGGTACGCCTCCGTGGAGGAGCTGTGGCGCCTGGCGCGCATCGAAGCGTTGGGCGAGGGCGAGGCACGCGGGCCCGCGGACGACGCCGCCGGCGCGGTGGTCACGCCGCACGCCTGCGAGGCGCGCGCCCTCCTGCGCGCGCGCGCGGACGCCGCCGAAGCCGATTTGCGAAGGGCGCGCGGCGCGGGCGGAGAACGCCGGCGGCGGGTCGGGACGAGGGACACCGAGGCGCTCGCGCGTGCCGACGCGCGGCTTCGTCTGGGCGACTTCGCGTCGTACTGCGAGGCGTGCGTGGAGATGGGCGACTGGGACGCCGCCATCGCCGCCGCGCCCGCGGTGTCCTTGGCGTACTGGGCCGACCTGGCGGCGAAGCGCGCGGAGGCCATCGCGCGCGAGGGCGGCGACGCCGATCAGGCGTCGCGGATGCTCCTGGTGGCGGGCAGGCCCGCCGACGCCGCCGCCGCGCTGGCGGCGGCGGGGCGCGAGGACGACGCCTTCGCCGTGGCGTGCGCGGCGGACGCCGGCGGGTTCCCGGCGCCGGGTCCCTCGGCGGAGACGGCGGCGCCGCGCGGCGCGCGGAGCGCCTCGGCGGATTTCGGCGAGACCGGTGTTTTCGCGGAAACGCCGGAAAACGCCGGACCCGCGGGACCCGCCGGGAAACTCGCGCCGCTCTCGCCCCTCGGCGGCGCGAGCGGGAACGCGCTCGCGTCCCTCTCGCCGCTCCCGCCGCTCAGGGTCGCGGGCAAGATGAAGATGCTCGCCGCCGCCGCGCGCGCCGAAAGCGCGCGCGCGACGGAAACGGCGAATCTTCGCGATCCTCTCGGCGAAGAAGCGGAGGCGCGTTTTTCTCCCGGGAAACGTTCCGTTTCTTCGCCGAACGCCGCGAACGTCTCCGCGTCCGCGCGCTCGGTGCGCGAGGCGCAGGCGTCGAGGCGCCTCGCGCACGGCGATGCCGTCGGCGCGGCGGCGGCGCACCTCTCCGTCGGCGACGCGACGGGCGCGGCGAAGGCGCTGCTCCGCGGCGCGCAGGTGGAGATGGCCGCCGCGCTGATGCTCTCGCTGCCCTCGGGTTCGTTCGCGCGCGCGCCCGAGCCCTTGGGCCTCGTCGGCATCGCCGGCGGTCTCGCCGCCTCGGACGCCGCGCACGCGCTCCTGGCCGCGCGCGCGTGCGAGCTGGGCGAGTGGGACCTGGCGCTGGAGGCGGCGGCGGCGGTGGAAAACCAGGCGGAGCGCCGGTGGCGCTCGCGGCTGGTCGCCGCGACGCGCGCCGCCGTGGACCCCGAGGCGGCGCGCGCGGAGGGCTTCGCCGAGCGGTGCGCGCGCGCCTCCGGCGGCTGGGACAAGGAGGAGACGCGCATCTCGCCTCTCGGTTTGGTGGTGTCCAAATCACTCGCCTCCGCGCTCGACGGCGACGTCGAGACCGCCGCCGAGACGCTCGTCGCGTCGGCGTGCGACGAGCTCGCCGGCGCCGGCCCGTCGGCGCGCTGGGACGCCGCCGGTTTGCGCCGGTCGCTCGCCGCGCTGAACGTCATCGCCCTCGGTCACAACGCCGACCGGCCCGACCCGAAGACGCGCGTGGAAGTCACGACGCTGCGGTGCTACCTCTCCGCGATCACGCTGCAGTCCGCGGGGTACACGCCCGCGCAGCGCTCGCTGTTCCACCACGCCAGAAGCGCGCTCAAATCGAGCAAAACCTTTTCGCGCTTCCCGCACCCGGCGGCGTTTGCGTCGCTGCAGGAGCTCAAAAGTATGGCGGCGGTGTACCCCGTGGACGCCGCGGACGGCCTCACGGAGATCTCCACGGCGGCGGCGGTGAGCCCGGCGCTCAGGGCCGCCGCCGGCGCGGCGCTGGACGACATCGCCGTGCGCGGGGACGTCGACGACAAGGCGCCGCCGCCGCTCGCCGCCGCCGCGCTCGCAAACAACTACAACGGCTGCGTCGACTGGCGGTGCCCCGACAAGATGCCGATGGAGGAGGCGCTGCGCGCCGCCGCCTACTGGGACGCGGGGGGTTTCACCGCCAATAGCGCGTTCGAGGCGCCGCTGTAGTCTTTATGTCACGTCCCCCTCGTGTCACTTCTGATCGTATCATTCTCGGGTCGTCATCGTCTCGTGGACCGTCGCGACCGCCGGCGACGCGCCGCCCGGGTCGCCGGCGGTGCGCCGAAAAACGAGACGCGAAGCGCGTCCGAAAGAAATCTGCGGCTTCTTCGGCGTCAGAGATGAGGGCGCACGACACGGAGGCGCACCTGGCGCGCACGCGCGCGCGCCTCGCGCGCTTCGGCGTCGACCTGCGGGATGACGGGACGCGCGGGCGGTGCCTGGTGGCGGCGAAGGACTTCAAGCGTGGCGACTTGGTGCTGGCCAGCGCCCCCTTCGGCCTCCCGGTTCCCGTGAACGCTGGGAGCGGGCGAGGGCGATGCGCGGGGTGCTTCCGGGACGAGTCGGACGAGGCTTGGGAGGACGGAGGCGAGCGCGCGCCGGAGACATGCGCGGGGTGCGGCCGCGTGTGGTTCTGCTCCGAGCGGTGCAAGGCGTGCGCGATGGCCGGCGGACACGCCTCGGAGTGCGCGGCATCGCGCGCGCACGAAAAAAAGCACCCCGGCGCGGACGCCTCCGTTTCGGCCGAGTTCGGCGCTCTGTCGGCGCTGTACCGCCAGTGCGCCAAGGACTACCCCGAGGCTGCCGAGCCGGCGGACGAGGCGTTACCGTATTTGGTCCCCACCGTGGGCGATAAGGCTGACTACGGCGCGCGACACGCCGACGCCCACGGGGCGTCCTCCTCCGACATCGCGACGTGGTCGCGCTCGCACATCGCCTCGGCGCGCGCCGTCGGGCTCGTTCCGAAGTCGGTGACGGACGCGGCGGCGCGCGCGGAGATTGCGCGTTCGCGCGTCAACGACTTTTTCATCCAGCGGTGGACCGGCGGCGACCCCGAGCCGATCGCCGCCGCGGTGTTCCCGCTCGGCGCGCTTCTGAACCACTCGTGCGCGCCCACGTGCGTCGCGTCCTACCGCCTGGACGTGGGTACAAGGACGTGGGTACAAGAGTTCCGGTGCTGCGCGGAGACGGTTCGCGCCGGAGACGAGCTGACGCACGCGTACGTGGACGCGAGCGACTGGGCCAACCACCGGCGTTTGGCTTTGCTCGACCGGTACGGCTTCGTGTGCGACTGCGCGCGCTGCCCGAAAGACGAGCTCGGCGCGCCGTTCGACCCCCCGAAGCGCGCCGAGGCGGCGAGACCCGACTACGGCTGCGAGAGCGCGTGGGCGGCGCTCGCGACGCCCAACGACAAGCGCGCGCGGGTGACGATAGAGATCGCGGCGAAGCTCCTGCGCGACGCGGAGCGCGCGGAGGAGGTGTCGCGCGAACGCGAGCTCGCCGAGAAAGCCGCGGGGCTGCTTCGCGGTTTGACTGAGGCTCTCGAGACGTCTTTGGCGAAGACTAAAAACCCGTACGCGCGCGCCGCGACGTCGCCGCGCCCGACGACGCCGATGCGCGCCCGCGCGCTCGCCATGGCGTTCAACATGGCGATGTTCGAGTCCGACTTCGAGGCGGCGCTGAGGCTTGGCGAGGAGCTCGTGGCGTGCCTGACGGAGGGCTACGGCACGAGGTGGCACGCCAAGATCGCGTACGAGCTCTTCAAGCTCGCGAGCGTCGCCGGCGACGGCCTCGGCGACGCCGCCGCCGCCGCGGCGAAGTTCCGCGAGGCGCTCGAGATTGGCGAGGTGACGTTGGGCGAGGACGCGTGGGTGTGCCGCAGGGCGCGGGAGTACTTAGAAGGCGTTTAGTATGTAGCGCTTCGTGGAGACGCGAGGCGGCGTTGAGGGTGACGTAATGTACAGTTTCGTCGTTCGTATCAATCCCGTAGCGCTCACGAACGCTCGTCCCCGAGCCCCTGTTCCCTGCGCCGCCGCTCGAAGTAGGCGTCGGCGTTCTTGACGCTCTGGCGGTTGGCGTCCAGCCTCGCAGGGAAATCTTCAAAAAACAGGTCGCCCTTGCTCGTGGGCCACTCCGAGTTGAGCCCGTCCACCGGCGCCTCCTTGGCCCACTTCTGGTCCGCGATCATCGGCTCGGTGAAGCCCCGATCTCGCAAATACGATTCGGAGTGCGTCGCGTTGAGTAACGTGTACCGCCCGCCGTCGCCGCGCTCCATGACGATGAGCTCGGCGTTTCCCGAGTTTTTCAGCCGCGTGAACTGGTCGGTGGTCCACTTGTACCAGCGCATCAGGAACACGCGCAGCGTCAGGCCGTGCGTCACGATGACCACCGTGCAGTCGTCCGTGCGGCATCCCCGGTCGTCGCAGTTGAACCGCCCGAAGTGTATGTCGTTGCGCAGCGTCTCGCGGAAACTCGTCACGCGGTCGTACACATCCGCCGCGCTCTCGCCGTTGGGGAAGCGGTAGAAGAAGCGGCCGAAACCCAGCCGCTCGCGCTTCAGCTCGCGCATGGTGGCGTCCTGGAAGTTGCCGAAGTCCTGCTCGCGGATGCGCGGCTCCTCGCGCACACCCAGCACGCGATCCACCCCCACCGCCTGGCCCAGCTCGTACAGCGTCTGCATCGTGCGCAGGTACGGCGACACGTACACGTACAGCGTCTCATTCGGCCCGAGCAGGTTTTTGAGCTGCTCGCCAGCCTCGCGCGCCTGTCGCTTGCCCTTCTCCGTCAGCTCGATACGGTGGTCGGGCTTGCGCATGTACATCGTCTCGTCCACGTTACCCTCGGACTCGGCGTGGCGGATCAGCACGATGCGCTTGGGGCGGTCCCAGGGGGACGCGCCGTTGCGCAAGTACGCCCCATCCCTAGTCGAGGGCTCCTTGAAACTCGGCTCGTTGAACGAGAAATCCGCGCTCGTCCCGCGACCGCCCATGTCCTGCGCCCGGACGCGCGGCGCGGCGCGGCCGCGCGTGGGACCTGCAGCGCGCCCAGATACACCCGCGGCGCGGAGCCACCGCGCATCGCCGCGAACGCGGGCGACGAGCCCCGGGGGGGACCCCAGCGCGGACATCGCGCGCGGTGCACTTTATTATTGTCGCCGTGTGTCACGAGCTCCCGACACTCGCGAAATGCGCAGTCACGATTTCTCGGAGTCGGCTGCCGGCTGCCCCGACGTTTCTGATCGCATGACCGACCATCGGTACCGCCAATCGCAAATCGTTCTTGCGACCTTTCGCGTCCCTCTAAGGACAATGTCAATAAAGTGCATCGCGCGCGTCGAGCACTCGCGCCTGCTGCGTGCGACGCGCCGCACCATGGCGTTCGATCTCGTCCGCGCGGTGAGTTTCTACGCGCTCGCGGGATGCGTGCACGAACTCGCGCATGTCCTGGCGTACGCCTTCGTCGTCCTCGGGGGCGTCTCGGATTTCGGTGCCGTGAATTTCGCGTGTCCTGTCGAGCAGCACGGCGGCATGCGCGCGCTCCTCCGCGACAACACGCTCGCGAGCGTGGTGCTCGGCCGCCACGTGCGCTTCCCCGAGGCGTTCGAGACGCGTTGCGCCGGGGCGTTCAAGCTCGTTCGACTCGCCGGTTTCGCGGCGAGCCTCGCGCTGGCGCTCGTCGCGGAGCGGCGGCACGCGCGACTCGCGGCTGACAGAGTCGGCGCTCGCCCCCGAAAAGACGCGTCAGCGTATCCGCTCGCCGCGTCGCGCCTGGCGTTCTGGCTCACCGCGCTGGACGCGGCGAGCACGGATCTGTTCGACGCGGTGCCGCGCGGGGCGTCGCAGCTGCTGTGCGGGAACTTCGGGATCGTGCTTCTGAACCACGCGTGGTGCTGTTCGGAGAACGGCCGCAAGGCGTTCGACGTGCTGGAGAAGATGGTGTACGTGACGATGATGCGCGGCGCGCAGAGCGGCGGCGTGGTGACGTTCGACGCTTCGACGCCGCGCGAGGGAGACAAGGCGTCGTCTTTGCGCGGCGCGCGCTCGCGCGTGGTGAACATGAAGCGCACGGACCTCTCGAAGCTGGTGCGCGCGAAGGCTGAGCGCGAGAGCGGCGGCCGGAAGATGGCGAAGCAAAAGTCTTTGACGCGCATCGTCGTCGGACACACGCGCTTCGCGACGACGTCCAAGGCAACGTTCGACGGCACGCACCCGCACCAGTGGTCGCCGCCGCAGGCGGTGCGCGCGTACGCGCAGAACCAGAAGACGCCCGGCGCGACGAGCGTGCGCGTGGAGAACTTCATCACGCACAACGGCGACTTTGACTTTTACAACGTCAACGGCGCGTGGGTGGAGCTGGGCGACGTGCAGGCGTACCTGGCGAGGGCCACGGGCTTCGGCGCGCCGTCCGTGGTGGACAGCGCCGCCATCGCGGGCGTGGTGGACCTGCTCCGCGCGCAGGGCAGCTTTGCGCTCGCCGCGAGGTTCGCGGTGTGCCTGGACATGAAGACCGCCTCGGCGGACGCGGACACGCCCGTGCCGTCGCTGGCAGAGTTCGAAGCCCTGGGCGCGGTTTTCGAACGCGAGCTGGACGCCGCGTTGACAGCCGGCGGCGCGCGGCGGAGCGTTCGCGAGATCGGGTTCGATCTCGCGCGGAGGGACGCGCTCGTCGCCGGGGTGCGCGCGCGGTTCGAGGCGCCCGAGAACGCCGCCGCGCTCGACTGCCTGGCCCACTGGCTGGACGCCGAACGCGGCGGCAGTCTCGCCGCGTTCGTCGAGTCGGCGACGGATGCGTTTTTCGACAACGACAGCTTCTTCGTGACGCGGACGTTCCTGAGCAACGCCAAGGGCTCGTTCGGGCTGATGGTGACCAACTCGCTGGACGCCGCGCGCCAGCTGTGCCTCGCCGCGCGCGGGCAGACCCTCTCCGTGGCGTTCTACCCGAAGAAGGGCCTCGTCTGCTACGGGTCGGAGCAGGCGGCCGTCAAGGCGGGCCTCGGCGTGCCGACGCCCGGCGACGCCGAGGGCGACGAAGCCGCGGGCGACGACGACGAGCGCGACGACGAGCGCGACGCGACGCGCCTGGACCTGGACGACCTGAACGGCGAGGTGTGCCTGCTGGACTGGGGCGAGGGGGCCGCCGCGGTGTCTCTGCCGAGCCGGCGGTACGAGAAGTTCCCGCAGATGGCGGGCGCGCTCAACGTCGTGCTGGCCATGGACGCGCCCGTCGCGCGCGCGCGCGACGCGGGCGAGCGACCCTCTCGAATTTCCGCTCCCGATTCGAAAATCCAACGACGCGACGGCGTCGCGAAGGACGGCGTAGACGCCGCTCCGGCGTCTCCGCGCGACGTGCGCGTCGATGACGCGCCCGTCTCGGCGTCTTCAAAGAAGGCGCTGTTCCACCGCATGACCCGGCTGGAGGGCAACGAGTTCATCAAGCCGCTGGCGCCAGACCTGCCGGACCTGGTGGGCGCCGATGTGCGCGACGTCCCGCGCGTTCTGCGCGACATCCAGGAGGACTGGCGGAACAAGCCGAAGGGGACGATTTCCCTGAACCGGCTGACGGCCTGGAACCTGTCCCGGTGTTTGCGGCGGCGGCTCGACCGGCGCGTGAGCGGCACGACCAAGAGCCACCGCTCGGTGGACGTGGTCGTGACCGGGTGCGAGGTTTCGCTGTGGCTCGCGGAGCAGTTCGCCGCCGACCTGGCCAACGCGTTCCCGCGCCTGGACGTGCGCTCGGTGAGCGCCAACAAGATCCTCGGTCTGTTCGGGCAGGATCTGCCCGTGCCGGCCATCGGGCACCCGCGCGGCAAGCGCAACGACGACTTCACGGACTCCATCGTGATCGTGGTCTCGCACTCTGGCGGCACGTTCGCGCCGCTGGCCTCCTCCAACCTGCTCGTCTCCTCCACCTCGGCCATCTTCGTCGTCGCCAGCGAGTGGGACACGCAAATCGGGAAGCAGCTGCGCGCCGTCAAGGGCGACGGCGCCTTCACGTCCCGCATCTTCTCCACGGACGTCGGCGTGCGCCCCGCGGAGCCGTGCTCGGTGAGCGTCGCCGCCACGCAGCAGCTGCTCACGCAGATCTTCATGCACGTCAGCCTGGTCATCCTCGGGAACAAGGCGTACGCCGACGTGACGGGCGCGGCAATCACCAAGCACGACTTGGCTGAGCTCGAGCGGTGCAACCGCGAGTCCATCGCCGCGCTCGAGGATATCGTCGGCTCGCGCGCCGCGGACGGCGCACGTTTCGAGTCGCAGACGGAGAAGCAACTGCGAGCGCAGGGGGACGTGTGGGCGGACCACGTGCTGGAAGGCGTGAAAGGGTGGATCCTGTCGTTCGTGTATATCGTCGTCACCGTGACGCTGGGCTACCCACTGGTGACTGGAGTCGCGACGGGCGCCGGCGTCGCGGGCGCGTCGGCGTTTTACGTCACGCGCTTCTTCGACGCGCTGCTGTACGCGTTCCTGCCCCAGATCTGCATCACGGGGATCCGCCTGTGGCAGGGCCGCGACTTGAAGCACCGCATGACCGCGCGCACGGTGGTCATCGGGGACGTCCCGTGGGTCGCGCAGAGCGCGGAGGCGTTCCTCTCGAAGATTTTCGCGTGCGCGTACAGCGCTGCGGGGATCACCGTCTTGTCGGGCAACCCCGCGGACCACCTCGTGCACCGGCACACGCACCGCGTCGTGCGCGGCGCGTTGCTCCTGGTCGGCCGGCCGGACGGGCGCCTGAGCGCGCTCACCTCCGCGGAGGCCACCGTGTCGCTGTCGCTGGCGCAAGCGTCGAGCATCCAGAGTTTCGGCGGCACGTGCGAGAGCGTCACGATCGGCCACTCGCCGTACAAGCTCCCACTCTCGCGCAACGCGATTTTCCTGCAGCGGCATCGGCCTTTGTTCCTATGCGAGCGGGTGCTGCGCGAGCGCGAGGGCGAGGCGGGGCTGGACGGGCGGTCGCCCGGCTCGCTTTTAGGCGCGTACAACGCGTTCCACGAGGAGGGCGCGGAGGTGTCCATCCACACGCTGACGCACGAGAACGCGGTGCGCGTGCTCACGGAGGCGCGCATCAAGGCGTCGCGCCAAAAGGGGCACCTGAGATCGGTGTTTGACTCCATCGACGTCAACGGCGACGGCGCGCTGTGCCTCGCGGAGTTCACCTTGGCGTACAAGAAGGTGGACGACTCGCTGGACGACGCGCAGATCGAGAAGCTGTTCCGGGACGCGGACGAAGACGGGTCGGGCGAGCTCGACTTTGACGAGTTCTGCGCGGTGATGGACCTGCCCGATATGGACGTGCTGACGACGCTGGAGAAGAACGACTCGCGGGACGAGAGCGGTTTGCTCTTAGTAGAGCCGAGCGGTGAGGAGTACTTCGGCGAGGCGATCCGCCGCAGCGCGCCGTCGCGGCTGAAGCCGTTCACGCTGGTGGAGTCGCAGGACCTGAGCATGCAGCTCTACGAGAGCCGCGTCGCGTCGCTTCAGAGGTTCGTGAGCATGACCGTGCTGTTCCACCAGCTCGGCGATCGCGTCGCGAAGTTTTGGCCGGCGGTTTCATTCGGGTACCTCGGGTACCGCATGGACCGCACGCACTCCATCATGCGCATCGCCACCACCGCGTCGCCCGTCTCGGGCGCCGAGGTGCGCGACCGACGCAGCTTCATCGCGCTCAACACCGCGTTCAACAACGCGCTGGCGGTGATCGACAACTCGGGGCACATCCGCCTCGAGCGCTTGCTGCGGAACAAGTCGCTCAGCGGCGGCTCGAGCGGACGAAACTCGCCGGGGCTGCTGAAGTCGCTCTTCCTGGGGACGCCGCCCAAGTCGGGGACGCCGCCCGCGCGAGACTAGCGCGGGACGCGTGAGTTACGTAGCGCTTCACCTTATTAACGTATTAACGAGAG
>Ga0181558_10002103_pt1 | contig 19114 bp, 20 predicted proteins | sample 011ome_22_FD_133754 | JGI IMG/M metagenome (GOLD analysis project Ga0181558, IMG submission 133754) | Coastal salt marsh microbial communities from the Groves Creek Marsh, Skidaway Island, Georgia - 011507BT metaG (megahit assembly) | ecosystem: Environmental > Aquatic > Marine > Intertidal...
CTCGCTGTATATCGAGAATATTGCTGGAAGCACTTGTTCGCAAGGGAGTCCGGAGTTCGTCATGATGCGGTCGATGTACGCGCCAAGTTCCGCCACATTTTTTCGGCAGGCAAAAAGTACCCATAACTTTCCACCGCCATCGCCATGGGCGTGGGTGACTTTCCTTCCCTGGAGACATCGCTGTATATCGAGAATATTGCTGGAAGCACTTGTTTTTTACAATCGCTGCCGTCGTCGTACGAGTACGAGTACACTACGCTACGCTACGCTACGCTACGCTACGCTACACTTCACGCCGACGGCGGCGCACGCCCGGGTGAAGTCGCGCGGCGGGGGCGCGACTATGCTCACCGGAGGAATCCCCTTCTTCTTCTTCTCGTCGTCGTCGTTTATGTCGTCATCCGTAAAAAATGTCAACGTGTGTGCGTGAAGGGCGTGGCGGGAAATGAGCAAGTCACCTGATTGACCATCGCGGTGGTCGCCGTAGTCGCCGTACGCGTCGTCGCCGACGATGGGCCACCCGACCGCGGCGAGGTGCGCGCGTATTTGATGCGTTCGGCCGGTACGCGGTCGAGCTTCGATGAGCGCATACGATCCATTGCGGTGAAGTATGCGCCAGTCCGTTTCAGCGGGCATGACTTTGTTGTCGTCGTCGGCGGCGCTCTTTGTCAAAACGCATCGAACCTTTGCGCGACCCGCGTTTGTGATGATGTCCTTCACGAGCGGGTAATCGATGGTGCCGCCCTCCGACTCCGTAGTAGTAGTAGTAGTCGAAATATGGCATAGCGCCAGATACGTTTTGCGAACGCGCCGCCCCTCAAACGCGCTCTGCATGACTCGCGCCGCCTCCTTCGTCTTCGCCACGACAAACACCCCAGACGTTTCGTAATCGAGTCGATGCACCACGAACGGCGTGGTTGACGACAACGGCACGTTATTATGATACTTTCGTGTCCAATACGCAACCACTCGAGACGCCATGCTTTCGTCTGAGATGCGATTCTGCGGCGTCGACGCCACGCCCGCGAGTTTATTCACCGCCACCGTCCCGCGCTCTTCGTCTTCATACAAAATCTCCAACTCTTCCAACGCGCGCGCGCTGACGCCCAATCCCATCGGAGTCTCTTTCACTTCAGTTCGTATCGTGCGCACGACGATATCGAAAGGCACGCCGAGTGCGCGGCTCACGCGCCGCGCCGACGGCTCCTTACGTCCCGCGCCGCTCGAGTCCCAACCGAACCGCGCCGCGCACACCTCATACGCCCTCGATCGCGCGCCGTGCCGCCGAAGCACGGACTGTCGAATAATATCAGAATCGCCGCCGCGCCTCTCGAACGCACCGCTGTCGTCATCCAGCGCGTCGGGCGCGCACAGCGAGAGATGTTTCACGCGCTGCTTGGCATCCAAAACCTCTCCACAGCACGGACACGACGACATTGTCGACGACGAGGACGGTGGCGCGCGACGCGCGGGTACGGGCGGACGACGCGAAGGACCATCGCGGCGACCGCTGGCGCGCGCCGCGCACGACGACCGCGGCGACCACGACGCAAAGGCGGCGCGCGTCATAGTAAAGTGACGCTTCACTTTTTGACGCATCCATCCAGCCATCCATGACGACGACGACGCTGTCATCGCGCGTCGCGTTTCGCGACACCGCCGGACGACGCGGAGGACAACGCCAATTGGGACATCGCCGCCGCCTCTCGACCGTCGTCGCGCGCGCCGGGAAGACGAGGACGATGAAGTCGTCCCAGAATGCCATGGTGGACTTTCTTCCGGGCACGTTAATGTCGCGCTTGGTGAACCCACGCGCGGCGACGATCGACTGGCGGGCGCTGATGGCGTTGGCGGATAAAGTGAATGATTCGTCGCAAGATTTGAAGATGCAACCGACGCTAGGGTTGATTCGTGGGGAGCTGAAGATGGCGGGCGGACGCGAGGATGTCTTGGCGGAGCGCGCGCAAGGGTACAAAGAGTACGTGCTACAGCGCACGCTCGGGATGAAAGCGGCGCTGACGTTGGCGACGAATGTTGCGACAAAAGATCCGAAGCGACGGTGTGCGATCGGGCGCGCATTGGCAGATCCTAGGAATGAGAGGTCGCTGTTCGCGTTGTTCGCGAAGCGGGCGACGGGCGAGGGCGTGGACGTCTTTGTCGACGGTTTGGCGGAGGATTTGGTTGAAATCGATCGCGAATTAAGCGCGGATGATTTGGCGACGACGAAAAATTGGTATGGAGCGGATGTTGGGCAGACGCATTTTGATTACGTGGAAAATCAGGTGGATAAGGCGATCGAACGAGCGACGCGCGCCGTCGCGGATGGCGCGGCGGCGGGCGCGGTGACCGTCGTGCCGTTGTTAGTGCCGTCGGTAGATACCCCCAAGCTCGCGGGCGATGCCATCAACAATAGCAGCAGCAGCAGCAGTAGTAACGGTGCGAGCGCGAGTAGTCGGGATGGTGCTGCTGACAGTACCACAGGAGGTCCATCAGACGGCGACGACGACGGCGACGACTTTATGTTTGGTAAAAGGTCCAAAAAGAAGTCCAAGGCGAAGAAAACCTCAACCTTAGCGTCGACGGCGGCGGGGGCGCTCGCCATGGATCCGTCAACCATGCTCCCACAGTTCGCCGCCGATGCGTTGAAGCAAATGACTGCGAAATTTGGCTCCAGTGAGCCGGCGTTTCCTGAAGTCGAAGCCTGGGGCCAATCGACGTCGTCTGAAGCCTCCGCCGCGGTTTTAGCCTTAATCGCGCGTGCGCCGTCGAATTGTGCCATCATTCTTCCCAGTGCGCTTTTAAAAGCGACGCTAACGTTTGATAACGCCGTGGCAAACTCGCGCGGCGCCAAAGCATTCGCCGTGGAAGAAGTCGCTGAAAGCGACTGGCGGGTGAATAATCCCGACGTCTCCGCCGCGTTGTGGATATCGTTCGACCCGAACCCAATCGAAGGCGACTGGCGTGCCCCTCGTTTCGCACGAGCGTTGGAGAATTGCCAAGCCAATGGTGATGAACAGCCATTAATACCAATTGTCCTCGCGTCAGTGGCGTTGATTGCCGAAGCGCCGTCGTGCGACGCCATCGAAGGCCCGCCGGGCGCCGTCGCCACCGCCGCCGGCGCGTCGGCGCGCGCGCACGAACGCGTCGCGTGCGCCTCGCCAGCCTCGGCGACATCGCAGCCACCACCGTCATCCACAGCGTAGCGTAGTAGTCGTAGAAGACCGTTCATTTCATGATAACACATTTTCGCGTCCTCACACCTCGACTCGCGCCGCCGCGTCATGTTCCTCCACCCCGTATTCGTCGCGTGCGCCACAACCGTGGCGTGCACCGTCACGAATAAACTCGCATCATCAGTGTCATCGAAAGCGCGTAAATCATCCAAGCTCGTCGAGAACGACGACGACGACGACGAACCGGTACGTATTCAAAAGTTTGTTGGTTTGAAAAAGCCTTCATTCATTTGATGTGATTAATTTAATTGACCGTCACGACGACGACGACGACGATCTCGCATTCGACGTCACGTCGTCGCCGCCGCCGTCATCATTCACCACGCGCACTGACACGCGTCTTGTGTCGGCACGCACACAGGGTCCGACGCCGCAATACGCGGGTAAACCCACGCTGTCGGTGTCGCTGCTCCCGCCCGCGTTTGCCTCAGTCGGGCGGTGCGCGTGCTGCGCGCCGGACGCCTCCACGTCGGCACCGTCCACGCCCACGCCCGCACGCACGAGTTCTGGCGATCTCACGCCCCCAGTGCGATCGCCGCAGCCGAAACCAGACCCGCTGAGCCGCGCCAAACGCGCGCGTTGCCTGTCTTGGGACGACTACTTCATGTCCGTCGCCTTTCTCAGCGCCCAGCGCAGTAAAGACCCAAACAAGCAAGTCGGTGCGTGCATCGTGGGTAAAGATAAATTAATTCTAGGCGTTGGTTATAACGGCTTCCCTCGCGGATGTGCCGATGACGCGTTGCCGTGGAGTAAGAAATCCATCGACGACGACCCGCTCGAGACCAAGTACGCGTACGTGTGCCACGCGGAGATGAATGCGATTATGAATAAGAATTCCGCCTCAGTCGCGGGTGGGAGTTTATACGTGACGATGTATCCGTGTAATGAGTGTGCGAAATTGATCATTCAGGCTGGGATTGAGGAGGTGGTGTATTACGAAGGGAAGATTAGTGAGGCGAAGACGGAGGATGGCGCGCCCGACGGCGGTAAAGGGGATCCGATTTACGCCGCGTCAAAGCGGTTGTTGACGCTCGCGGGCGTGCGCGTGCGACAGCACAGACCGAGCGTGGCGATTGAGGTGACATATTTGGATGTCGTTGAGTCGTCGACGTAGATGAAGAAAGAGTAGAAAACACAAAAGAGTCACGAAATCATCGATGTTTTATAAAAAAACGTCTCTACGCCGAGCGGCGGCGGCGATTCGTGTAGTATAACGCTGTGGTGTTGTTGGCTGTAGAACAATTAGGAATAATAAACGCTTAGTTTTCTCTCGCCTTGGCCTCGCTGTGTGTGCGTGCGCATGAAGAAAAATGTATTGGTCAGTCGCGTGATCGAACCGCGCGCCGCGCGAGTCAACTAAAGAGCGTCCGTCCGTCGTCGACTTAAAAATCCTCGCGCGCGTGTGCGTACCTGATCTCTTCAACCGTTTCCCAAGCTACCGCGCAGTCATCCGTGCACGTCTTCGCCGCAGCGAGCGCTTCATCCAACGCCTTATCGAGTTGCGCCATGCGCGAAGAGTTAATCTTCTTCGTGACTTCCTTCATGCCCTTAGCCGCGGCTTCAATCTTCTTCAACACGTCGTCGGAGACTTCGGTGGCGGCGCGCGCGGACGCGAGCGTCTCCTTGGTCGCCTTGATGAAATCCATATCCGCTTGGGAGATCTTCACTTCGGATTCTTCCGCAACCGGGCGAGAATCGCTCGCGGCTTGAGAAAGTTCCTCGACTGCGTACGCGAAAAGAAAGACATCACACGCATCCAGTCAGGGTCGAACCGGGACGATTACGCGCGCGACGTCGTACGTCGCGCGCGCACGAACACGAGACACCAACGTAAACACAAAAAAAGAACACAAGCACACGAAAAAACCAAAACGTACCATCATCCCACATCGCAGCGCACTCGCCGACGCATTCTTCAGCCTCCTTCAACGCCTTTTCGAGACGCGATGACGCGTCGGAGCCCGCGCGGCGGATCGCGCTCGCGCCTCGCACCGAACGGCGGGTCTTCTGCGCGTCACGGAGCACGACACCACCAGGGTTAGTCACGCGTCGCGTCACGCGCGCGCACACGGTGCGCGATCGACCGCACGCGCGCGGCGGCGGCGGCGCATCGCGCGCCCACAGATCGCCGCGCTGGGCCCAGCCTGCGTCACGATGCGCAGCGCTCCGTCGTCTCTATCGTCGTCGTCGTCGTCGCGGTCGCGCGTCGCGCGCGTGCGTACCGTGGAGACAACCGCGGTGCGCGCGGTGGTGGCGAATTGAACTTGAGCAATCATCGTCGTCGTCGTCGTCGTCGTCGTGTGACGACGCGGATGGGTGCGACGCGATCGGTTCGGGGGCGTCGAGGGGGTCGGTTCCTGGTCACGATTGGTCGAACGCATCCTTATCCTGAAGCGAGAGGTTTACCGCGCGAGAGGCTGGGGCGGCGTCGCGCGAGAGGCTGGGATGCCGACGCGTGCGCGCTGGGTGTACCGCGCAGGTGGTGCGTCGGTGTGCGTGTGGGTGTGCGTTGTGTATTCGTGTGTTCATTTATATTTAAAAGTACGAAGTGGTGGTGTTTTGATTTCAGTCGCGAGACGCGCGCCGAAGAAGAAATGTGCGCGCGACGCGCGCGCGACTTTGTCTGCTCTGCGCGTGACGTTTGATGGATGATTTTGTCAAACTACTGCGCGTGTTTACGCGGTGCGGTTGACCATGTACGTGACAGCGGTGACCAAATCGGCGGCGCGCTTGACGACGGTTTTTTCCATTTCGCTGGCGTACGGCACCGGCGCATCCTCCATGCAGAGGCGCACGACGGGGGCGTCGAGCTCGTCAAACAAGTTTTCAGAGACAATGGCGGAGACGGTGGCGCCGACACCACCCGTGCGGGTGGATTCGTCCAAGATGACGAGCTTGTGCGTGCGCTGGAGAGAGGTTTGGATGGTTTTCCAATCCACCGGCTTCATGCACGTGAGCTCGATGAAATCGGCGTCGATGCCTTGGCCGTTGAGTTCGGCGATGGCTTCTTCGGTTTCCTTGACACCGTGGAGATAGGTAACGATGGTGACAGCCTTGTTGTTCTTCACGCTTTCATCGCTCGCCAAGTGGTGCACGGTGGATTTGTGAAGGGGCAAGAAGTTATCCGGCGTCACCGGGCCGCGGCTCTTCATCATCTTCACCGGCAACAACAACACGCCCGGGCCGTTGTCACGAATCATAGACTTGGCCAAGCCGTACGCTTCTTGCGGCTTGGATGCAGAGCAAATCTTCAAGCCGGGGATGCCCATGATGTACGCGTGGAACGGCTGGGAGTGCTCTGCGCCCAAAGATTGGTTGGGCGCAGTGCCGCCGGCGCCAATCACCGTCAACGGCATGGCAAACTGACCACCAGTGGTGGCGTACGTGTTACCCGCGGAAGAAAGTTCAGCCATGCCGTAAATACCAAAGTTGGCATTCATGAGCTCGACAATCGGGCGGTAGCCGTTCATGGCTTCGCCGAGCGCCTTGCCCATAAAGTGACCTTCGTCGATGATTTCATCCGCCGCGCGCAACGTTCCAAACGCTTGCTGCGTGTTCGCGGGGATGTTGTACGAAGAGCCAGCTTGGAGATCTTCGGCGTGAGCCAAGCACGTCGGGTCACGAAGCATTTCTTCGAGAATGGCGAGGTTGACGGCGTCACCGATAGAAATACCCTTGGGATCGACGCACATCGCCCGGAGCGCCTCGATGCGCGCCTTCAACGCCTTGAGCGTTTCCGCCGGGACGATCTTCTCCGTCACCGCGGTGGCGCTCGCCAAACCTTCAGCCGGTTCACGAGCGCTGTAGTCGACTTTGCCCGAAGGATCGGGGTACTCGAGCTCAGCGGCGAGGCCCGGCGGCGGCGGCGGCGAGTTGTTGGCGAAATCCAACGCGCGTTGCACTTCAAGCTTAGCCTTGGCCGTTTCATTCTTAAGATCCACGCGCGCAGCGTCGGCAGAGGACTCGAAAATCTTGATCGGATCACATTCGGCGCGCGCCCACTTCTTCTCATCCTTACGGTTGCGCTCGTGCTCCGGATCCGCCGGCGAGTGGCCATTAAAGCGGAACGTGTGCACTTGCAAGATAGCCGGACCCTTGGTGCGCACGTGGTTGATCGCCGCACGCCCGACGCGCAAGACGTCTTGAACGTTTTGGCCGTCAACGAGCACACCCGGGACGCCGTAGTGCTTACCTTGGTTGAAAACCTCTTGGTTCGCGGCGACATCCTTGGTGAAGGTGTTGATGGCGCGACCGTTGTCGATGACCAAGAAGAGAATTGGCAAGTTCTCCTTTGCCGCCGCGTTCAAGCACTCAGCCATGCGGCCGTTTTGAGCACCACCTTCGCCGACGAACACCACCGTGATGCGGTCGTGCGCGTCTTCGCGGCCGAGCATCTTATCCAAGACGATGGAGCGCGCGGCGCCGACGGCGTACGGCAACTGCTCGCCGACGAGCGCCCAACCTCCTTGGAAGTTGGTGTCCATGTCGTAAATGTGCATCGAACCTCCCGTACCTCGGCAAGTACCGCCATCTTTGCCGAACAATTCCGCCATAACGGCACCGCTGTCGACGCCGCACGCCAACGCGTGGCAGTGGTCGCGATAGTACGAGTGCTTCAAGTCATCTTGGCGAATCGCATCCGCCAACAACGCCGGAATGGACTCTTGGCCGTTATCAAGGTGCATAAACCCACGAATCTTACCCGCCATATACGCTTGGTTACACTCGTTCTCAAAGTCCCGGCACAACTGCATCATGTAATACGCCTTGCTCAAATCCTCGTCACTCAACGATTCGGCGTGCTTCAATTCCGCATCCGTCGCCCCAAACTCACTCTTCAACACCGCCTTGGCATCATCCCAAGGCGTCGTGATTCGCAAGCGTTCCAAATTCTCCGGCGGCCCACTCGGTTTCGCCACAGCTCCGCACCGCTGCGCCGTCCCGCGTCGTCCCGCCCGACGTCCCGCGTCTCGCCCCGTCGTCGGCGTCTTCACCGCCGCCGCCATCGCGCTCGTCGCGCGCATCACCCCACTCATCGCCGTTCACGCTTAAAAACGCCTCTCGTCGTCCTCTCGCGCGGCGCTGCGTCATCAATACGTCCATAGTCGTCGTCAGTCACCGGATAAACATTCAAACGCTCGAGCACCACACCCAGGTTTTCCCCAATGACGGTCACATTCGCCGCTCGCGACCGACGACGACCGACGACCGACGACCGACGACCGACGACGCGACGGCGACCGACGCTCGCGACTGTCACGTCACGCACGCATCGCCCATCGCCCCGTCGTCGTCGTCGTCGTCGTCGTCGTCGACGAGACGCGCGAGCACACACCGCGAGCACACCGCGCACGCACCTCTCTCTGCACGTCGAACTCCACCGGCGTCGTCGTGTGCGGCGGACGCGGACGCGATCGCACGAAATGGCGCGCGCGGTGCGGGGCGGGTGTTTATTCGTGTGCGCGGATGCACCCCGCGGCTCGAGTCGCGATCGCTCGTCGACGAGGGCACGAAAACACCGAGACGGCTTATCCGTTTCGTGCGGCGTGTGCGGTCGGTTGGACATGTTTTCGTGCGGCGTGTGCGTGTGCGTCGATCGACGGATTGGATTGGATTCGTACGACGATGGCGATGATGGCGATGATGGCGATGATGGCGATGATGGCGATGGGCGTGGCGTGATGACGCAAATATCTATTCGCTACAATCTATCGATGGTGGTGTTTCTATCGATGGTGGTGTTTTGGACGGCGCGGGCGGGCCCAGACGACGACGGGGCGCGCTACGGGAAGAGCGTCGGGACGAAGGCGCCGTCGCGCACGGCGCGAGACCCGATGACGATCCACATCGCGGGAAATGCGATCCAGATGATGTTGGCGATGATGACGATGGCGACGCACGCGCGCGACGCGCCTCGATAGTAGCCGTTGTAGACGTAATTCGCAAAGTACACGACGGTGCCGTAGAGCATTTGGTAGTTGACGACGACGGCGAGGAGACCGAGGAGGCGTGGGGACGCGCGTGCGATGACGTCGACGTGTGGCCATCGCGTGATGGCGATGGACAGCGCCAGGGTTGGGATGAGCGTCACGAAGCCGTTGCCGACGTCCACCCAAAAGCTCCACGACGTGTGCTGGACGTAGGACGGGTCCAGCGACGCGTACGACGCGAACACGATGGCCCAATATTCTAACGACAGCGCCTCACGGACGGTGATGTGGCTAAATAAAAACAACGGCGATGGTAACACCTGCGTAGAAACGGCGACGACGAACGAGGATGACGATGCGGTCAGAATCCAGAACGAATCAATCCAACCCGCGCCAAAACCACTCAACACGTTCAAACCATCTCGCGCGCGCCTCGCCGTGACACTCACCCTATCGCCAAATTTCTTCACAAACCCAACGTGAAGCTTCTTCACGCGCTCGCGGTGCACCCACAGCGCGATCTCCCACGCGCATATCAGCACGTTTATCGCGTTGAACAGCACGAGTGCACCATGCGTGGCGTTGGCGTGCGATGCGAATGCAAAAGTCCACGCGTCGGCGTCCGTGCGTCGCCGCGTGTCGACGACCACGAACGGCACGGTGAGCGTCGCGACGAACGCGGCGATGTAGACGACGGCGTACATCGCGACGCGCGCGCTCGCGTCGCGCGGTGAAGCGCGCGAAGCGATAAACCTATTGGACAAAGGCACAACGAAAAAACGGCTCAAAAAAGTAACAACGTGGTAACGCATGCATTCGCGGTGGGCGTTCGCGCATTTGCCGACGCGCGCACGCATCGAGAGGCAACGCGCGAGCGAGGGAGTATCGACGCGCGTGATTTACGAGCGGTGCTCGCGCGCGTGACGCGCGAAGGTGATATCGCGCGCGCGCGCGCGCGCGAGAGAGAGAGAGAGAGAGAGAGAGAGAGAGCGATGGATGGTTTGGAGTTGTTACTCGCGGATGGGAACGATGACGACACAAAGTTTGGTGGCGACGCTGGCGATGTCGGGAGACGCGTGAATGATGTGTGTGGTATCGTCGATGGCGTTGATTGCGCTGGTGTGGATGTGATTGATGATGCGACGTGGGATGATGTGTTGAACGCGTTTGACGCGTATTGTCGCGACGGCGCGGGCGAAGGCATCGAGGAGTGGACTCCACCGCAGAGTGCGTCTTCGTATGCGTCAACGCACGCACAGGCGACGCGAGCGGTGCAGTCGCACATTACGAGCGTATTACGCGACATGTTGAGCTCGAATGATGATAACGCGCTCTCTGTTGCTGAAGATGAAGACGCGCGGGAGACGAAGAGACGCGAAGCACGAGACGCCGCAAAAACAATCGCATATGTGCGCTCTCGCGTCAACACATACTTGAGAAAACACAAAGCAACGATGGATAAAACTCGTATGAATCGATTGACCATGTTGCGCGATATGTTTGTTGCTGAGTTTCGAACTTTTGATGAACGCGCGCGCGACATCGAGCGCCGAACTGCCCAAGCGACGACAAAGAAGGACAGCAGTCATCATTTGTGTTTGAACCTTCCGGATGCTGGCGAAATTGTACGACGCCGTTTTGAAACTGCGCGCGTGCAACTACTTGATACGTTTGATGCATCGTTCAAGCACGTGACTTCGATTGCAAAAGACGCAGCACCCAAATCGTCGACGTCAAGCGCTTCGACGACGACAAAGGCAGCTTCAGAAGTATCATCAAAGACGACGACGACGACGACGACGACGACGACGACGACGGGTGCAGGTTCGGACGCAACAGGTAGACATACCAAGCATGCACGTAAAATACTCTCCGCGTGGCTTTGGGATCACTTTTATCCTACGGACACTCGATTGAAACCGATCCCAACGCGTGAAGAAAAGTTGGAGTTGGCGCGCCAAACCGGTCTGACGTCCACGCAAGTTGGTGACTGGTTCGTCAACGCTCGCGCGCGATTATGGAAGCCGTACATTGAAGGTTTAATTCGTGGTACATATAACGACGCAATGGTAAAGAAGGCGCTCGATTTACAAGCTGAGGCAGCGTAGCCGCGTTTGTCGCCTGCCGAGTAATAATCAAATCAAGATGAAAATAAAAAGATAAAGATAACATTATCCCCTATCGCCGGCGGCGGTAGCAGCTTGGTTTCTTCCATGCACTCTGGGCTTTGCACCGGTTAAATTAATAACGCTTCGTCGGTGGCTTTTTGCATGACTGCGTCTTGTTCGCGTTGATACTCTAAGTATTCCTCGCTCGGCTTTGGGTGCTTCTGCCCCTCCTCAGAATCATAAAATTCTCGCACCTTTGGAATGTGCTCGGGAACGATGACTTGTCCAACGTAATTAACATCCACACCATGATGCTTCAATCGCTCAATCACGTCATCATTCGCCATGTTCTCCGCCCACATGTACGCCGTGTCCCCGGCGTTATTACTCGCGTTCACCTTGGCGCCGAGCTCGCATAACACATCAATCCCACGCGCCCACCCTTCGTAGGCGGCGCACATGATTGGCGTCACTCCAGCACCATCAACCTCATTCACATCACCTTCACCCGACGCAATAATCGCCCGCACCGCGTCCTCGTCGCGATTGAACACCGCGCGGTGAATCTTCATCGGCCCCACCGTGCCTCGACCGCGCATGGAGCCTCCGCCATCTTCCTTCACGCCCACGCATCCATACTTTTCAGGGAACGGGCCTTTCACGCGATTATACCACGGATCAATCTCGGTCATATCGCCCGAATCTCGTCCTCGTCCTCGTCCTCGTCGTCGTCGTCGTCGCACACTGACGACGTCGTTACACCGTAACGCCCACCACCAAAAAAAAACGCCTTTTTTTTTGTCACCCACAAAGCACCGCGCGCGATCGCCCAAAGCGCGCGCGATCGATACATCCGCACGATCGAAACCAGCGCACATCGATCGATTCGCATGACGCGCGCTTTCGACGACCCAATCGCGCCCACGGGGCGCTCGCGCGCGGATACGCGCGCGGACACTCGTCGACGCGCGCCATGTCGCGCGACGGCGCGCGCGAAAGCGGCGCGCCCGCGGCGTGGATCGCGCGCGAAAGCGGCACGGGGTCAGGCGCGCCCGCGGCGCGAGCGCGCGGGGTGATGGCGATGATGATGGGGCACGCGCAGGCACAGCCGCGGGATAGCCGCGGGGAGCTGTCGAGTTTGCCTTCGGTGAGTTCGTTCGGGGGTGGGTTGATGAATTACGACCAGAGCGCGGGTGGTGGTGGTTCGATAGGGACGTTTTCTCGACGCACGATGAGTTCGACGTCGACGTCGAGCGATGGAGGGATGTACGCGGATGTCGAACGCGGGGATGGGAGAGACGTCGAGCGCGGCGAAGGGAAGGATAGAGAGTTGATTTCGCCTGGGACGTTGAAGAAGTTGAATGTATTACGCGTATGGGGGTGTGAGGTAAAGCTATCGGAAGGGAAATTACTCGTAGCATTGGCGTCGGGGGCGTTGTTTGCGTATTTGGGGTTTACGACGATGCAAGAAGGGGTGTTTCGTCACGCGACAAAAGATTTCAAATACGGAGGTGTGGTATCGTTGTGTACGTGTTCGGTGTATTGTCTATTGGCACAAGCGGAAAGGTTTAGTAATGGTGATGTTGGTACGCGACGAGGGAGATTGATTGATTATGCGATGTTGAGTATGATGACGAGCGGGTCGATGTACTTGACGAATGCGGCGTTGGGATACATCAACTACACGACGAGAATCGTCGCGAAATGTTCGAAAATAATCCCAACTATGATTGTCGGGACATTTATGCATGGTCGACGTTACGGTTTGGCGGACTACCTCGCGTGCTCTTTGCTCGTGCTCGGGGTGACGATGTTTACCATGGGCGACGTCGACTCGTTTCCAACGTTTGACTGGCGTGGAATCACATACATTGTCATCGCGCTATTCATGGAAAGCACGGCGGGGAACTTTGAGGAACGGCGTTTCTTTAGTCTGCCGCAACCGATTTCGCATTGTGAAGTGGTGTTTTACGTCAACGCCATCGGAAGCTTGTTTTTAGCTTTTGGGCTCTTCATGTCGGGCGAGCTCTTCATCGCGCTCGCGCACGTCTTGTCCGAGCCTTTGGTTTTAGCAAGCATTTGTATGGCGGCGGCGTTTGGGTACATCAGTGTAACGTGTATCCTGTTATGTCTTCGCCATTACGGCGCGACGAACACCGAGGTGATCAAAACCTTGCGGAAGATGTTCTCGTTGGTGCTCTCGCTCATCGTGTACCCAAAGCCCATGGGATGGAAGTACGTGTGCGGCACCATCGCCACCGCCGTCGCGCTCTTTGCGCTCTATTCAATCAAAATGCGTCGATTGCGCGCGTCAGGAGGCTCCATGGATGCAGCCAAGTAAAACACGCGGATCACCAATATCAATAGCAGATAAACGTGTAACTAGTTTTCGCCTCGCGGACTTTCTAGGAACCTCCCTCAGTGCCCCACGCCGCGCGATCGATCACGCCCATGGCGGAACTCATAAGCATACAAAACCTCGACTTCGACGCGTGGCTCGCGGCGTGGTCGTCAAACGCATCGCCATCCGCGCGCAGGGCAGCTACGGCGGAGGACCTCGCCAACGTCAACCGCCGCACTCGTGGCTTCGACGGCTCCGACGCGCCGTGCGCGATATGTCTCGCGACGGTCGAGTGCGGTGAAGACGAAGCCGTGTTGCCTTGTGCACATGCGTATCACGCCGAGTGCATAGATCGATGGTTTCAGCGTTCGTCGTTGTGTCCCACGTGCAAGCGGAGCGTCGGCGGGACAAAGGCACCAGAGAGAACGCCGCAAGACACCGCGCTGTCCACGTCTACGTCCACGTCCACGCCGGTGACAATGCGGCGAGAAATACCTATAGAAAACGCACCAATGCCTGCGATACATTGGACGATTGATGGAGAAACTTCGGCTGGAATTTCTGAAAGCGAACGCCGCAGGCGGTATTGTGCGTTACTTCCTCTGCTCCACGAGCTCCGGAGAGAATTCGAAACGACTTTACGAGATGAGATCGTATACGGCGTTGATGCTGAGCGAGGTGCTATGCGCGTTCGTGATGCGCTAGAAGGATTGCGTTCGTCGAGAGAGTCTTGACACGGAGTTACATTATTAGTTTAGCACGAGTAGCCAGTAGCGTGACGATGATAGTGCGTGATTACTGTTGTAAATATACTTACGATCATGACAAAAAGAACAAATACGTGATACATGTTGCGCTACAGTGCAATGCGCGTTTACTTCGAGGTTTCGGTGTCCACCTGGGCATCTACCTGCATGGCATCGTCGTCGACATCGGTGAGCAACGTCGCGAGAAACACTTCATCCTCGACAGAGTTTGCCCTGGCTTCGGAGGCATCCATCGAACCCCATCCGAAATAATTGAACACTTCAGCGCAAGAACACGCTTCATCGCGAGCCTTACGTTTGCGAAGACCCCTGCGTGGGGAACTGGCGCCCGCCAAATCCGCCATGACGTCGGAGAGCTTGAGCGAGCGAGCGCCGCCGCCAGAGAAGAGCTTGGACGCCTCAGCGGAGCTCTGCGAGTCTGGCGTTCCGCGCCCATCGCCGTTTTCTAATTCATCGAGCAACTCTTGCGTTGCCTCTGCGAACAAGAGTGGGTCGTCGTCGACATCGGTGAGGGAGTTTTGCTTTCTGAATGACGGAGGTTTGCTGAACGCCGTCGCCGCCTCGCCGCCGTTGGCGAATCGAGGCGTCTCCGCGAACTCAGCCTCTTTGCCATCCTGGATTTTATCCAACTCCTCTAATTGTTCAACATCTACCAGGCTTGGTTTGTTTTCCAAGGCTGCGCGTTGTGTGAGCACGATTTTGTGTCGCACTTGTAACTCGTCGCCAAACCGACTGGCGATGCGGTAACTTTGCTCAGCCATGTCCCACTCTTCGCGGACGCACGCCACCTCGGCGATGCGAAGGAACCCACACGCAAACTCCTTACGCTTTTCTCCTCGCATGAGTTTACGCACGTTCTTCTGCGCTTTGGCAAAATTACCCGCGCGAAGTTGACACAGCGCTCGGTTGTTTTCCAAAATTGGCTCGAGTTCGTCGAGCGCAGCTGAATCGTCTTGGCTGGTGACGACGACTTGAATGCCACAGGAAAACAACTCTGCGGCTCCAGAGAAATCACCAACCCAGTTAAAAATGTTTCCAATCGACAGACACACATTTGCACGCTCATACGCACTCATGTCGTCAAACCCGGCGAGCGCAAACGCGTTGTCGAGCCACGATGCGAGGTTGGCATCCACTGTGGTCTTTGCCGACGACGACGACGTCGCCGTTGCCGCTCGGATCTCGGCGTATTTACGCATGAAAATAACCTTTGCACGCTCGAGAAACAGAACTCTATCCTCGTACATGCGCTCGACGTCGTCGCTATCAGTGGAGGCGAACATGACGCCGCCGCCGTACAACGCCATGCGCCGCGCATGCACCCACTCTCCCGCCGCCATGGTTTTCGCGAGCGCTCTACTTGTCGCGAGCGCCACCGAAGATTCATCCGCTGAATCACCTTCAAACGACGCCGGTCTCTTCATCCCCGCCGCGGCGCTTGTCTGCGCTGTCTCGTCGAGCAACTCTCGCAACGCGCGCGCATTGTCCGCGTACGCCCGCGCCAAATCCCCCGCCGTCTCCGTCGCCATCAGCACCTCCGCGAACCGTTCGTGCACCAACGCGTAATCCGGCGCAGCATCTATCGCCGCCTCACAGTCTCGGATCGCCTCCGACCACGACCCAAGTGCCATCTTTGACAATGCGCGTCCGCTCAACGCCGTCGCCGAACACGCGCGATACGCCGCCACCGAACACGTCCGCCCACGTTTCCCCGCATGCGACACCGCCTTAGACGACGACGACGACGACGACGATTTAGACTTTTCATCAACCGAACTCGACGGCGTCGAACTCGTCGTCACCAATCCACACTGCGACGCCACCAACGCGCTTAACTCATCCCCAGCGTTCATCCACGCCTCAGCGTTACGCGCCAACGCGCGACTATACCCCTCAATCGATTCCACATACTTTTTCTCCGTCCGTAACTTCTCCGCATCCCCAAGCGCGCGTAACGCGTGCACAATCGTACCCTCCACCGACGTCGGCGATAACGCCGCCTCCTTTGGTGTCGCGAGCGCAATCTTCTCCGCCAAGCGCGCCGTATCGTGCGACATCACCGATGACGACGACGACGACGCATTCGCACCACCAGGCACCACTACCGACGCCTCCTGCATCCACCGATCAAACATCCGCTCGATCGCCGCCGACATATCGCACGAAATGCCACGACAATGACAATCACAATCAATGCCTCGTCACCCCTCGTCAATTGATGGACCGATTACGACGCGTGTGACGACGACCTGTGTGTCGTGCGATGCGCTGCGACGACAGTGATAAATATATATATATATATACGCGGTTCCCGACGCGCAACGCACGCGCGCGCGTCGTCCGTCGGCGTTCTGCCGTCGGAACACACCCGATCGCATTCGTGTCCCGGCGGCGTTTCGGTTCGAGCTCAAGAGTCGAATCCCCTGTTTATGATTGGTCGATTGAGCCCCCCTAGCCAAAAGATTTTTTGTGACCGAGGGACTCGGTGCCTGGTCATGATCGGTCGATTTAAAGTTTCGGATTTTATCTCATCAGAAGAGACGAGACGAGACGAGAAACGTTTGATGACGTCGACGACGACGACGACGACGACGACGACGACGACGCGTCGCGCGTATATGTATGTATATGGTCATCTATGTACGTCTGCGTGTGTGTCTGCGCGCGTGCTGTCTGTGTCTGTGTGCACGTACGTGCGACGGTTGGTGCGAAAAAGTGCACGGCATTCGCTGTGCTGACGTCAGATGACGGCGCGCACATGGGACTGTGCGTGGCGATCGATAGCGCCGAGCTCGCGCGCGAGCACAGCGAGCGATCGGCGACGGTTCGTGCGGTGTCATGTGCGCGGGCGTGCGATGCGTTTGGGGTTGATGAGGTCATATTGTTCGATAGCCGTCGCATGGATGACGCTGGTGGTGGTGGTGATGCTGGCGATGTGAAACGACGAGGTTTTGATCGCGGTGTGCGTGAGGTGAGCGCGCCGACACGCGCGCGGGATTTTTTTGCTCGAATTTGCGATGCCGTGGCGTGTCCGCGCGCGCTACGTCAGACGTGTGTGGGTGCGCACGAAGATTTAAAGTTGTTGGGCGGAGTGTCGGGCGGAGCGTTAGCCGCGAACGCGAGGAGGGATAAGGATACGATGCGAGCGATGTATTGCGAAGGCGTCGTCGTGAACGATGATGGGTTTGGTGGTAATGGTCAACGTTCGACGACGGTTGTGGATTGTGGGCATGGGGTAAGGTATCGCGTGACGAACGCGAAGCGGGCGATTCCGGCGGGCACGCGGGTGACGGTGCGGCCGAAACGAACGAAACGCGACGACGATGGCGATGGTGATGATGGCCATGGTGGTCGTTGTGGTGTTGATGATGGTGGTGGTCACGCCATCGCCGATGTGGTGTCACCAGACGAGGCGAAAGCGCACATGGGGTGTTGGCCGTACGTCACGCGCACGCTCGCGCGAGGTGAGCTCGAGAGAGAGCTCGAAAAGTACGCGTTGGTCGTCGTCGTGGACGACACGCTGACGCCGTCGCCGCGAGACATCGCAAGTGACGGTGGTGCGTTGGAAACAACTCGCGGGAGCAATGGTGATGATGGTGGTGACGTGTTGACGAACATTGCCACGCGCGCGAAGACGGAAAACGTATTGGTGATGTTTGGCGAAGTCGCTCGATTATTTCGCACCGAAACTGTCGACATCGGCACCGAGCGCGCTCGTCGAGCCATGGTCGCCGTCGATGCGTTCGGTCGCACGCATCGCAACCACATCGTGGAATCTCAGAGTTTGTTACGCGTGGATGAGTCCATGTGGGTTGTTCTCGCGCGAGCGATGCTCGGTTAACGTTGAGGACGAGAATAGCGCGGCATTCGCGCTTCATTATGAGCCATCGACGCGCGAAAGCCAAGTCCGATAGCGCGCTGCATGAATGCACATTTGACGATGGTGACATGGAATACGCAGTCGCATCACAAACAAAGACGCCGGCGAAAGTAGACGTCGAAGACTTCAACGTTGACCACGTCTTTCCACCCGCGCTGGCGCGACCGCTCGTATGGAGCAGCGCGGCGCCCGCCGTTCCAATCACCATATCCCTCGGTCGAGCCGCCAAAGACGCACGTGCGGTGACATTTGCGATTTTAGGGTGCGTTCTCATCGCCACAAGCGTCGTGCACTGGCGTGAGCCGCGTTGGAGCTCGGCGCGGCGGGTCATCGATTATTTGGCGGTGCTCGCGTGCTTAACGTACGGGACATATTTGAGCACCACCGTTCCCACGCGTTTTGGCCAAATTTGGTGGGTCGGTATGTCATTTGTGGCTGTTGTGTTCATCTTAAACGAGAGTGCGTTTTATTTAGAACTCCGTGACGTGCCAAATGTCCCCGAGGCTGTAGACGCCAAGGCTTTTTGGACGAGACGCCGCGTGTACGCGAGGACCGTTCGCGCGCACTTCTTTTGCGTGCATCTCGCGGCGTCCTTCATCGCGTCCTTCGTCGCCTACGGACTCGGGATAGTAGAGTAGATGTCGTTCGTGCTGCATAGGTGCCGTAGGAATTCTTGTACAGTACTATAAATATAAAAAATAGCTCAAGCGCAACGCGATGTTATGAATTTTCTAAAGTTGGCTCAGAGGACGATCCCGTCGCCTCTGTGCCCGCCGCAGGCGCGGCGTAATAATTATTTGGTAATCCAAGCCAGTACTTCCACATTTCTAACCCGCGGTTGAACTCGACAGCCTC
>Ga0181558_10002113_pt1 | contig 19065 bp, 8 predicted proteins | sample 011ome_22_FD_133754 | JGI IMG/M metagenome (GOLD analysis project Ga0181558, IMG submission 133754) | Coastal salt marsh microbial communities from the Groves Creek Marsh, Skidaway Island, Georgia - 011507BT metaG (megahit assembly) | ecosystem: Environmental > Aquatic > Marine > Intertidal zone...
TTACTCTTCTTCAACCCGGCGCCGAGCTTCCCGCCCGCCCCGAGCTTCGCCTGCATCGCCTTCAACTCCGCCTGTTGCGCCTTGGCCCGCTTCTGCGCATCCAAATCATCATCCGTCATCACCCTCTCCCCTTTCTTCGCCGCCTTGAGCGGTTTCGCCTTGCCGTTGTCCTTCCCGGGCATGTGATCCCACACGAAAACGCGTCCGACAGTGACGCGCTTCCTCGCGTCTCGCGCGCGAACGCCGTCCTCGACGGTCACGCGTTCCGCTCGGTCGCACACAACCAGCGCGCTCGTGTTCCCCGATCTATCCGCGCGCACTGCGGTGGTCCGCGATCGCGCGTCGTCGTCGTCGTCGACGAACGGCATTGCGCGACGCTCGCGATGCGCTCCACGTCCCTGCCGCTCGCGCGCGGGGGTACGGCGTGTAGCAGCGCCGCCGCGCGCGCGTTCGGCGCGCGAGCGCTCGCGCGAGGCGGTGGGCGACGCGTCGGTGCGCCGCGGCGCGCGACGCGGTCGGCAACGCGCGCGAACGGCGCAGATGCGCGCGCGCGCGGGCGATGGATGATGGGTGACGGTGATGGTGACGTCGCGGGCGCGGTCGCGCGGTCGCGGGGCGGGCGCGGGACGGGGGCGATGGACGCGCGCACGGGCGCGATGACGTCATCGTCGTCGTTGTCGGCGGTGACCGCGGCGCGCGCGGCACGCGCGTGGGGGCGGACGGGATGCGGGCGAGGGACTCGCGACGCGGTGGCGGGGGCGCGCGCGGAGGATGACGACGGGGACGTCGGCGTCGTGGACGTGTTCGAGCGCGATGAGGGCGAGAGCGAGGTCGAGCGAGGTGTTGGTGGTACGCAGATTTCTCGCCTGCGTGATCGCGTGTTGGAGCGCGCTGGGGGTACGCGACGGGTCAAGGGGAAACGGAGCCGGAGACGGAGACGGGACGCGTACGACGCGTTGCGTGGGGAGTTTGATAAGCCAAAACTCTTGCGGTTTTTCCGCCGCCGTCCATTACAGGTTGCTGGGAGATTAGCCAAGGTTGTTCGAGTCGGTCGACGGTTGATTAAGTCGTGGAAGAGGCAAGAATCTCTGCCGGTGGAGAAGCGCACGCGCGGGTCGGAGCTTCGGGCGGCGATGACGGCGCTCGGTCCCGTGTTTGTAAAGATTGGCCAAACGCTCTCGCAAAGGCCTGATTTGATTGGTGAAGAAGCTGCGGATGCGTTAAAGTCGTTACAGCAATCGAACGAGCCGTTTCCGAACGAACTGGCGTGGCGAACGATTGTGGAAGATTTGGAGTGGGACGGCCCGCTCGCGCCTGGGCACGCCTACCCCGGCGTTGACCCGAGCGCTCCGGCGTTGTTTGCCGAATTTGGCGACGAGCCCGTCGCCGCGGCGTCACTCGGACAGGTGTACAAAGCGAAAACGTGGGAAGGTGAGGACGTGGCGGTGAAAGTCCAGCGACCGTTGGTGATGAGGCAAGTAGCTTTAGATTGGACGTGCTGGTCGCTGTCGTTATCCACGTTGAAGCGGTTGTGGGGCACGACGACGGAACTCGATGTCATCGCCGATGAGGTTGGCCAGGGCGTGTGGCAGGAGCTAGATTACACCCAAGAAGCCGCACACATGGATGAATTCAACATGCGTCACAAATGGCTCGGGTTTGTGCGCGCGCCAGCGTGGGTGCCCAAGTATACGGGTCCCGCCGGGCGGGCGCGCGTGCTCACCACGGAGTGGATCCACGGCAGACACATTGCCGCGTTACCGCAAGAAAAGAAAATCATCATGACGCAAATGGCGGTCGAAGCGTGTGTGGCGCAACTCATTTACACCGGGTTCGTGCACGCCGACCCGCACGAAGGAAACATGATGCTCGACAACGACGACATGTTGGTGTTTTTAGATTTTGGATTGATGAGCGAAGTCGAGCCTAAAATCATGGAGGGGTTCGCCAAGGGTATCCAGCACATGATTTCTGGGAATTGGGAAGGCTTGGTGTTGGTGTTCCAAGAGGTTGGGTTCACGCCTGCAGATGGGTTCTTGAAGCGCGAGGCGAGAGGGGCTGGGTATGAGCCGGCGACGCTCGAGGAGATGACCGCCGCCGTGGCGAAGACGTTGTCGGCGGAGGAGGGCGGACAGAGTCGATTCGGCGCTCTCGCCACGGGGTTGGCTAAACTCAGCGCCAACTTTAAGTTTCTTACGCCACCGTACATTATCTTGCTCATTCGTACGTTTTTGACGTTGGAAGGCATTGCTGAACAAGCTGATCCAAACTTTAACATTTACACGTCGGCGCTGCCGTACGCCATTCGTCGCGCCATGGCGCCGTCAACTCCCGAAGGTCAGAAGCTCATGCGAGATGCGTTCTTGAGTGACAAGGATGAATTACGTTGGGATCGCATCGAGGAACTCGTGCTTATAGACTCTGTCGATGAAGGCGACGCCGCATCGTCGTCAGCAATGGATAAGGATGGCGCCGCCGCCGGCGACGTCTTTGGCGACTCGCAAGCGTTGGTCGCGCAGCGCTCAAAAGAAGTCGTCGGGCGCTTACTCGGCGCCAGAGAAGGCGCTGCGTTGCGCCGCGTCGCGAGCACCGCATCTACGGAATCCATGGTGGAGTACTTGTCCAGCGCCAAGGCGGTGCGCTTGCGTAAGCGCAGTGTGAAATTACTCTCCCGAGCCATGCAAGAATTTTGGACGGCGAGGCGCTTTGCTCACGAACCGCGCGTTGCGCCTTTACCCGAATGGCCTGAATCCGACGAAGCGAGACGCATTCGCGAACGCCAAGACCGCGCCCAAAAACGCGCCCTCGCGCACATATTTGGCACGCACATGCGTCGATTGCTCCGCAATCCTCTCTTGCTCGCGCGCGCCGCCGTGTTAGTGTCCCAAATCGTGGCATCTGCCGTCGTCTACGCTGTCGCCATGACCGTCGTCGACTGGCTCGCATTCATCAACAAATTTACACCATGGGGAATCCTTTGGTCCCGTTTCATCGCGCCGTCGTCTAAGCGCGGCAGCGGCGCGTAGCGCGCATACGTCTTGTAACACACGCACACAATGACAGCTCGCGCCTGACGTTTGAAATAATCACCCCCTCGAGCTCACGCCTCACAACGCTTCACGCGATGCGCACGCCGAATAAGCCACCGCCCAAAGGACAGAAGACGATATCGAGCTTCTTCGCCGCAGGCGCGACGGCGAAGAAACGCCCGGCGTCATCGTCAGCGACCGTGAGCTCGTCGCTCGTCGATGCGAAGGAAGCGGTAGTCATCTTAGAAGATGACGACGACGTTGATGGCGGCGCTGGCGACGCGCGCGCGGAAAAGAAGGCTAAAACGATCGAGAAGGACGATGTTGGTCACGCGGAGGCAGTGGCGGTCGCCGAGGCGCCCGCGACGGCCGTTGATGTGCGTGCGGTGTTAGACTCGATTCCAGCTTCAAAGCCAGAGACGCACGCGAAATTTTTACACAAGTTGAGCCTCGATCGTCGACGGCGAGATTTAGAGGGTGATGGCGACGGTGCAAAGTCGACGTCGGCGGCGACACAGAAAATGACACCGCTTGAGGAGTCGGTGAAGCAGTTTAAGGCGAGATATAAGGGGACATTGTTGATGATTGAAGTTGGGTACAAATTTCACTTTTACGGCGACGATGCGCGGGACGCGTCGAAATGTTTAGGCATTTTCGCATATCAGTCGAGAAATTATCTCACCGCGAGCGTACCGGTGGTGCGATTACATGTGTACGTGCGGCGATTGGTGCAAGCTGGTTTTAGAGTTGGGGTGATTAAACAAACAGAGACGGCGGCGCTCAAGGCGAGCGGCGAAAGCGAGAGTGGAAACAAGTCTGGGCTGTTTGAACGCAAATTGGTTGGTTTGTACACGAAAGCTACGCTTGATGCCGGCGCGAGTTTGGTAGACACTGCGGATACTGGCGAAAAGGCTGCAGCGGGTATGACGAGTGGTAAGCTTTCGAATTACTTGTTGTGCGTCGCCGAAGAGCACATGACGTCCACGACGACGCGGATTGGTCTCGTCGCCGTAGAGACGAGCACAGGTGACGTGTTACACGGGGAATTCATAGACACTATGCAGAGGCCAGAGCTTGAATCGCGATTGTTATCCATTTCGCCCGCCGAGATTGTCCTCGTCGAGCCTATCAGCGAGCAAACAGTGCGATTGATAAAAGCCATGTACGGCTCGGGGAGCAACGCGGCGCGCACCGAGTACTTGACTCGCGAATCATTTGCCGACGTCACGCTCACTGGCGTCGCCGCGACTGAAGCTACGTCTCTCGTGCACACTGCTTTGTGCGCGGGAACAAAGTATCTTCAACAATTCGGGCAAGCGGATATTCTGCAGCTGGATTCTGCATTTCGACCGCTCGAAGGCAGCGACGAAATGAAACTTTCTCCAAACGTCTTAAGGCAACTCGAAGTATTGACGTCCTCCGCTGGAACGTACAAAGGAAGTTTACTTTGGCTCATGAACCACACCTCGACTCCCATGGGTGGACGATTGCTTCGACATTGGGTGAGTCATCCACTTCAATCGAGGGTACAAATTGAAGCTCGTCTAGACGCCGTGGAAGAATTAAACGTACTTTCATCTTTTGAAGAAGGATCCATGATGGACTACGACAAGGCGAACACATCTAGCTTTAATGGCTTAAAAATACAACTCAAGCAGCTTCCGGATATCGAGCGATATTTGGCGCGGATTTTCCACGGCACAGCTACGCCAGCTGAATTTGTCGGCGCATTGACGTCCCTCGTCAAGTTCAGCGAGGCGTGTTCGGATATGCGAACGGGTCACGGTGTGACAATCAAATCGAAGCTTCTCGAAGACAATCTCGAAGCCGTGACTGATCCATTGTTACGCGCACTCGCGGATGAACTCATGAGCGCTTTGAATTTAGACGTCGCACTCGCGGAGAAGCCTTCCAAGACGAAAACTGGTCTCTTCAAGGACGACCCCGAGCGGTTCCCGGCTTTGCACGAAGCTACACAGGCGGTAGAAGATGCTAAAAACGCCATGACTGATTTACTTCCCGAATTGCGCAAGAAACTTGGTATGCCAAGACTCGAGTACACCACGGTTGGAGGCGTCGGTGGCGGCGAGTGGCTAATTGAAGTCCCCATGGATCGTTCATGCCCGACGACTTGGATCAAGGTGAGCTCGAACAAAAGTAAAAAGGTTGTGCGTTATCACCCACCGCAAGTCACTGAAGCCGCGGCGGCGTTAGAGCGCGCGAGCGAGAGACACATGCTCGCCGCGGATGCCGCTTGGAAGGAATTCTTGTCCACATTTCGTGAGAATTATATGACATTCAAATCGGCAACGACGGCTATTGCGACGCTTGATGCAATTCACGCACTCACTGTTTTATCGCGTAACGAAGGGTACGTTCGACCAGCCTTTCTTGAAGATTCGGCGCCGCCCGCGCTCAAGGTTGTTGACGGGCGTCATCCAGTTTTGGATGCACATCTTTTGGACAGCTTTGTGCCGAACAGCATTGACCTCGACTCCGAGCACACTCGAGCACTGGTCATAACTGGGCCAAACATGGGCGGTAAGAGTTGCTACATTCGTCAAATCGCATTGCTGAGCATCATGGCGCAAGTGGGCAGTTTTGTGCCGGCGAAGAGCGCGCGATTATCTGTACTCGACGCTGTGTACACTCGTATGGGTGCAAGCGACAACTTAGCCATGGGTTCATCGACGTTTCTCGAAGAAATGTCTGAGGCGTCAACGATTCTAGAAACCTGTACGCCGCGGTCGCTCGTCATCATGGATGAACTCGGCCGAGGCACTTCGACGCACGACGGCGTAGCCATCGCAGCCGCGACGCTCGAGCATTTGGTACGCGATGCGCGCTGCTTTACGCTCTTCGTCACGCATTATCCATCAGTCGCGCGAGAAGTACAGGCTAAGTATCCGTCGCACTGCTCGTCGTCATTCACATCGTACGTCGAGCTGCCGGGCTCGTCAGAAGACATGCCGAGGATTCAATTCTTGTACAAATTGACGCCAGGCGTCGCCCATCGTTCGTTTGGATTGAATGTCGCTCGCATGGCGAGTTTACCAAATAAGGTCATTCAAATCGCGAGCGCGAAGGCAGCAGAGCTTGAAGTTCAAACCGCACGACGTACCTTGGCGCACCACAAATTCGATGAGTCGAGCGCTGAAGCGACGGCAGCCAAAACCAAAACGGTTCTCGCAGCCATCGCTTCAGGTGACGCAACTGCCATTTTGCGCGCACAGCAACCTTAGTGAACGCCATGATCATTAGCCCGTCTGATTGTGGAGTATTAGAAATATTAGATGAGGATTACATGCCTTGTACAACAAAAGAACAAAGAACAAGCGCGGACAACAAAGGACAACAGTTATTTACAGGCGCGGATGCGGCGGTTGATATTGGCGAACATGTCGCTTCGTGGGCGAACTCAAAAACTCAATCGCCTCCTTGACAGCGCGATCGTTCCCAGCGACTGAGTGTCGTCGCACCATGGTTGGGTCCGCCTTGGCGGCGATGCTAAAGAGTTTCCGTAACGTCGTTTCTTCACTCGCGCTCGCCGCTCTCGCCGCTCTGCGTGACGCCGCTCGCCGCTCGATCGCCGTCACACTCACTCCAGCGCGATCTCTATCACGAGTCACGTTCCAAAACGCCCGTTCACGCGCTGATTGGCTCGGTCGTCCAACGTTTTCGCGCATCAAACTTTGCGCGCTGTCCGCAACGTTGCGAGCTCGCGACGTCGGTATCGGCGGTATCTCGAGATCCGGAGGCGCGCCCGTTCGACGCACCACTCGCCTAGCCGGACCCAATGGTGACACTGCCGCTTTGGGAGATGTCGCATCGCGTCCTCGCGCGCTCTTGACCAAGTGCGGCGGCGTCGCCGCCGCGCCCTGGCTCAACCGAACCGCCGCGTCCCGCGCCTCTCTCGCCGCCGCCTTCGCCCGCACGATCGCATCCTGAGCCTTTGCCGCGCGCGCCACCGACGACCCACGCACTGCGTCGTCATTCACGCGCATCGCACCCATCGCACTCGTTAGCGCCGGTGCCGAATATGCATCGGAATCAATCCTAAATGAAAATTCATCCGCACCGCTGCTACTACCGCCGCCGCTCGCGCGCGACGGCGAATGAATGAGCCCATCGACGACGTCACGAATGTCGCGATAAAACCACCCATCGTTCGCATCGCCGTCGTCGCCGTCGCCGTCGCCGTCGTCGTCGTACGCGTACGCAGCCGCTGACATGATTGACGACGAAAAGCACCGGCGCGAGGCCACGAGTGCGGCAGAGCTCCACTCGCATACCGTCGACGACGATGATGTTGACGGTCGCGAGCGCGACGGCGCCGACGGTGATGAAGACTGCGACGCGTGCGTCGTCGCGGACGGCATCGGCGCCGCCGCGAAGCCGCGCGCCCGGCGGGAGCAGTGGGCGCGGCGGGCGCAGCAGACCCTTGACGGTGTTTTCTCTGAGCCGACACCGCGCGCGCGTCACGCGCGTCGCGGCGGCGGCGACGGAGGTGTCGGATGGAGGTAGTAACGACGGTGGTCCGAGCTCGCCCGAGGGCGGCGATGACGGGAACGATAACGACGGGCGGGACGACGAGTACGTGGTGGATATCGACTACCCTGAGTTTGTCCCCGAGTTCTTAAGGTTTAACAAGGAAGACGCGGCGACGGTGTTGATTACGTTTGCGGTGTCGCTCGGGTTTCGACATTTTATCGCTGAACCGCGGTATATTCCGTCGTTGTCGATGTATCCGGTGTTCGACGTCGGTGACAGGCTCATCGCGGAGAAGTTGACGTATCGTTTCGAGCGGGAGCCGTTAGCCGGAGACGTAGTGATTTTCAATCCGCCAAAGACCCCGAAGACGCGTAACGTGAGCAATGAAGTTTTTATTAAACGCGTCGTAGCATCGGCTGGGGATACGGTGCAGGTGAAGAATGGTGAGCTTTACGTCAACGGAACGTCTCGAGGGAAAGAGTTGAAGCTCGAGCCGATGCAGTACTCCTACGGGCCATTCACCGTACCAGAAGGTAATATCTTCGTCATGGGGGACAACAGAAACAACTCATTCGATTCGCACGTGTGGGGTCCGCTCCCTATCAACCGCGTCATCGGTCGCGCCACGGTGAAGTATTGGCCGCCGTCTAAAATCGGAGGGTTGCCGTCGTACGCCGCAGCATCCATCGGCGCGCCGCCGTTAAAATAAAAACCGCCGCATTCGCCATGTATAGTGTTTCCATCCATTCACATTGATTCATAAATTCTAGCTTGTCATGACCAACGCCACAGCACACATGACGATCCAATCGAAAAATCCTTTTGACGCATTCGTTCGCGTAAAGGCGCCGACGCGCTCGCGAGCGCAGAAGATTATCCACAACGCCCCACACTTGCGCCCGCACGACATGCTCGCCGCGACCGCCACGCCCGTCACCGCCGCTGTGCGCGTCGCGCGTAAAACGCGTCGCGCGATGTCCTCGAGCGCTGTCGCGCGCATCGCGCACGCGCACGCGCGCCCGGTGTCGTCTGCCGCGCGCGTGACGTCGTCCTCGTCGTCGCTTCGCGTGCGCACTCGCGCCGGTTCGGACGACAACGCGAGCGCGACCGACGACGAAGTGCCCATCTGGGAGCGCCGCGAGATCGAACGTAAGGCTGCGGACGACAAAGGCGGGTTGCCCTGGCCGTTGTACTTGCTCGGCAGCGTCATCGTGTTGATCGCGTCGACTGGGAGCGTGTTTGAGTATGCGTACAAGAATCCGATTTTTGGCGTCGTGAACGCCGATAGTGGATTGTATGCGCCGATTCTCGGATGGTTTGTGTTCACAGGGTTTCCCTTGGCGGGTTGGTTTTGGAAGAAGGGCATCGATGGCGCGAACGAGGCGAGCGAATTGCAAGATAAAATTGATGGATATTAAAGGCGCCGCGCCTCGAGCGAGCGACGCGGTGGATTTAGTTGCAGCACGGTAAAGCATATAGATTGAACTAATGAATGGATAGATATTATTTTTATGACGCGTGCCTGCGCGCTTTGCTGTGCCTATCGCTTTTTGCCAACAATGACTAAGAGGGAGATGATGATGAAGCAAATCGTCGCAAACCAACGCTGAAACGCGTCGACGCGCGGATCGCCGGCATGACGGTTCACCCCGAGTGATTCGCGCACTTCCTCTAATCGCCACGCGTAGGTGAAGTAGCCACCGAATAAGAACCACAATAACATGCGCGTGCTCATGGGAAGCGAATCGTCATTTACGCGAGCAACGTGCATCTTTTCGCTTTCTTCAGCGATGATTTTATCGCACACCTCCTCAAGCGCCTCAATCGCACGCAACGTTTCCTCACCGTTCGGGTCCTTATTCGGCTGAACCTTGTGCACGAGCTGGTTTGCAAAGTACTTGAAGCCGGTGGCAAATTCGAGCATGTTGTTGCACTTGAGCATGATTCTCGCGCTCAAGCCTCGGCGAATTTTCACCACGCCGCGGAAGACGTTTTCGTTGCCATAGCACTCGGCCAAAGTCGCAATCGCCATGACTTGCGGGATGGCACAGAAACGGAAAATAGAAGCTTCTTTGATGCGCGCCATGTACTTCATGCAGTCCAGCGAGTGGTGCAACGCGTTGGTGATCAACTCGTTCATGCACTGCACCGCCGCCTCGCGGTTTTCCTCGTGCTGCAAGTCATCCAACTCCTTGGCGTACTTGCTCCACACGCTTCTAGGCCAAAACATACGCGGTGCCGGGAGTTCTTGAATGTCTTCCAAGTAATCGCGAATGATGTTTGTCTTTTGCAAGAACAAACCCATGGCGTTGGAGAGCTTTTCTTCGCCGATGAACGCCTTGGATTCCATCTTCGACACGCCCCACAAGTTTGACAATCCAATCCCAACCAAACCCGCGACGTAATGACAGTACTCATCAAAATCCTCCATCGTCATCACTTCCTTCTCGATAAACTTGGCCATACCCGCACCCATGCGTCTGGTGATATCCGCAATGACTTCGCGATACGGCTTTTTCAACTTCAAAAACACCGCCGTCACCTTGGGATAGTTTGCCATCAAATCCTTGTAGTGCTTCTCCCCACAGTTCGTCGAATACGCCGGGTCGTAAATGTATTGATAAAACTCGAGCAACTGCGGAAGCTTCTCATCAATCGGGATCGCCATATCATCCTCAATCGTATCCAACGCCCGCAACACCAAGTAAAACACGCACACCGCGTCTCGCAACTCTTCGTCGAGCTGTTGAATCACAATCGCAAACGAACGCGACACTTTATTCAACACATCATAACAGTACGCCAAATTCTTCTCCTTTGGTAACCTCTTCGCCTTATCCGCCATGCGCTTCACCTTGACCAGCGGGATCACATCCCCAGGATGCGACCACAACGTCTTGAGCACCCCCATCGGTGACGACACCGACGACGATCGACGACGATGTGCGCCTCTCGCCTCTCGCCTCTCGCCTCTCGCCTCTCGACGGCTTTTTTGACCACCCACACCACTCTCCGCGAATCCACGACGACGACGACGACGACGACGACGACGATCCCTACACGCCACCAACCAGAGACGCCGCGCGCTGGCGCATCGCATCGCCACGCACGACAGACGACGCGCGCTACAGCACACACGCCGGTCGTCCGGTCGGTCGGGCCACGGACGCGAGCGACGAAACCTTATCCTAAATCTCGCGCGTCCTCGAGTACGCGTTCGCGCACATACACGCACGCACACACGCACACGCGCGCACGCACGCACGCACGCGCACGCGATTGGATCTACGAGACCTTCACTATGGAACGTACGATATGTCGCGATCTCGATCTCGATCTCGATCTCGATGTCGATGTCGATCGCGCGCATCGATGACGCGCATCGTCGTCGTTTTTTCGATGATGGGCGCGCGACGTCGTGGACTACGCGACGCGCGCGCCGTGTGCGTCATATCATACGCATGTGATGACGATTACCCCTCTATACATGTGTATACTAGAGGGTTGAGTTACAGAGTACGTGATTTCACCCCGATCGCACGCGCACGCGCAACTCCATCGACGAACCATCGACGTCGTCGTCACGGTCACGATTGGTCCTTGGGCACATCGAGTGGGTCCCCCCACCCGAGTCGTGATTGGTGAAATGATCACTCACGTGTGACGTCGTCGTCGTCGTCCGTCGATCGTCGGTCGATGCCAGCGTCGATGCGTACGTCACACACGCGCGTTCGGCGTCGCACGCACGCACGCACGCACACACGTCGGTCGGTCCAGGTCCATCGGCGCGGCTCGATCGTTTTCGACTCGTCGGTCGTCGCGGTTCGTCGTTCGCGGCACGGGAGCCAGGACCCGCACGCACGCATCTTCCAATCACCGTTCGCGCGCGATGGCGTTCGCGGTCTCGTCGACGCCGCTCGGGGCGCGATTGACGCAACATGTTCAGGTGCGTGTTCGCTCGCGTGCGTGCGCAACGATGTCGAGCGCGAGTGCGCGAATGGTGATCTCGCGATGTCGCCGTTCGGTCATGCGCTTTGCGCGCAAAGCGCGGAGACGGAGGCGGTGGTGGTCACGCGACGATGGGACGCGAGGCGCGATCGCGCGGATAAGAGGGGTCGCGCGCGCGATCGCGCGAATGGCGATCGCGCGACGTCGCGATGCGGGGTTTGGCGACAGATACGCGCGCGGGATGTGTGGATAGGTGTGTGATCTTGAGTTTTGACTGACGTGTGAGGACGCTCGTTCGTGGTTGGCGTACGTAGGCGTTGAAGGGTGGGCGCGCGAGCGCGCGCGGGCGCGTCTGCGGGACGACGCGCGCCGTCGCGACTGGTCCGCGCGGTCCGCTTCGTAAGAAGGGTGAGAAGAGTGAGGAGGATATGATTGAGAGCATGACGAGTGGGTCGAAGGGTATGTTCACGAGCGTGAACCCGGAGGTGCGACGCATCGTTCCGGAGGCTAAGGGTCGCGTCGTGGTGAAGGTTGTGTACGTCGTGTTGGAGTCGCAGTACCAATCCGCGCTCTCTGCCGCGGTTACGCAAATTAACGAGACGAACGACAAGGTGTGCGTTGAGGTTGTTGGTTACTTGCTCGAAGAGTTGCGTAACGCCGACAACTTGGCTGCGCTCAAGAAGGATGTCGAGTCCGCCAACATCTTTATCGGATCGTTGATCTTCATCGAAGAGCTCGCCGAGAAGATTGTGGATATTGTCACCCCATGCCGCGATAACTTGGATGCGTGCTTGATCTTCCCGTCCATGCCGCAAGTCATGCGATTGAACAAGCTCGGTACGTTCTCCATGGCTCAGCTCGGTCAATCCAAGTCTGCCATTGCGTCCTTTATGCGCAAGAAGAAGGAGTCTGGCGGTTTCGAAGAGGGCATGTTGAAGCTCGTGCGCACGTTGCCCAAGGTGTTGAAGTACTTGCCTTCGGACAAGGCGGCTGATGCCCGTAACTTCATGAACTCTTTGCAGTACTGGCTCGGCGGTTCCTCGGACAACTTGGAGAACTTCTTGTTGATGATTTCCAAGGCGTACGTCCCGGCGCTCAAGGGGATGGATATCACCGTTGCCGAACCCGAGGTGTTCCCGGATATCGGCATCTGGCACCCGACCGCCCCGGCCATGTACGAGGATTTGAAGGAGTACCTTAACTGGTATGACACCCGTAAGGACATCAAGTTCAAGGCGGATGCCCCGGTTATCGGTCTCATTCTCCAGCGTTCTCACTTGGTCACCGGCGACGAAGGCCACTACTCTGGTATGGTGTCCGAACTCGAAGCCAAGGGTGCGAAGGTTGTTCCGATCTTCGCCGGTGGTCTCGACTTCTCTGGCCCGATCGAACGATTCTTCTTCGATCCGATCACCAAGGGTGCGTACGTCGACACCGTCTTGTCGTTGACTGGTTTCGCCCTCGTCGGCGGTCCGGCGCGCCAAGATCACCCGAAGGCTATCGAGTCTTTGAAGAAGCTCAACGTGCCATACATGGTGACCGTCCCGCTTTCTTTCCAAACCACGGAAGAATGGAAGGACTCTACCCTTGGTTTGCACCCGGTGCAAGTCGCCCTCCAAGTTGCCCTCCCGGAGCTTGATGGTGGTCTTGAGCCGATGATCTTCTCTGGTCGTGATTCCAAGTCTGGCAAATCGCACTCGCTCCAAGATCGCGCTTCGCAAATCGCTGACCGTGCCATCAAGTGGTCGGCGCTTCGCAAGAAGACTGCGGCGAGCAAGAAGCTTGCGATTACTGTTTTCTCTTTCCCTCCGGACAAGGGTAACGTCGGTACCGCTGCCTACTTGAACGTCTTTGGTTCCATTTACCGCGTGCTCCAAGGCTTGCGCCGCGAAGGCTACAACGTCGGCGTTCTTCCCGCGAATGAAGAAGAACTCATCAACTCTGTGTTGAACGACAAGGAAGCGCAATACGCGTCCCCGGACATGAATGTTGCCTACCGCATGCCGGTCAAGGAATACCAGCAACTCTGCAAGTACTCTGAGGATTTGCACGAAAACTGGGGCCCGCCGCCGGGCAACTTGAACACCGACGGCCAAAACTTGCTTGTGTACGGTAAGCAGTTCGGTAACGTTTTCATCGGTGTTCAACCGACGTTTGGTTATGAAGGTGATCCGATGCGCTTGTTGTTCTCCAAATCTGCGTCCCCGCACCACGGTTTCGCGGCGTACTACACTTTCCTTGAGCACGTGTTCCAAGCCGACGCCGTGCTCCACTTCGGTACCCACGGTTCCCTCGAGTTCATGCCTGGTAAGCAAGTCGGTATGTCTGGCAACTGCTACCCGGATCAATTGATTGGTAACATCCCGAACATTTACTACTACGCGGCGAACAACCCTTCTGAGGCGACCATTGCCAAGCGTCGTTCGTATGCCAACACGATTTCTTACTTGACGCCGCCGGCCGAGAACGCTGGATTGTACAAGGGCTTGAAGGAATTGAAGGAGTTGATCTCTTCTTACCAAACCCTCAAGGATTCTGGCCGTGGCCCGTCGATCGTGAACACCATTGTCTCTACCGCGATCACGTGCAACTTGGACAAGGACATTCCGGAAATCCCGACTGATCCGGAAGCCGACGCCGCGAACATGGACCAAGACACTCGCGATTTGATTGTTGGTAAGGTGTACCAAAAGCTCATGGAAATTGAATCCCGCTTGTTGCCGTGCGGTCTCCACGTCGTTGGTTGCCCGCCGTCTGCCGAAGAAGCCGTCGCGACTCTTGTCAATATTGCGTCCATTGATCGCGAAGACGAACAAATCACGGCGCTTCCGGGTATTCTCGCCGCCTCTGTCGGCCGCGACATTGAAAGCATCTACCGCTCCAACGATGCTGGTGTTCTCGAAGATGTTCAACTCTTGCAAGACATCACCGAAGCGTGCCGCGCGTGCGTTGGTGGTTTCGTGAACCGCGCCGCGGATCCGTCTGGCCGCGTCGCCGCAGGCGCTCTCGGCGCCGTCGGCAGTCTCTTTGGCTCCGCCGCCGTTGCTCTCCCGTGGGGTGATGCCTTGAAGGGCACCAAGTTCGAATCCGCCGATGTCGAAAAGATGCGCACTTTGTTCACTTACTTGCGCTTCTGCCTCGAGCAAGTTGTCAAGGACAACGAGCTCGGCGCGCTCGTCGAGGCGCTCGAAGGCCAGTACGTTCTTCCGGGCCCGGGTGGTGATCCGATCCGTAACCCGAAGGTGTTACCGACTGGTAAGAACATTCACGCTCTTGACCCACAAGCCATCCCGACTGGTGCGGCTGTTGCCTCTGCCAAGGTTGTTGTCGACCGCTTGATTGAACGCGAGCGCGTTGAAAACAATGGCAGATACCCGGAATCCATCGCTCTCGTTCTTTGGGGTACGGACAACATCAAGACGTATGGTGAATCTTTAGCTCAAGTCATGTTGATGGTTGGTGTCAAGCCGGCCCCGGATGCGCTCGGTCGGGTGAACAAGCTCGAGCTCATTCCGTTGGAAGAACTCGGCCGCCCGCGCATTGACGTCGTCGTCAACTGCTCTGGTGTGTTCCGCGACTTGTTTGTCAACCAAATGAACTTGTTGGATCGCGCCGTCAAGCTCGCCGCCGAGCAAGACGAACCGGATGAGATGAACTATGTGCGTAAGCACGCCAGAGAGCAAGCCGAAGAACTCGGTTTGTCCATCCGTGAAGCCGCGACGCGCATCTTCTCCAACGCGTCGGGCTCCTACTCGTCCAACGTCAACCTTGCCGTTGAAAACTCTTCTTGGAACGATGAAAGCCAACTCCAAGACATGTACTTGAACCGCAAGTCTTTCGCGTTCAACTCTGATGCTCCGGGTGCTGGTATGGAAACAAAGAAGGAACTTTTCGAATCCGCCTTGTCCAAGGTTGACGTCACGTTCCAAAACCTCGATTCTTCTGAAATTTCGTTGACCGACGTGTCTCACTACTTTGACTCTGATCCGACCAAGTTGGTTCAAGGTGTGCGTAAGGATGGTAAGATGCCGTCTTCTTACATTGCGGATACCACCACGGCGAACGCTCAAGTGCGCTCTCTTTCTGAGACCATGCGCTTGGACTCTCGTACCAAGCTTCTCAACCCGAAGTGGTACGAAGGTATGATGGCGTCTGGCTACGAAGGTACTCGTGAGATCCAAAAGCGTTTGAACAACACTCTCGGCTGGTCTGCGACTTCGGGTCAAGTCGACAACTGGGTGTATGAAGATGCCAACTCCACGTTCATGGCTGATCCGGAAATGCAAAAGCGCTTGATGGAATCGAACCCGAACTCGTTCAGAAAGATGGTCGCAAACTTCCTCGAAGCGAACGGCAGAGGTTACTGGGAGACGAGCGAAGAAAACATTGAGCGTTTGCGTCAATTGTATATGGAGGTTGAAGACAAAATTGAAGGCGTCGACAACGCGTAGACGCGCGCTGATGAGAGCGCGCAGGCGCCAAGAACGCGGGCGCCGAAAAAAAATTTAATCAGACGCGTTGCGACGGAGGCGGAGTTTACGAATCGATCCGTTCGCAAGGTGAGATGAGCACGTTAGTTACGGCTCATGCTTTATATTACTACATTTCAAATTAAATAATTACATTTTAATGAAATATGCAAGCAAAAAAGATAATCCAAAACTCTCGCCGCCGCCGCCTTTTTCTTCTGATACAACAAAGCACACCCAAAGGCTCACACATGAGGTGGATGAACAACAATAATCCCACACTCTTTAGCCCATACACCGCGCCGCGCGCCAGTCACATCGCACCCACGCGTGCGCGCACATCGCACGAACGCACCTCATCGCATTCGCACGCGCGTCAACGCCCCCTCACGCGCACCGTCGCGCGCCATTCGACGCGCGTGACGATTGGATTCCAACGCACAGGGGAACAAACGCGCGCGATGCCGTTTTCACCCATTCTCGGCGCGAACCGCGCGAATATGCCGCGCGAATGCGCGTGCGATGAGACGCCAGTGATTAAACGTCGCGTGGCGCGTCCGCGTCGACAGTGTTTAGGTGCGTGGGGTGTGGGTATCGAGAGGTGTCGGCGAACGATGACGCGTCGCGCGGATGACTAACCGAGACGCGCGCGCGTTCGCTCACGCCCAGACGACGATGACGACGACGACGACGATTCGGAGAGCGAGAACGCGCATAGCGATTTTGTCATTCAACACCGCCAACGCCGCGCGGTGTTGGATGATTCATCGTCGGAATCGGAAGAGGAAGAGGAAGAGGAGGAGCTCGCGGTTGTCAGACGCCGACGGAAAAACGCGTTGGATAGCGAAAGCGAAACCGACGACGACGAAACGGAGGTAGTAGACTTGCGCGAATCCGTCGGTGAGTCGCCACTCGTGGGTGTCAGCAAAACATCAGTAGTCATGCCGCGGACGACGGCGATCGATGTCGCCTCGCGGTCGTCGACGACGTTTACGAAAACGCCGACGCCGACGATGCCTCGCGAACCAAACGTGCCCATTCCCAAACACATCGGCGCCGAGGATGGCGGCAAGCCTTTACGTTTGAAAGCCGCACCGGGCGGTGGACCAAAATTCGAGCTTCAGGCGTCGCTCGCGAACGCGTTGTACGACCATCAAATTCAAGGCGTGCGTTGGATGTGGCATTTACATTCGGCGAAACGCGGCGGCATTCTCGCCGACGACATGGGCTTGGGGAAGACGTTACAAGCCGCGGCGTTCGCCACGGGATTGATTCGTTCCGGCGCGGCGGCGCGCGTGCTCGTGCTCGCGGATCCGTCGATTTTACCGCAGTGGGAAAAGGAATTTTTGCGCGCGTGCGGGTTGACGCTCGGGGAGACATTGTGGAAGTATTCAGGGGATATGAAAAAGTCTGAGCGCGATAGACATCTCGATGCGTGCGTTCGTGGTCGAGGGGTGTTGTTGGCGTCGTATACCATGGCGACGCGCAACGCCGCGGCGCTTGGGGCGCCGGGTGAGGATGGTATCGACGCCGACGCCGACGCCGACACGGGTGAAGGCCGAGGCGCGGCGCCGAAATCCTTCGCCGGGGCGTTTCGCTGGGATTGGGTCATCATGGATGAAGGACACAAATTGAAGAGCTCGAACACGCAGCTCTCGCACACGATACGTCAATTACCGATTAATTTACGACTCATCGTCACGGGCACGCCCATGGGGACGGATCTTGGGGAGTTATGGGCGCTGTACGACTTGACGTGCCCCGGATTGCTCGGGAGCGAGCGCGAGTTCCGTCGACGATTCGTGCACAAGATTCACGCCGGTCAAGCCCCAGGGGCGACGCAGAAGCAACGTACAGAGGCGAAAGAGCTCAGTGCAGAGCTTCGCCAGTTGACGGCGCCGTATTATCTTCGTCGAGATAAGAAGAGTCTGTTTGGCGAGGCGGATTCCAAAGGAGACGTCGGCGAACCAAAGAAACCGACAAAGCTCATCGATCGCAAGGACACATCGCACGTTCCCGCCGCACTCGGGCAAAAAAATGATTTGATCGCATGGATTCCTCTCGAGCCGGCGCAGTGCGAGTTATATACGAAATTCTGCGCATCCAAGCCGGTTCGTGACGTCGTGAACAAGACGGGGAGCGCGATTACGTGCATGAACGTGCTCAAGAAGATTTGCGATCATCCATCGACGGTGTGCGGTGCAAATGACGGCGATATTGACGACACCAATGTGACTGATTTTGTCGATGACGAAAACGAAAACGACGATGACGATGCCGGTGCGCGGAAAAGTCGCGCGGGCGAAGCGGCTTTAGCCGTCGCGGCGGCGGCGCGCGAATGCTCCTTCGACCCCGGCGCGCTCGCCGACGCCGACGCGTCTTGTTCGTCGAAAATGCAATTCTTAATGCACATGCTCGAGCGTTTCAGAACTCAAGGCCATCGCGCGTTGGTTTTCAGTCAATCGCAAGCGATTTTGGATGTCATTCAACGCAACGTCGAGCGTGCGGGTCTCTCGTTTCTTCGAGTCGATGGTAAAGTCAGCGCCGACGAGCGTCATCGCCGCGTCACAGAGTTTCAAACGCGCGATGACGTGCAACTCATGTTACTCACCGCGCGCGTCGGAGGCATGGGTTTGACGCTCACCGCCGCGACGCGCGTCATCATCTACGACCCGGCTTGGAATCCATCCATGGATAACCAATCCGTCGACCGAGCCTTTCGCATCGGACAACATCGCGACGTGGTGTGCTACCGTCTCATCACCTGTGGGTCGATTGAGGAGAAAATTTATCGCAAGCAAGTGTTCAAAGGCGCGTTGTCCAAGTCTGTGACGGATGGTGGCGGCAATTGCGGTGGGTATTTTGGCGCCGACGACGCCAGTCGACTCTTTGACGTCGACGTTCAAGCGATGCGCTCGAGCGTGACGATGCGAGAACTCAACGCCTTGCACGCCGCCGATCGTAAGTGGACGGATGAATTACGTGATGAACTCGCGTATGTGCACGCGTTATCGTGCGTGTGCGGCGTGAGCGATCACGATTTGTTGTTTAATAACGATGATTCGTCATCCGCGTCGGCGTCGGCGCCGGCGAAATCAACCGGCGTCAAAACGTCGACGCCAAAGAAA
>Ga0181558_10002114_pt1 | contig 19052 bp, 9 predicted proteins | sample 011ome_22_FD_133754 | JGI IMG/M metagenome (GOLD analysis project Ga0181558, IMG submission 133754) | Coastal salt marsh microbial communities from the Groves Creek Marsh, Skidaway Island, Georgia - 011507BT metaG (megahit assembly) | ecosystem: Environmental > Aquatic > Marine > Intertidal zone...
ACTGCGGTGCGGGTCGCGCACCACCACGAGTCAAACGCGTTCTGGCGTGCTCGTGGGAATCATGCGCGAAAAAAAAAGTCACGCGCGCGCGTCACGGCGGACGCGAGAGCGTGACGTGCGAGACGTGCGAGACGATTGGAGGCGTGATGGAGCCGCAGTCGTGGAGCGGCGCGCGCGCGACCGGGAGACGACGACGACGCGCGCGACGACGACGACGACGACCGTGGTGCGCGCTCGTGGCGTGCGCGATAATCGTCTCCGTGTCGGTGACGTCGGTGCGTGGGTTGGAGGAGGATGACGGTGGTGGTGGAGCGACGACGACGACGACGACGACGATGACGACGACGACATCGACGTCGTCGGAGAGACGCGGTGGTGGTGAAGATGCGGTCACGAACGACAACGTCACGGTGACGAAGGAGTGTCCGCAGCCTGGAGACGTGGCGCACGAGAGCTCGTACGGCGCGGCGGCGTTGGAGTTTAGGTATGCCGTGCTCGGACACACGACTGTAGCGGAAGATATGTGTCGGTGTTATCCATCGTTTGGGACAAAGCAGTCGATGACGCCCATTATCGTAGATGGCAAGGATAAAAAGGTGAAGAAGGAGCCTCGCCCGCCGTTGATTTCGCTGAGAGAGTACAAGCAGGACGTAGAGGAGAAGGTGGCTGCAAAGCGCGCAGAGGCTGAAGCGAAGAAGAAGAAGAAGAATCAAGGAGTAGAAAACGACCCGGCGCAAATCGAAGACGTCGCGGATAGCAAAGCTGCGGTGCCACCATCAAGCGATAACGCGTCGGTACCGGCGGCGCAAGCCGGCGCCGGCGCAAAGTCAGTGGATTTAGACGCTTCGATTCCAAAGCCAGACGCGTATAAGGGTGATAAATCGCACCACAAAGATGTGTTGGACAAAGAATCGCGCGCGCTACCGACGACGGGTGCCGAATCTGAAGCGGTGGATAACATTCAAGACCACCAGGTTAGCGATGCGTCGGCGACAAGCGTCGATGGCGATAGAAATAATGACGGCGACGGTAGTGGTGATAGTGATGATGATGGTGTTGAAGTAGCTAAGGAGACAGCGAATGATGAAGCGGAGAACATGGCTGAGCTGGTGATAAAATCTGAACGATTAAAAAGCTCGGATGCAGAGCTGTACAATTACGCCGCCGGTTTCAACGGAGCAAAAGTTGTGTCTTCAAACAAAGACTCCAAGCACGCCAGTGCGGCACTCAAGGAGGATAAAGATGTGTATTACATCTCTCCATGCGCGTCCGAAAAGTTTGTTACGGTTGAACTCAGCGAAGAAGCGACGGTGACAGCCGTAGTTCTCGGCAACTTTGAGTTTCACTCATCTGGCGTCAAGGATTTTGAGATTTGGGGCACGGATGGCCATCATTCAAACGAAGAAGGGTGGAAGCGTTTGTTACGCGGCCGCGCCGAAAACGTACGCGAACTTCAAAAGTTCACGCTTCCATCCCCAACGTGGGTGCATTACGTACAAATCAGACTCATTGGCACGGGGCACGAAAATCAGCACTTTTGTACTCTGAGTTTACTTCGCGTGCACGGAAAGGATGCGAAAGAAACACTCAAAGAAGAAATGGAGCGCATGGAGGCGGAAGTTTTAGAGGTAGAACAATTACTTAGTAGCGATGAGTTGGACGACGGCGACGACGACGATGACGACGACGACGACGACGACGACGACGATGTCAACAACCTCGAAGACAAAGACAAAGACGCCGACGAAGACAAAGACGCCGACAACGCGGTGCGCAGCAAACGCGACGATGTCGGCAACGTCACACGCGGTGCCAGTAACGAAACTGGTAGCGTGAAGACCTCTGGGCGACAAGGAGACGAGGGGATGCATAGAACGGGTGATGCCCGTACTGCTGCGATTGATGATGAAACAGGTGCGTCGACGTCGTCTGACGACGTCGGCAAAACAGACAGGTCAGCAAGCACAAACTCTAGCGCCACTCAGCGTACGAAGGATGATGAGGAGAAGGTGGCGACGCCATCGCCCTCGTGGATTCAGCGAATTGTTGGTAAAGGCACCGCTGATAAACCCGAGAGCGAAAACGAAAGTGCTGACATGAAATCAGTCAACGCCACGCTGCCCACGGATTTCGTGATTGAGGTGAAGAATGCGACTGCGACGAAGAATGCGACGATAGCAAAGAATACTACGGTAGGCGCAGCGAGTAACGCCACCGCTGTGGCGCCGGCAAAAAGCAAATTATCGGGAGCGGGTAGCGAAATTTCCAAAGGTGGCGGCGGTGAAAACGTTTTCAGGCTGTTGGCGCAGAAAATCAAGGATCTGGAATTGAATCAAAGCTTGCTGTCTCGCTACGTAGAATCGCTCAATGAACGATACGGCGGTGCATTGGAAGACTTTGGCAAAGAAATTGATGAAATTGAAGAGTCTGTGAGCAACTCCACACACGAGCTCGATGAGGCGACGGCGCGTTCGCTAGCGAGCTCAAAAACATGTGACGACGCCGTGTCTCGCGTGAGCGCGCACGCCGAGCGACTGGTGAAATCCGCCGTCAACGAGCTCGAAGCCTATCGTAACGAGGTTGCTAAACGCGACACGGTGCTTGCGTTTGCACTCGCACTCACTGCAGGTGCACTGGTCGCATCTCGTCGAACGAACGGTATCGTCGAACGTATATTGAGTTCCATCGCCTCGGTCGCGTGCCTCGTCGTATGCGTCGCCTCGGTGCTCATCATCGCGCGCGCCAAGTTACGTGAAGGCGTGTACGCGTAAACTCTAGCTCTATTTATTCACACATCGATCCCAATCGGGGGTATGAATGTGTGTATTGACGATGTAATAATTCACATGCATGCATAGACGACTTTTAGTACGCTCGCGTATTAATGTAATGATGTGTTTCGCGCTCGCGCGCACACCGTGATGACATTTTTAAAAATAAACGACTCTTCGGTCGTGACGCCAGTGATTTGCACACACCTCACCACCTCGCATTTGTGCGCCCGGCGAGAACGAGCGGCGCGCGATGGCGATGTCGATCGCGTGCACCGCGCACCCATCGGCGTCGTCGTCATCCGTCGTCGTTCCCGCGCGTCGTCGTCGTCGCCCGTCGTCGTCGTCGTCGTCGTCGGCGTCGTCGTCGCCCGTCGTCGTCGGCGGCGTCGTGGAATATTCAAACCGTCGCGGCCACGGGAAAAGAACGAACGAAGACGCGCGTTTGAAGACGACGCGCGTATTGGGGGCGGTGACGATGCGCGCGCGACGCGGTGTCGTGGTCATGTCGTCGTCGAGTGCGGACGCGGGGGCGGCGCCTCTGCAACCGTCGTCGTCGTCGTCGTCGTCGTTCACCTCGAGCGTGTTCTTTGACGCCTCGCGCGAGGAAGCGGCGCAGCGGCGATACGCGATGACGTTCTCGATTTGTCTGGCGATGTTATCTGTAGGGATTGCGTGCGGCGCCATCGCGGGTGCGTTGGTGTACATTGAATCTGGAACGGTGTTAGGGACGCTGACGACGTCGGCAAAGGGTGCGGTTGTCGCCGCGCTCCCGCTCGGCGCAATGTTTGGATGCGTCGCGACGCCGGGTTTGAACGAATCGTTTGGACGTCGTTTGGCGCTTTCAATCGTCGATGCCGGATTCGTGGTATCAGCGTTGCTCATGGCTACGGCGAGCACGATCGAACAAGTCACCATCGGGCGCTTTATTGCGGGCCTCGCCGTGGGCTTGGCGACGTCGATGTGTACCATGTACATTTCTGAATGCGCTCCGGCTAAAACGCGCGGTAAATACACCGGTTTGGCTCCTCTTTCGGTGACGGTCGGGTTACTGGTCTCTTTCGTCGCGTCGCTCGCGCTTTCGACGTTTACTGGCGGGTGGAGATACATGTTTGCGCTCGCCGCCGTTCCAGCGTTGATTCAGCTCGCCGTCATTTTCGGCACCAGTTGGCTTCCTGAATCCCCTCGTTGGCTCGCTGAGCACTGTCGCGTAGGTGACGCCAAGGCGGTGTTGAATAAGCTTGGACAGCGCGAAGTGGATGTGCATCTCATTGCTCTGAACGCAAACACGCGCCAGGCGATGCAGGTGTGGAACATGTTCAACGACACAAAGACGCGTACGGCGCTCGGCGTGGCGTCGCTCATGAACTTTATCCAGCAAGCGTGCGGTATCAATGTCGCGGTCTATTACGCGCCAAAGATCTTAAGTGATCTCGGTTTCGATCGATCACACGCAATTGCGCTCACTGCTGGCGTGAGTGTGATTCAAATCATCGCTGGCACGTGGCTGTCGAGGCGCATCGACACCGTCGGCCGCCGACCGATGGCCTTGGGAGGTATTGCCGGCATTTCCACAGCTTTGGGCTTGTTGACGCTCAGTGTATCGCCAAATGTGTACACGTCCTTCATGACCGCCGCTGCCGCACCCTGGGTTGCTGTATTCGCGATTCTGCTTTTCCGCGTCGCGTTTAGCGTCAGTCTCGGCCCCGTGCCATACATCGTGACGAGTGAAGTATTCCCACAGCGTGCGCGCACCGTCGGCGTGAGTGTGGCTACGGCGTGTCAGTGGATCATGAATGCGCTCGTGACTTTCACTTTTTTGAGAATGCGTGAGTTATGGAGTGCACAGGGCGTGTGGCTGATGTACTTGGGCGTGAGCATCGTAGCACTCGCGGTGGTATATCGCGTGCTTCCGGAAACCACTGGCGTCGAACTTGAATCGCTTTGAAGCGAGTGTGTATTATAAGTACTTTTCGTAATACGATCTAAAAAGCTATCTAGAAAATACGTTCTACTTTGAAAATCAAATCAACTGCGCTGAATACTCGGGTCGCGGCATCGTTCGTGTACCGCGTCGATGGCTAGCAGAGTTTCTGCGCTCAACACTACGGATGGTTCAAAGGCGTCAATGTTCTCCTTCAACTGTTCCATTGATGTCGCTCCAATAATCGTACTCGCCACGTACGAACGTGTTTTACACCACGCCAAGGAGAGCGTCGTGAGCGACAGTCCTGCTTCGTCGGCAATTTCCTTGTACGCCGCCGTCGCCTCCTGAGACTTTTCGTTAAGGTAGCGCTGATGAAACCCATACTTTTCGTATTTCACCAGGCGCGAATTTGCGGGCGTCGCACCGTTGAGATATTTTCCCGTCAGCGCTCCACCACCGAGTGGCGTCCAGGGTAACAAGCCAATGTCATAATTGGACTCTGCGCACGCTTCAGCCAATTCCGTTTCAAAGGAGCGGTGCAACAAGCAAAATGAATTCTGAATCGACACTGGCCTCGGCACACCAAGCTCATCCGCCGCTCGCACAAACTCGCACACGCCAAACGTTGACTCGTTAGACAAGCCGTAGTGCTTGATTTTACCCGCCGCAATAAGCTCCCCCAAGGCTTCCACCGTTTCGCGAATGGGCACGGCGTCTGCCCTTTCCATTTCTGGAACGTACTCGGGTGATCCATAAAACGCGCCTATAGGCACATATCGGTCGGGCCAATGCAACTGATATACGTCAATGTAATCAGTCTGCAATCGTCGCAAACTAGCGTCACACGCCTGCAACACCGACGCCTTATCCAGTCGAGCAATCGCGTCGCCGTCGCCGCCGTCGCGGTTGTTTACAATTTTTGCCGACGCCCCGTACCCAGCAATTTTGGTCGCGATGACGACTTGCGAACGTATAGTCGGATTCGCTCGTAACCACGTCCCAATGTACTCTTCCGTCGTCCCTGGCTGCCAAGAAGGATCACTCATCGGCACCGGGTACATCTCCGCCGTGTCGATAAAATTCACTCCGCGCACCTTCACGGCATAGTCCAGTTGCGCGTGCGCGTCTTGTTCGGTGTTTTGCACGCCCCACGTCATCGTCCCTAAGCACACGTCCGTAACCTCCAAACCCGAATGTCCGAGTCGCCGCTTCGGCAGCGCCCCCGTCGTCGTCGTCGTCGTCGTCGTCGTCGACCGCACGCAACGGCGTCGGCTGGTGGGTGGCCGCCACCGTCGCTCGGTACCTCGCGTCGTCGTCGTCGTCGCCATCGTCGTCGCCATTGCCGTCGTCATGAACGCGGCAATGCGATGCTCAGTGTTGACTGGCGAGCGCGTGTTCACGTCCGCACGTCGTCGTCGTCGTCGTCGTCGTCGTCGTCGTCACCGGTGCGTGGTCGTCTGCAGTCGTCGTGCGCCATCGACGTCGTCGTGCGCCGTCGTGCTCGTTTTTCAACGAGGCTGAACATTTTTAGGGCATGCGGGTTTAGGGTTTAGGGTGCCTTTGCACGACGAGCCAGCTGGACCTGCGACTGCCGACTGCCGACTGCCGACTGCCGACTGCCGAGCCCCGCGCGCGTCAACGCGCGACGCACGTGTGCACGCACGAGCGATGGTGACGGTGACGACGCGCTCGACGATGCGTGCGAACGTGTTCACACGCGCTCGCGACGTCGCGCCTCGCGCGCGCACACACACGCGCGCGCGCGGAACGGTGGCTATGGTGCGACGTATGGTGGTGACGTCACGCGAAGATGGCACGCGAGGCGTGCGCCGCGCGGTGCAGACGCCGCGCGCTGGACCACGAGCGAACGCGCGCTCCGTGACGTGCCGAGTGACGTTCGACCCCGACGCCGACACTGAAGCATCACCAGAGGCGTTTGAGTTGAATTTGGGGCGACTCGCGATGCTCGGCTTTTTCAGCGCCACGCTCGGCGATGTGCTGACGCGAGGAGATGGTCCAATTGAGCAGCTTGCGCGCGAAGAAAGTTTCATCGCCCGTCACGTGAACCCAATCGAGCTCGCACGTGATGCACTCGAAGTCGCGGGATTCTACGTCGAGTCTGTCGTTCTCATATGGGCTCTATTAGGCGGCGTGTTGCTTCTCGGCGTGTCGCAAGGCTTGCGTAACCCGATAAAGACAGTGTCAGGCAAGAGCGCCAAACAGCGCGCAGAAGTGGTGAAGAATGAAATCGTTAAGGCGTACGAAGTCAATGTGCGCGAGCAAAAGCCATATGAATTGTTTAATGGAAGGCTTGCCATGCTCGGCACGACGTTTGCGTTCATCGGCGACGTCGAAACCGGTGGCTTAGGACCTCTCGAACAGGTTAACAGCGAGCTTGGGATTCCAGTTTTGGACGAGGAAATCTTCGCAGTGGTTTTCTTGCTTGGCGTCACGTTTAATGTCGTGAGCACTGGTGTAACAGCCGTACGTCGGGCGTACGCTAAAGGGCGCGAGTAAACCCAACGGCGGCGCGGCGCTTCATTTTATTGTACCACGAGTATTAACTCGATTAACTCGATTGTAAATCATGATTCTTTGCACATTATATTACACTACGCGCAACATATAATCCTAGAACGACCCATTGTTGTTCGATAACCCTTTGTCGAGAACATACGCAACCTGGTGAGGCTTAAGTTTGACGTATTTGCCCAATGGCAACTCCTTAGGCATGCGCAGACCTCCGACGCGCGTGCGTTTTAAACTTTTGACATCCACACCAGCGTCAGCGCACAAAACGCGAACTTCGCGGTTGCGGCCATCAACGACTTCGACTATGATTCTGTTTTTCGGACCACCATCAGCACTGACGAGTTCAACGCGATGCGGCGTGACATGTTTGCCATCGACCTCGGTGCCTTGTTCAATCGCGAGAATTTGCGCTCTCGTCGGCTTGGCGTTGGCCGTGACTACGTACTGTTTCACGACTTCGCTACTCGGATGCGCCACACGTTGGCACCAATCGCCATCTGTTGTGACAAGTAATAACCCAGTGGTGGCCACGTCGAGCCTGCCGACGGTGAACAGACGCGGAGGATTCGCCGAGCCGTGTTCGCTCCGAAACTCTTCTCTCCACTGTTCGAGCAAGTCTAGTACTAGTTTGCCGCTCGACCCCTCGTTTGCGCGTGCGCTGCAAACAAAACCTTTCGGTTTATTCACCATGAAATACGTGTGTTCCTTGACCATGTTAATTCCGCCTTGAACCACCTTGCCATCGAGCGTGACGACGTCTGTTGAGAGATTTACTCGCGTCGCGGGCGACGTAACCGTCTCGCCATTCACTTTGACGCGGCCGCCGAAAATCAAATCATCAGCACCTCGGCGAGACGCCACACCAAGGTTTGCCAATGCTTTATTCAATCGTTCTCCTTCCGACTTTTCCCTTCGGCGTTCCGCCGGCGTCTTGTACTCTTCGCCATTGAAACGTAGGCCAGGACCACCTTTACGCCCCCCGCCACCAGCGTTGAGCTGTTCTGGTATCAGAGGACCCGACTTTGATCCTGGAAGGAAGCCACCAAAGTACTCGTCATCGTCTTTGTCGTTGTCGTCGTCGTCTATCGGCGGGGCTGGCTCTCCTCTTCCCCCGCGACTCGGACGCCCCGGGCGCCGGGCGTGCGTCTCGACGTGTCGAGCCAGAGACGCAGTCGAAGATAACGAGACCAACGAACGATGCGTCAACACATAACCCGTCCTACACGTCGTACTCGCGCCATGTGACGATGTCGACCGCGTGATTCCGATCGACCGCCGCGTTGAAGAACAATAGGCTGCTGAACGCGCCGCCGCCTCGGCGACGAGTCGAAACATTGAAAAGCACGTACGCGCACGCACGGTGGCGATCGCGTGCGTGGGTGCGGTGAGTGCACGTGCGCGGTGGTACCACCGATGCGCGTTTCGCTTCGCGTGTTGAAGCGCGCGTGGTATTTGCGTCGCACGCGGCGCAATGACGTTGCGGTGTGCTTTTTCCTCGAGCAGTCGAATGGTGACTTTACCTCATTCGCGCACGTCACTCGCCGTCGCGACGTGGGTGCGGGCATGGGGAAGTTGCTAAATAAGTATAAGAATGGGCGCGGGCTGTATGAGAACTCGCGCGCCACGGCGACGATGTTCGCTGCGGACAAGGAGCGACGCGATGCCGAACGACGGCGCGGTGGTGCTGGGGCAACATCTTCGACTGGGGCGTCTGCTATCTCTAAGGATCGCGCGAAAAAGCAGTGGAAATCACGCGGGGGTACGAAACAGCGTGCAGTTCGCGCGTTGCGAATGTCTAGTAAGGGCCACAGAGCGCTCACGGCGGATGAGGTTGCGAAAATGATCAGTTCAGTGCTTCAGCCCAGGCGAGCCAAGTACGGTGGGCAAGGACTTGCAAAAGACTCGACGTACGTGAACATCGCGAGCGATACATTTTTAGATGATTTTACAGAGCTCTTTGATGAACACGTCGATGGATTCAATGGCAAGTCCTATGTCAAAATGGGCAAGTCGCAGGAGGATATGCTATGGAAGCAAAAGCTTCGAGAAAAGCTCAACAATAAAAAAAACCAAGGCGGCGGCGGCGGCGGCGGCGATGGCGTGAAAACACTGTCCTCGAAAGAGAAACAAAGCTTACCAAAAGACGACGCTCTGTTTCGCATCGTTGGAAAGTCACCAAAGAAGCACAAACAGCAACAGGAATCGGCGGTGATAACACCTAAGACAAAGGTGAACGTCGATTTGCAAGCCCAAGCAATCGCGGCGTACAGAGCGTTAAAGGCAAAGAAGCAAGCGTTCCAAAACGTTAAGAAGAGATGAGTAATTCGTTCTGAATGCATGATCCTTGAATAGCTGAGCATTATTACTTGTAAATCATCGTGTACTTTTCTAGCAACTAACGAGTGCACGTTGACGTCGTGCGCCCGAGTCGGTTTAACTACCTCGTCACTTCACCGCACGCGTTTCGAAGGAATGCGCGAGCGCGGGCTCGCTGCGGCGCACGCATACGCGAGCGTCGCCGTTGGAGTCGTCGTCGGTGCTTACCTCGCCACGTGGTGGCTATCGCGCGCTCGTGCCGACGACGCCGTTGACGATGGCAGTGGCGTGAGAAATGCTCCACGAAACGTGAGCAAGACGGCATCTTCGCGCGGTGCCGAAGATGCGGACGTGCTCGGAGCAATTGGAAACACTCCCCTCACGCGCGTGGCGTCGCTCTCGGCGCTCACGGGGTGCGACATATACGTCAAATGTGAGTTTCTCAATCCCGGCGGCTCTGTGAAAGACCGAGTGGCGTTAACGATTGTACGCAACGCTTTAGAAAACGGCTCGCTCGTACGCGGTGGCGTCATCACTGAAGGTACTGCGGGTTCAACGGGCGTTTCACTCGCCATGGTTGCCAAAGCCATGGGGTTGAAGTGTTTTGTAGCCATGCCAGACGACGCGGCGCTCGAGAAGAGTGTGCTCGTTGAAGCGCTAGGTGCAACGGTAGAGCGCGTACGGCCCGTTTCGATTGCGCACCGCGATCATTTCGTCAACGTCGCACGTAGAAGAGCAAACGACGCCGTCGCCGAGCACGGCAAGGGCTATGGATACTTTGCAGACCAATTCGAGAACTTGGCAAATTTTCAAGCGCATTACGATACCACTGGTTGTGAAATTTCAATCGACATGCGCACCAGAAAGAAAAAATTGGATGCTTTCGTGTGCGCGTGCGGTACGGGGGGGACATTAGCAGGAGTGGGAGCGCGTTTGAAGGAAGAAAATCCAGCGTGTCAGATATTTCTAGCAGATCCGCAGGGTTCTGGTTTATTCAATAGAGTGACGAGAGGCGTCTTGTACGACTCCGCTGAAGCCGAAGGAAAAAGACTGAAGAATCCGTTCGACACCGTCACCGAAGGCGTGGGTATCAACAGGGTAACGGAAAATTTCAAGATGTTACTCAAGACACCCGGAATGATTTCAGGTGCGGTTAAGGTGAGCGATGCGGAGGCAGTAGCGATGAGTCGGTTTGTCGCAAAGCACGACGGCTTATTTCTTGGCAGTTCGTCAGCGGTCAATTTAGTGAGCGCCGTTCGAGTCGCGCAATTTTTAGGACGTGGCCATAGCGTGTGTACCATCGCGTGCGACAGTGGTTTGCGGCACATGACAAAGTTCTGGAGTGATGAGTACTTGTCTGCTCACAATCTCGCGGTGCGCGCAGAATTAGTCAACGACGCGCATTCGCTCGCATTTTTAGATAGAGACGTCACAGTGACGCCTGCGTTTTCGCGGTAATAAGATTAAAGACTGTACATTAATAGTACAAGGTGCGTAAAACGGCATGTACGCTTCTGAACAAGGTGGATTCATGACGTGTGGTGGCGGTGATGACGCGTTGTGCTACGACGAGTCGCCACCGCATCATGACAAAAGTCAACCAAAAGCGTTGAGCGAGCACGACGAGGCGCAAACGTTGCAGGACGCGTTGGATACGTACGCTGAACGCGAAGGAAGCTTGGCTGATCTTGTACTGGCGCAGCAATATCGCGCAGCTGCGCGACGCCGCGAGGAGATCAAAGCAGGAATAAAAGACACCATCGAGCGCGTTGACTGCGTCATTGGCATGAATCATAGATATCCTTCTTTACCGCCCCAATCACCGAAATCGAGATCGCCGGGACAAAGATATGAACTCCAAGGTTCGGAGAAGATTGATGAAACTATCCTTCAATCTTTGTTTATGGATGCGGATGAAGACGGGCTCGATTGCCAGCGTGCGTCTGATGTGATTCGAGGCATGAGGCGAAAATTCATGCATCAACAGGCGTTGAAGAAAATAAATTCGTGTATGTCAGTCATGGACGTCGACGTAGCAGTGCAAGACGCGTTGATGTATATTGCACAAGTCGAAAGAGCATTGGCCAACGCGGCGGTGGCTTTTGACGACGACGAATCATTGAAGCGGGTGAACTTCGAATTAAACAATTATTGTGTAATGGACGATGGTACAGAGAATGTGTAATAGAATTGTAACAGCGAAGTCATTTTCGCTCCGCACACGTCGGTGTCGAAAGCCTAAAGTATGATTATTATGATTATCAATGAATAGTGTACGTGACGACGCCGGCCGGTGGAGGACGCGCGCGCGGGCGTCAGACGGACATCGGCGATTCGCCGCGGGCGGAGACGACTGCTCCGGATTGGACGTACTGGAGGAGACTTCCGAAGCGGTCGGCGCCGAAGACGGCGTCGAATCGATACTTGCGAATGAAGACCCGAGCGGCGTATTCCCACGTCGTGCGTTCGAGACGGTGGTGATCGAGGGTGGAGGAGTGAGGGATGTCGACGGTTTGTCGGTTGTGTTCGATGTCGTCCAGAAAGGCGGCGCAGACGTGTTGCCCGAGCTTGGACGGGAGGTTGTAGCGAACGACGTACTCCTTCCAAAAGAAGACGAACCAGGAGACGACGGAGGCGATGACGGCGGCAGAGGCGATGTAGAAGGGAACGTCCTCAGATCGGTCGGTGAAGGTGAGACCGAAAGTAGAGGCTTCACGCACGCAGAGCGCCCACGGAAGGGCGACGGCGGTCGCGAGAGCGATGCACATTCTCACTTGCGTCAACAGACCCTGGGCGAGCGCCATTTTGATGCAACTCTTCAACTTGCCGCGCGGTTCGTCGGATAACGGTTTCATCTTCGTGTTGAGGAGCAACGCGAGACGAATGATGTGGAACTGGACTCGAGATAACCAGAACAGGGCCAAGATGGCGGAGAGCGGGGTGACGAGACCGAACGAGTACGAACCCGCCGAGGTCAAGTCGGTGGACCACTTTTGCACCTTGACGCGAGCGGCGATGTTACCGATCGTGAAGACGATACCCGTGCAGAATGAGAGAAGCGCCGACAAAATGATGAAACTCGCGGTGTAACTCTCGTTCGACGCGATGGTGAAGCTCTCCAGATCAAAGGCTGCGCGAGCCAATTTCGCGTGACTCGCGCGCTCCGCGAGCGCTCGCGCGTCCCTCGCCGTCTCCGTGATGGCGATGTTCGCCGGCTTGTACCACGCCTTGGCCGAGTCGCGAGCGTTTGAGGGCGACAAGTCATCATCACGACGAAAGAGCAAGATTGGGTACATCAGGATGTTTATCCAGAACTTGACGAGGTCACCGACGTGAGACTTGGAGTAATTGCCCGTTCTGATGAAGCCAAATCTGATGTGACCGCGACGAATAGACTTTTCGAGCACGCGACGAAGCACGACGACGCGCTCGAATAAGCACTGCGCCTGCATATCAACAGCCGTTCCGGGTTCACTGCTCTGAGACCGCCAGTACATCATGTCTCGCACGACTTCGTGCATCTTCACGAGGTGATCTTGAAGATACGCGCTCTTGTAAAACGTCTCCGCTATGGCCACCGACACGAGATACTCGTCGAATTCAGAGCACGCTCTGTCGCCGTGCACGTCTTCCACGAAGGCTTCGAAGTGGTACAACAATTCTTTGGGCTCGGGGAAGTTGTAATACGCGCACATCTTGACGAACGCATCCATCATGGATCGCAAGTCGTTCACGTACGGACTCGCGTGCAGAGACTGTTTTTGAGCATCGCGCGACATGACGTCGTACGCGCCTCGTTCAGCCTGCTCGAACAAATTGTCCTTGTACGCGACGAGCCACTCTTCGTTTCTGTTCTTGTATCGACTCGCCCCGGTGATGGTACCGAAGGCGACGATCGGCGTGAACGCGGACAGCACGGCGGCGCGAAGCGGATTCGAAGTCGACAAGACGAGCGCCGCGGCGGCGAGCGCCGCGCTCATGGTGAGACCTTCGGCGAAAGCTTGCGTTTCGACAGAGGTGCTGTCGATGACGGAGTCGACCGGATTCGGCTGTTTTTCCGCGTAACTCGTGAAACGGAATCCATTTTCTCGCAAGAATAAGGCGTACTCGATGAGCTCTTGCGTCAATGCATCCAAGCTGTTCGCGATCCACACGTGTTTTTCCGTGAGCATCTTTTTCACGTCGTCGGAAATATTTGCGCGTTCGAGAAGTTCTCGCCACGGTTCGTCGCTCTCGCCGACCTTGTCGTTCGCCTCGGCGAGACGATCGCACAACTCCATGCCGGTGAAGCTGGGATCCTTGCCAACCTCCTCCATGAAGACTTCGTAAATGACGTGAGACATTTGCTCGCTCAGCGCGGAGAGGTACGATTGATTGTCTTCGAGGCCTCTGGGGATGAGAGCCGAACAGAACTTCACCTTCCAGTCATCCGTCAGCAGTTGAGCGATGTCATTATCGCTCTCGCGACACTCGATGTACTTCGAATACAGATAGCGGACGCCCTCCTTGTACGGAAACGACGGTCGAAGGAAACCGTCGACGCCGTAGTTGGCGCCGGTACCGCGCGTGACGACTTCACCGTTCGACCAGTTGGTCGAGCTCGAGTACGTGCGGAAGCGATCTTGGAACGCTACGCCGATAATCGCGTCGCCGATAAAGTTGTTGAAGAGCATACTGTTGACGCACGCACCGGTAAGACCAGAGTAACGCATAAAGTGCGGGGTGCTCTGTTCATCGCCGCAGAAAGCGAAGACGTATCCCTTATCTTTGCTGTCCGAGCGCAAGCGCATCGTGCGGTGATTGACGTAGTGCGCCACGGGGAACGTCGCCATCGAAACCTTTGATTCGGTGTTTCCGTTTGGCGCTCGAGTGAGGTTACTTCCTCGATACACCATGGTGGAGTTGGACATCTTGGAAACGTAACCTTCGACGTTGCGCACGACGGCGCCCGACACACCAGTCATGATGATATCGTAACGGTCGTTCGGTTGGTCGACGACTCTAAAGCTCTCGAATTCAGGCAAAGACCCAAGAGTGACCGGAGTCAACGAATCGATGAAATAAAGACGAGGAATGAACTGCTGTCCACCTGGGTTGTACACGTCGCCGAAGCGAATTGTCTCGAGAGTTGCGTCGTACCAGAGACGGTCGATCGATCTGGTGAGGGCACCCTTCAGGTTTCGTAACTTGTCCTCTTTCTTCTTAATATCTTGTGCGTTCTTCGGCTTGGAGTTCCACGTGAGCGTAGACTTGACCAATGAATCAACTGTCTTCGTTTTCCATTCGTCGTATTCTCTCGTCAACTCCATACCGAGGTAGAAGTTGTCGCCAGTCTCGAAGAAGCGCGTCTGCAGATGACGTCGGACGTAGGGAGCTTGCTTTGTGTGTTGTTTGACGAGCGTGCACATCGTCTGCCAAATTTCTGGCATTTCCGCAGAAAATCCACAATCCCTGATGAGACGCTCAAAGTGGAGACGCCAATCGACATCCTTGGTGATGAATTTGAGCATCTTCTTCGTGATTTTCTGAGAGTTGACAACCTTGGTAAAGTCACCGACGATGCGAGTGTTCTGATCCGTGTGACTGCGAATGTCATCGACCACTCTGCTGCGCCATCTCGAGTTACCAAAGTTGTGCATGCCTTGGCTCACCTTGAGTCCCGCGAGACAAGCCACGCCGTACGGCTCGGTCTGCGTGATTGCAAAGTGCACCGGACTGCCAGCGGGCTTACCGATGGCCTCGACGACGTGGTAGTGCTCGATGTCCAGCTCAAACTTCTGTGAGGCAATCTCGTTGTAAGGCAGCACCTCTTGCACATACTTTCCGTCGCTTCCGCGAATGACAGATTCGATGACCAAACTTTCCACCAAAGAGTGTGCCTTTGTATCCTTGTGATAGACGGACGGCAGCTTATTTGCAAAGCACGCAAAGTCGTCGTACGCGGAATTAATTGACTTGAATTCATAGAATTCCTTGTCGATATTGACACCGACAAGTCGATACGGTAAGCATTGCTGTTGATCCAAGATGTACACGGAATAAACTTCACCGAGTTTGAGATCCGTCGCCAAGTAAGATTTGTTGTACACGACGTCGACCACCTTCCAAGAGAAGGGTTCATCGGATGGAGATCCTTCGTTATTGACTTTACGCAGAATCAAGTCAGTAATCTTGAGCGCCTTGCCCGTTTTGATCAGCTTGTTTTGTCGTACGTCGTACTGCGCGCCGCTATTCGTATCTTGCGTCAGCAATCCACGAGAGAGACGTTGCGAAACGCCCACGTTCATCATATTCTCCAAATCCTTGATGGTGATCTCGATGAAGCCTTGCGACGGAAGCACGTTGCCGTAGTGTGAGCTCGTATCACCCGGGGTTGGAATGAAAACATCCTCGTAAATTGTACCGAGATGGAAACGAAGACACGCGATCCAGCGCGCGTCCAGTCGAACAATCTGCGCTCTTTCGAAAGTTGCGCCAGCCTGAGTGAAAGCATCGCGCGATTCATAGATGCGCATGACGCCATCGCTTAACAAGACGTTTTCGAGGCAGTGAAGGGTTGTGAGCAAACCAGTCGGACCGCCTCCGATGACAATCATCGACTGCGGCGGCACGGTGACAATCTTCTTCATTTTGAGCGCCGACAAGCGCGCCTCATCACTTTGCAAAGCTTCGTCGAACAAGAAAGGCGTGTACGATTTCTCCTCGTAGACAAAGTATTGCTGACCAAGTTTCAGCTCTTTCACGGTCACTTCGGTTCGCGTCGCAGAGTGCTTGATGGCTGATAAGACATTGAGACGAGCATCGTCGATTTCTTCGCAGTGGAATTGTGACAATACCAGCAGTTGTCGAAGTGGCGAACGCAAGAAGGACAACTCCATGAATGAAGCGTAAGAGAAAACCGTGCCATGGTCTAATTCGATCGTCATGAACGCCTTTTGCGCGCGAACGATCGACTCGCCAACTTCGACATACTTGTACGCGCTGAGTGTGGACTTTGACAAGTCGAAGCAGTGCTCTGCGCGCGTGGCGCGATCCGTAAACTTGCAGGTTCCGTCCGTATTCTCGCGTTCAAAAATATACACGCGGCCGACGTCGTACTGATCCTTGACCCAGTACGCCTTTTTCGTGTCAAATTTCGCAACTTCGTCACCCTTCGACATGTTGACGATTGTCTTGGACAGCGCGTCCCGTCTGACGTTGCGTCTGAGGAGTGTGCAAGCTCTCGATGTGAGTAACACGACAGCTTTAGAATTTGTGTAACCGTTCTTTACGAGTTGAATGAGCATGCGCTTGTCTCTCGGCGCGAGCAAATTGAGAGCCGATTTGACTTGCACCTCAGTGACGCCGCACTTCGTACTGACGGGCTCGCCGCGACACACAGAGTGCACAGCCTGCTTCATTTGCGCTTCGGTCGGCGCGATGAAGTTACTTTGCGCGATCACGCTGTGTCCAATTGCGACGCCATTCTGAACCGCGCTGCAGATCAACGCGACTTGTTGCGCTTCCTCGTCCAACCGCGTGAGACTCCTCTCGATGGCTTTCAACCAACTCTTAAAGGGATCGTAAATTATCTTACTTCCGCCGCACACGTTCGCGGCGAGCTCCTTAGAAATCATACGAACGATGGGCTTGATCATCACCGCGTTGGCCACCGGCGGGATGTTTTGCAACTTTTTGAGCACGGGCGCCAACACGGTGGAGTCCCACGCATTCAAGCCTCGCAAATTGGCGAGAGTAAACAAGACGACGGGCATGTGGAATCGAAGCGTCTCCAACGGATTCAGCTGCTCTTGGCGTTGATGCGCAAAGTTACCGTACGGTTGGTCGAGCATGTTGTGCCAATGTCTCGCCAACTGCGACACCACGTGCACGACGCCGTTGTTCACAAGCGTGCTCGACGGCGACACGGCAAAGGTACGAACGACGCTCTCATCCGTCGGTAACCGATGATTGGCGCGGAATTCGTTCGTCTTCATGCGTCCGACAAACGCACCGTGTTGTGCGAGGTTGGATGCCTCGAAACTGTTCGTCTCCGCGGCGAGATTTTGCGCGACGACGTTCGGATCGTCGGTGATGAGCGCCTCGCGTCCGGTGAGAACACGAGTGATCCAGTTGCCTTGACCGAGAAACACGCGGAAGAAGGAGCCAACGACAAAGTTTCGCGTGTTTTGGAAGTTTTCAGAGGATGGGAAACCGGTGAATCCGATCACGGGAACGGTGCCGAACGCGTCCATCATTCTGTTAAATTTCACCGACCAGTGCGTGTGCCAGAAAATGTCGTAACGCGACATTTGCTGCACGAGCACTCGACTGACGTTGCGATTCAAAAAGGCATGACGAAGCAATCGGTTGAGATCACTGGTGTTTCCAGACTCGTACGCCGAGATGACGGATCCGAGCAAGAAGGATTCGGCGCCGCTGAGAAAGTGCATCGCGGCGTCCAAACCTCGAGTAAATCGAAGTCGATTGACGTCGTCGTACGACGCGATCATCAACATTCGAAGCACCGCGCGCCAGGAATCACCCGCCCATCCGACTTCCACCTGCACTGGAAGAGTGGACAAATTCTCCAACAGCGACGGTTGCACCGAACTCATCAGCACCGGCTCGCCTCCCTCGACGAGTTTCACCACCTCCAACACGCCCTCGGCGTCGAGTTCGCGGAACCGTTTCTCATCCACGCTCGTGACTTCCCCCGTGGACACGAAACTATCCCCGGTCTCCACGTCCACGAACACCCTACCATTGCCGCGCCCGCTCGCGCCGCCGCCCCCATTCATCGCCTCGAACGTCCTCGCGCGAAGCATGTTCACCTTGACCGATTCTCTTTTTCGCAAACGTCTCGCGTCGTCTCTCTCCCGCGCCGACCCATCGACATCCTCATCCGCCGCACCATCGCTCCCGCGTTCCCACGCGCCCGCCACCGTCGTCACCTCCGTGAACCGCATCTTCGTCGTCTCCCCGCGCCGCTCCCGCTTCGACCGACTCCGTCTCTGCACCGAACTCTTCGCCCGCGCGAGCGAAAACGCCCCAATCGTCTCCCTCGCCGGCGCCGCCGCCGCGTCCGCCGGCGCCTGCGCCGGCCCGACGGGTTCACTCGCCGTGAGCACCGACTCCGACATCGTCACTCACGACGAGACGCGTCCTCCTCCTCCTCCGACGACGACGAACGAGCAAATAAATACCGCGCGAATCGACCAACCGACCGACCTCCACGCCCCCCCTCGCGCGCGATCCAAGCGAACTCTCGCGCGCGATCCAGGCGTCGTCGTCGCGCGTCGGCGAGCGATCGACGACGCACGATGCACCACGCACGCGTCCGACTGGACGTCCACGACGCGGTCTCTCGCGGACACGTCACGTCGTCTCTTATCTCTTCTTTTCCCTCCGCGCGTAATGATGATGTCGTTCGCGTGCGCGATACCCATGTTCCGAACAGAAATGTGCACGTGATTTATTTAGCGCGAAAAATGATAGGCTTAAAAAAAGCTTAAATACGGTGCTTG
>Ga0181558_10002118_pt1 | contig 19031 bp, 14 predicted proteins | sample 011ome_22_FD_133754 | JGI IMG/M metagenome (GOLD analysis project Ga0181558, IMG submission 133754) | Coastal salt marsh microbial communities from the Groves Creek Marsh, Skidaway Island, Georgia - 011507BT metaG (megahit assembly) | ecosystem: Environmental > Aquatic > Marine > Intertidal...
AAACAGAACACATGTAGATTATCATGAATTATCAAAAAATTTGGTAAACGCATTAGTTGCTACGGAAGACGAAAGGTTTTATTCTCATTCTGGAATTGATGCAGAGGCATTGGCAAGAGCGATCAGAGGAATGGGAAAGGACGGAGGTGGAAGTACCTTGACTCAGCAATTGGCTTTAAACTTATATGGAGAGCGTGCTGCAGGGTTTGTGAATAGAGTAAAACAAAAACTAGGCGAATGGATAATTGCGGCTAAATTGGAGAAAAGATATACCAAAGAAGAAATACTCACGATGTATTTTAATAAAGTGGATTTTCTTAATCAAGGTGTTGGGATTCATTCAGCATCAAAAGTTTACTTCAGTAAAACTCCTGCCGACTTGAATATTCAGGAAGCCGCCATGCTCGTGGGAATGGTAAAAAACCCTAATGGTTACAACCCAAAAAGATTTCCTGAGGCTGCACTCAAAAGAAGAGAAGTCGTATTGAAGCAAATGATGAAGAACGACCTCTTGACACGAGCAGAGTATGACTCGATTAGAGTGTTGCCACTTGGATTAAACTTGACATCAGTGGACCACAAAGAGGGAATTGCTCCCTATTTTAGAGAAAGCCTAAGAGCAGACCTGAACCGAATGATGGAGGAAAAAAATGAGAAAGGCGACTACAAATATCTGAACAAAGAAACTGGGAAGCCCTACAATATCAGAAAAGATGGATTGAAAATATACACAACCATCGACTCCAGAATGCAAAAATATGCGGAGTATGCGGTGATGGAGCATTTGGGGAAGGAGCTTCAGAATGATTTGCATAAAGCAATGAAACGGAAGTATTCTTATCCTCGTTATCCATTTGTAAGAGCAATTGACGAAAAAGAAGCCAACCAAATTTTAACAAGAGCCAAGAAGCAAACGATGCTATACAAAACTCTTACTGGAGCTGCATGTGCTGAGTGTGAGAGACCTGGAACCAAAAAGAAAAAGGGAAAATACATTTGTAACTACAACCCTAATCACATAAACCCAAGCTACACTCAGGCGGAAATTGATACCATTTTTAACACACCTGTCCCCACACAAGTTTTTGATTGGACGGCAGAAGGGTACGAAAAAGATACGGTTATTTCTCCTATGGATAAAATCAAGTATCTCAAGAGTTTTTTGAGAGCTGGAATGATGTCCATGGATCCAAAAACAGGTTTTGTGAAAGCTTGGGTAGGTGGACCCAACTTCAAGTACTTTCAGTACGATATGGTAAGACAAGGAAAACGTCAAGTAGGATCAACTTTTAAGCCTATTGTATACGCTTCTGCTATTGATGCTGGCGTGAGTTCTCCCTGCGAAGAAATCCTAAACATTGAGCATTGTTGCCCTATTCCGGACAACGAAAACCGACAATGGTGTCCTAAAAATGCGGGTGAAAGTTTTAATGGCTTACCTTACCAAGTAAAGTTTGGCTTAGCTTCTTCAATGAACAGTATCACGGCTGCAATTATGAAAAAAATTGGCCCTAAAAAGGTGAAGGAGAATGCAGTAAAGATGGGATTGGATGGAAATCAGATTAATGAATATCCCTCGATTGCGTTGGGAGCTGTGGATTTATCGGTGTATGAAATGGTGGGCGCCATGAGCACATTTGCCAATAATGGAGTTTTTATTAAACCAATGATTATAACAAGAATTGAAGATAAAAATGGAGCTGTAATATATGAGGCACAACCAGAAACAGACCAAGTATTCGATGCAAATTTGTCGGCAACGATGATAAAAATGATGAAAGGAGTAATTGATGGAGTGTATAATCCGGCAACTAAGAAATATGGAGGTACCTCGATGAGAATTAGATCTTCTTGGAGAAAGTACGGGAATATTCCTTACCCAATAGCAGGAAAAACAGGAACAACTCAAAGTAATAGTGACGGATGGTTTATTGGTCTCACACCAGATTTGGTTTCGGGAGTATGGGTTGGAGGAGAAGATAGAGGAGTTCGATTTGTGAACACAGGTCTGGGACAAGGAGCCAATACCGGATTGCCAATTTGGGGGTATTACATGAATAAAATATACAAAGATTCTACCATAAAAATTTCTAAGGAAGACTTTGAATTACCCGAGAATTACATAGATGATTACACAAATTGTTCTGAACAAGATGTGAACGAAAAGATAGATTATAATAATTTTTCAAACAGTGGATTATTTTAAATAAGACGAACTATGAATAAAAAAGTAGCAAACGCAGCGGAGGCCTGTAAAGGAATCGAAAATGGAATGACCCTAATGCTAGGAGGATTTGGGCTATGTGGCATCCCTGAGAATTCCATTTCGGAATTGGTAAATCTTAACGTAAAGGAATTAACTTGCATTTCGAATAACGCTGGGGTAGACGACTTTGGATTGGGGTTACTTCTGCAAAAAAAACAAATAAAAAAAATGATTTCGTCTTACGTGGGTGAAAATGATGAATTTGAAAGGCAGATGCTAAGCGGTGAATTGGAGGTGGACTTAATCCCTCAAGGATCCTTAGCCGAAAGATGTCGAGCAGGTGGAGCCGGTATTCCTGCATTTTTTACTCCAGCAGGATATGGAACAGAAGTAGCTGAAGGAAAAGAAGTAAGAGAGTTTGATGGAAAACCACACATTTTGGAATCGGCATTGACTGCTGATTTTGCTATTGTGAAAGCTTGGAAGGGAGATACAGCTGGAAACTTAGTTTTCAAAGGAACTGCACGAAATTTTAACCCAATGATGGCTATGGCAGGAAAAATCACCATTGCTGAGGTCGAAGAATTGGTTGAGCCTGGAGAATTGAATCCAAATGAAATTCACACTCCAGGAATTTTTGTACAACGTATTTTCCAAGGTAAAGGATACGAGAAAAGAATTGAACAAAGAACGGTGAGACAAAAGTAATATATCATCCAACATTTAAAGAAAATTCAATTGTAACCAACACAATAGATTTTTCTCTTGATGTTGTCAACTAAGTTCATGTACAAGGGTAAAAGAAAAGTATGTTATTGCAAGACAACTGACGAAGGTGCTACTTCTTTTGCAGCAACTATTCATGAAGCTAAAATGCTGAAAGCAGAGGAGTTTTTATTTATAAAGTTGAAAATAGCTGCCCAAGAAGTTGAAGAAACTAAATACTGGTTAGGTTTATGAAAAAAAATCAAATACTTAGCCTTTTGACGATCATTTGAATAACTAATTAATGAAAATGGATTAATAATTTATAAAATTTTAAGTAGCAGTAAAAAGAACAAATAATGGAAACGCTTCTACACTGTTGCATAACTACATTAAGAGATTATGGCTTTAAATAAGAATCAAATAGCACAACGAATAGCACAAGAATTACAAAACGGATGGTACGTAAATCTAGGAATTGGAATTCCAACTTTGGTGGCAAACTATATTCCCGAGGAAATAGAAGTAGAGTTTCAATCTGAAAATGGGATTTTGGGTATGGGTCCGTTTCCTTTTGAAGGCGAGGAGGATGCTGACCTAATAAATGCTGGAAAGCAAACTATAACAGCTCTTCCGGGAGCGGTTTATTTTGACTCGGCAACTAGCTTCGCTATGATTCGTGGTCAACATGTGCAGCTCACTGTGTTGGGGGCTATGGAAGTTTCTGAAAAAGGAGATATCGCCAATTGGAAAATCCCAGGTAAAATGGTGAAAGGAATGGGAGGAGCAATGGATTTAGTTGCTTCTGCCGATAATATTATTGTAGCCATGATGCATACCAATAGAGCGGGCGAGTCTAAGCTATTGAAAGAATGTTCCTTGCCCTTGACTGGGGTAAGTTGTGTGAAGAAAATAGTCACCAATTTGGCAGTTCTTGAGATCGTACAAGGAGGGTTCAAGCTTCTCGAAAGAGCTCCGGGTGTTTCGGTGGAGGAAATAAAAGCTGCTACTGAAGGAAACCTAATTATTGAAGGTGAGATTCCTGAAATGAAACTGTAAATCCAAATAGACAAAGCAATTTGTCCCGAATAGGTTGATGGGTAAAAATGAAATTGCTCCAACGAAAAAAGGCTTTCCTGTGAATGGAAAGCCTTTTTTATTACCCTAATAATTGTTTCGCTTTATTGCTTTATAAACTTGTTAGCCTTTCCGTTGACATAAATGAGGTAGGTTCCAGCGGCAAATCCAGATACATCAATTTTGTCTGTGAACTGAAGAGATTTGTCTTTATTAATGTTTTCGTACATCACTTTCCCAAGCAAGTCAACCACTCTGATATGACTTTCAGTCTGTTGGCTGAAGTTAGCTTCTATGGTGACAAAACTCGTAGATGGATTTGGGTAAATGTTTAGGTTACTGATCTTGTCAGTCTCCGAAATTCCAACTAGAGAACAATGCCAGTCAATATCAAAGCCACTTAATTCAAGACCCGCATCAGCATAAAACTTAATCGTAATGGCATTGCCAGAAGAAGTGATGGTAGAAGGTGGAAGGCTTGAGTTACAATACTTACCAATAAGTGGAGCGGTTGTATTAGCACCATCGTAAATCGACATGTAGTCGTAAATACAATTGTCAGCTTCGATATCAAACAAGTTAAAAGATAAAGTAACATTGACGCCCGTGGAAGGAGCAATTGTTACGTAGGTAGTTTGATTGGGTGAATAATCATTTGAGTAACTTCCATCATCTAGAATTTTGCCATTACAATCAGAAAAAGGACCTGCCGTACCTCCTCGTGGCAAGCAAATTCCATTTACGTTAATAGTCTGGTGGGCGGTGTCACTGCCTCCTGGATTGGTCGCAATTAATCGTACGGTGTAGGTTCCGTCGGCCGTGTAAAATATAGTTGGGTTGGCAGCTACTGAACTCGTTACATTACTCCCAATCATTGACCAATTGTAGGATGTGGCCGAAGTACTTGTGTTGTTCAATGTAATCAGCTCATTTCGACAAACAGTCGTGGGAGTGGCACTAAAACTGGCTACAGGAGCTGGATAAGTATAAAGGCAATACCAATCTATTTCAAATCCGGCTTCTTCTAAACCTCCATCAACTCTAAATCTTAGAAATACACTACCCGAGCTAGAAGTGATGGTAGCAGGTGGAGGGTTGTTGTTACAGTATCTTCCTATTCGAGTTCCGGCAGTGGAAGTTCCTTCATATACTTCAAGGTAATCATAGTTGCAAAAAGTTCCAGATCCCGCCTCTACATCAAACATAGTGAAGTTCAACACAACATTAGTGGCTCCAGTAGGAGAAATGGTAAATGTACTTACTTGATTTGCTGAATAATCTCCCGTTGCTCCTCCGTCATCCAATAATGTTCCAGAGCAAGAGTTCGTGCTCATAGCGGAATTTCTAGCCAATATTGTTGGGCATAACAGTGTAGTGTCAATGGATACATTCGAGATTTTGATAAGGGTATCAGTACCACAAGTTCCACCGTTGGCAGATAACGTAACATTGAAAGGTCCAGGACCGGAGGTATAAGTGTGAGTAGGGTTTGGAGCTGTACTGGTGTTTCCATCTCCAAAATTCCACAAAAAGTTGGAGGCATTGTTACTGAGATTAGTGAACGAAACAGTATGAGGAAATTTACATCCTACTGAGTCTGTTGTAGCGAAATTTGCATTCACTCCCGGAACATAAGCGGGTCCAACACCTACTGCGTGCCAAGCATTGGTAGTTGCAATTACTGCTGGAGAACAGGCGCCATACAAGTCTGTTGCCGCTTTTATGGCATAAAATCTTGCGTCCGAATGTTGAGAGTTTCTGGATAAATACACAGTTAGGTTTCTAAATGCAATTCGAGCGGCTGTGTCTAATCCAAGTCCATTCACCGAATAAGTATCTCCGTTGTCATTTGTTCCGGTTCCGCCATTTACAAGCAAATAAAACCAGAAGTTTTGAACTCCGCTATTTGTGTGAACTCCACCATTGTCTGCTGTACCTAAGTAATAGTTTGTTCCTAAATAAGTATCTGGATCACCTTTAGCTTTCGGATTCGACATGGATCTAAAATAATTGGTGCCCGAAGAATAAATTTCATCTCCCATTTCCCAATCTGCCAAAGTAGGCCTTGCCCAGAAATCGATTGCCAAGCCAAATATATCACTAAACGACTCATTCAATGCTCCGGATTCGTATGAATAAACCAGGTTTGCTGTATTGGAGGTAAGACCATGAGAAATTTCATGCCCTGCTATTGCCATGGACGTAAGCGGTGTAATGGATGTTCCGTTTCCGTCTCCGTAGGTCATTCTGCTTCCATCCCAGAAAGCATTGACATAATTGTTGTCATAATGGATGTAACTCACTAGCTTGAAACCTAGCCCATCAATACTATTTCGAGAATGAACATTCAAAAAGTAATCATAAGTCATTTCTGCACCCCAATGAGCATCTAGAGCATATTGGTCGTCATTCGAAGTACTAGTCCAGTTATTGTCACTATCAGTAAAATCCACCGCACTCCCGTAGGTTGTGCCCGTATTCATGTCGTAAGTTTCTATTCCGTTTCCTCTTCCTGCTTCTCTCAATCGATAACTCGTAGAGGACAGAGAGTCTGTTACGATCGTTCTTGTACCACTGTAGCCAGTATTCCCAGATCCGTTCGCATCTGCATGATGAATGTAATCATTTTTGAAAATAACCTTACCATGGCCCGCATCTATGTAATAGTCTGCTCTGCTAACCGGTTGGTGAGAATAAATGTTAAACTTATAAGTAAGTGCAACCCCTTTTTTGGTTTGCAAATATACCAGCTCTCCTTTAGGATAAAAGGTAGCCGAAGGATCTTGAGTATCTTCCTTGATAAAAGCTTCTTCTTCTGGGAGTTCCCATTTGTATTGAGAAGCATTGATAGAGTTAAGAGCAGCATCTAAGGCAGCTCGTTCTGTGATGCTAGTTGCGGCAGATGTAGGAATTTCGGAAACCAAATTTCCATTAAGGCTTACAATTTCACCGTGTTGTAGGTGAGCCGTTACATGGTTCAATTCAAATGGAATTGAATGGGAGATTTGTTGAAATTTGATGTGAGTAATCCCCAATTGATCTGTTTCTCGTTTTATTTCTCTAAGCTGAAAAGGTGTTTTGCCGAAAGAGTTCAACAGAGATTCTATTTCCGAGAGTTTTGGCGAAAAATTAGTTTGAAATTCAATAAACCCAGGAATTGAGCTTTCATCGTTCAGAAAATTCTGGGTGGAATGAGAGAGAATTGATTCAATTCTTTTCGTATTCTCAACTTGTCCGATGGTCGTAAGACCCAGTAGGATAAATCCTAGGAGTATTGTGTGTTTCATCATGTCTAATTAACTGTTTGTAAGAACGTATAGGGTGTTCTTAACTTACGTTACGAGATTGGATTGAAATAGTTTCTTCTAAAACAATCCATTTATTTCTGCGTCAATATCAGAGATGATTTTTCCCAAATCCTCTGGGTTTTCTTTGAAGTTATTGTTGTCCACATCTACAATGATAACTTTTCCTTTGTTGTAGCTACTTATCCAAGATTCGTATCTCTCGTTGAGTCTTTTTAGATAATCAATTCGGATACTTTCTTCGTATTCACGCCCTCGCTGCGAAATTTGATTTACCAAAGTAGGTACGCTAGCTCGCAGATGAATCAATAAATCTGGAGCAGAAATAAAGTTTTCCATCAAAGAAAATAGTGAAAAGTAGTTTTCGAAGTCTTTGGTTGACATAAGTCCCATTTTGTGAAGGTTAGGCGCAAATATATAAGCGTCCTCGTAGATGGTTCTGTCTTGGATAACAGTTTTTTCACTGTTTTTTATTTCTTGTATTTGAGTAAACCGGCTATTCAAATAGAAGATTTGGAGATTGAAAGACCATCGTTGCATGTCTTCGTAAAAATCATTGAGGTAGGGATTGTTTTCCACATCCTCGAAATGAGTATCCCATTTGTAGTGCTTGGCCAATAAGTTTGTGAGCGTAGTTTTACCTGCTCCTATATTTCCAGAAATTGCAACGTGCATAAACTTAAATAAATTTGTGTTTGTCGAAAATAGCAAAAATGGTGATTACTCGGAAATAAAACCACCTCTATTAATGGAAAATGGCGATTTGTTGTAAAAATGCATTGGTTCATTGACATCGATGTATTAAACAGTATCTTTGCAACGTGAATTCAAAAAAGATAAGTTTTAGGGAGATAAGAGTCTTGGCAATTCCAGCAATATTTGCAGGTATTGCAGAGCCAATTATCGGTTTGGTGGATACGGCAGTGATAGGAAATTTGGGAAGTAATTCGGAAGTATCTCAGGCGGCAGTTGGGTTAGGTGCTGCCTTTTACACTCTGCTTCTTTGGTGTCTTTCTCAAATCAGAACATCCATTTCTTCCATCGTTTCGAAATATGTTGGGGCCGAAAAAGTATCAGAAATTAAGACCTTAATTCCTCAAACGATTCTATTTGGAGCAATGCTTGGTGTAATTGTGGGAGGAATTTCCTTTGTGTTCTCTCCCAGTATTTTTCTTGATTTTTATGGAGTAGATCCTGAGGATAAAGAGTTGTTAGAAAAAGCAATTCGCTATTTCAATATCCGAATTATCGGGCTCCCAATTTCCATGATTGTGTACACTGTTTTTGGAGTTTTTAGAGGAATGCAAAACACGATTTGGATTATGCAGGCGAGTATCATTGGGGCTATTATGAACGTGATATTGGATTATTTACTGGTGTTTGGTATTGGTGGTTTTCAGCCCGATATGGGGATTGAAGGAGTGGCATGGGCCAGTGTTTTTGCTCAATTTACAATGATGGCAATTATCACCCTCATAGTAAAAAGAAAGACAGAGTTTTCTTTGCTTCCTTCTTGGTCTAAACCGAATCCAGAGTTCAAAACGATGCTTCTTATGTCGGCAAATATGCTTATCAGGACATTAGCGCTTAATTTGGCCTTTTTTCTCGCTAATCGGTATGCCACAAGTTACGGAAAAAGCTATTTGGCGGCCCACACTATTCTCATCAATTTATGGGTGTTTTCTTTCTTTTTTATCGATGGATTCTCCAATGCGGGTAATGCCATTTCCGGAAAATTACTCGGAAAGAAAGATTTTAAGGCACTTACATTGTTGTCCAAAGATTTGGTGAAATACAATTTGATTGTAGCTAGTGTGTTGGCCTTGATATTTCTCGCGCTTTATCCTTTCTTAGGGCGAATTTTTAGCAACGATACGGAGGTAGTTTCTCATTTTTACTCCGTATTTTGGTTGATTATTCTTGCTCAATTTGTTAGCGGTGTCACCTTTACTTACGATGGAGTATTCAAAGGACTGGGAGAGACTGCCTATCTCAGAAACACCCTGATTTTTGCTACTTTATTCCTGTTTGTACCAGTCATTTATTTGTTGGATATTGTTGATCTCAAGCTCTACGCAATATGGATTGCTTTTCTTCTTTGGAATATGTTCAGAGGAGGCTCCCTCATTTATAAGTTCAGAAAAAAATACTACACGGTTTAATTTGGTATCAGCTGTTTTCATAAAACTTTGCCTATATTTAAACTCACAAATAAAAATAAAAACACCTAAGACTATGAAAATAAAACTGATTGCTGCCGGAATTTTGAGTACTCTGTTTATGACCTCCTGCTCACCAGAAACTGACTCAACCGAAATTACGATGGAGGCTAAAACATTTACTTTTGAGGATATTTACGAAGGAAGTAACTCTGCTACTGTAGAAATGGATTCAAAAGCGATGATTGAGACTCAGGAGTCTATCGATTCAGAAAAAATAGAGTCCGTCTTTGTTTCAGGAGTTACTCTCTCAAAGAATGATTCTCTTGGATTGTCTCAAATCACAAGTTCTAAGTTGCAAATTATGAGCGAAAGTGAAGATTTGCCAATGGTAACAGTGGCCGTAATTACCGAGGTTTCAGAAGATTCTAAGTCGGTGGAGATGGAAATAATAAAAGAAGTTGATTTGGAAGAGTACTTGGCCAACGGAAAAATTTATTTGGTCTTGGATGCCAATTTTAGTGAGGACAATGAAGAAGAGCAGCCAGTGGAAGCGGTGATTAAATTCGATGTAAGAACAGCTAAATAAACTCGAGACTTTAAGTACCAAAAAAAGGGATTCAATTAAATTTGAATCCCTTTTTTTTATTCTTTCACAGGAGTAAAACCTTTGCTCGTTTCCTCGATAAAAGCGAGTAGCTCCTCGTTTCCGGTTTTTTTCTCAGAAGAGGTTAAGAAATGCTGCGGTAAGAAGCTCCATTTTTCACTCATTTTTTCTTGATAGGCTTTTATGTTTCCTTCCACATCTCGTGGGTCCAACTTATCCATTTTAGTAAAAACCATCACAAATGGAATCCCATTTTCTCCTAGCCATTCCATAAACTCATCGTCAGCCTTCAGTATGTTGTGTCGAGAGTCGAGCAAAACAAATACACACATTAAGTTTTCTCGGTGGCGAAGGTAGTTTCGAGTAAAATTCATCCATTTTTCCTTCATCGCGACCGGTGTCTTCGTGAACCCATATCCCGGTAAATCTACCAAATACCATTCGTCATTGATGATAAAGTGATTGATCAATTGCGTCTTTCCTGGTGTAGAGGAGGTTTTTGCTAATTTCTTGTTGTTGCACAATGAATTTATCAAACTCGATTTTCCCACATTGGATCGACCAATAAACGCATACTCCGGTAACAGGGGTTTGGGACACATGTCTACTCGGGTGTTGCTGATGACAAATTCTGCTGTTTTTACTTTCATGTTGTACTCAAAATTTGAACAAAGATACAAGAAAATCTCACTACACCCACTTCTAACCACCAAGTGAAAAATAGGGTTGAAATTGAGTTGTATTTCTCGATAATCAACATTCAGTTGTTAATATTTTGGAAATCTCTCCCACCATAGTTATTAACATAAATTTTTCTTGTAAGCCTTTAAAATCATGAGTTTTTGTTTTGATTAAAACAAATTTTGTTTACATTCGTTCTAAAGTTATTCACATCGTGGTAAAATGTGGAGAAATGTGGGATATAATAAATATCTTTGCTAATTAACAATAACTATGTCTTATCTTGGAGAATACATATGTAAACTGGATGCCAAAGGGCGACTCACTGTTCCGTCAGGTCTAAAAAAACAATTAGACAATGAGGGAAGAGAGGGGTTTGTGTTGAACCGTGGGTTCGAGGGGTGTCTTGGTTTGTATCCTCACAAAGACTGGTTAGCGGTTTCGAAAAAGCTGAATGATTTGAATTTATTCACGATCAAGAACAGAGCTTTTGTTCGAAAATTTCAAAATGGTGCCACCAAGCTTGATATGGATGGAAACGGAAGGGTTCTCCTACCGAAAGATCTTCAAGAGTTTGCTGGAATTTCCAAAGAGGTGGTTCTCTTTGCGTATGCCGATAGGATTGAAATTTGGGACAAGGCGAAGTACGAAGAAGTGATGAACGAAGAAATGGGCGATTTTGCAACTCTAGCCGAAGAAGTTATGAGTGATGGCAAAGATGATGAAAAATGAAAACGGTTATCATATCCCAGTTCTTTTAAATAGTTCGATCGAAGGATTGAACATTGTGCCAGAGGGTGTCTACGTGGATGTAACTTTTGGTGGAGGCGGACATTCAAGGAAAATCTTGAATAGTTTGGGTAAAAACGGAAAATTATTTGCGTTTGACCAAGATGCCGAAGCTCATGAGAATGCTTTCGAAGATTCTCGATTCAAACTGATAGATCAAAACTTTGCTTTTATAAAGAATTACTTGGCTTTTCATGGTATTGAAAAAGTTGATGGAATTTTGGCTGATTTAGGTGTTTCTTCTCACCAATTTGATTCGGGAGAAAGAGGTTTTTCTATCCGATATGAAGGAGAGTTGGACATGCGAATGAATCAGAATCAAGGGTTAACAGCAAAGCAGGTTGTCAATGATTACGAAGAAGATAAGCTCGAGTTTATTTTCAAAGCCTATGCCGACATCAGAAACGCAAAGCTAGTAGCAAGAAAAATTGTGGAGGCACGCAACGAGCAGGTAATTGAAACAACTACCCAGCTCATTGAGGTTGTCAAGTTGCTCACAACTTTTAAGAAAGAGAATCAGTTTTTGGCTCAAATCTTTCAGGCGATACGAATTGAGGTGAATCAAGAGTTGGAGGTGTTGAAACAGTTTTTGTTGGCAGCCAAAGATCTGTTGAATCCTGGAGGAAGGTTAGTGGTGATTTCTTACCATTCCTTAGAAGATAGATTAGTGAAAAACTTCATTAAAAAAGGGAAGTTTGAGGGAGAGGTGGAAAAAGACTTTTACGGAAACCCCCTGTTAGAATTGAAAGACGTGGCTAGAAAGGCGATAGTGCCAACGAACGACGAAATAGAATTAAACTCAAGAGCACGAAGCGCAAAAATGAGAATAGCTGAAAAGTTAAAAAACAATGGCTGAAAAAGGAATAAACATATTGAAACCTCTTACGGATTTGCTCTCGGGGAATTTCTTTGGGAAGGAGTTTGTTCAAAAAAACATGGGGTTTGTGGTGTACTTTACTTTTTTGGTGGTCTTGTACATCGGTTATGGATATTACGCTGATAAGCAAATGAAAATAGCGGCCGAATTAGAAAACATGGAAGAGTTGAACTCAAAACTTCATTCTTCCATTAAGGAATTGAATCAAATAAGTCTTCAGTCAAATATTTTGAAAATGACTGCCGACCAAGGAATAAAAGAATTAAAACAAGCTCCAATTATTATACATACGGAGGCAAAAAAATGATGGAAATCAAGAAAAACATATCAGCAAGGATTTACTTAGTGTACTTTGGAGTACTCTTGTTTTCGTTAGTATTGATATGGAAAATATTTTCCATTCAGATGACCGTAAATACCGAAAATAACGCTTATATATCCAGTATTTCAAAGGTCGAGATTACTGCCTCAAGGGGAAATATTTTTGCCGATGATAAGGAGAAAAGTGCTTTAGCGATTTCTGTTCCTATTTATGAAATAAGAATGGACTTGGTGGCTGTAAAGGAGGAGTTGTTTACCGAAAAAATCGATTCATTGGCTTATGTGTTATCGACAGTGTTTAGGGACAAAACTGAAAGTCAATACCGAGCAGAGTTAATTGATGCTAAGCGAAATAAGAGAAGGTATCATTTGATTCAGAAAAATGTGTCTTATAAAAAAATGGAGCAGGTACTGAAGGCACCTATTCTGAGAAAAGGTCAATTCAAAGGAGGTCGAATTATTCTTAAGCAAAATAAGAGAGAAAGACCATTTGGTATGTTGGCGGCCAGAACTGTAGGATATATAAATGCCCAAGGAAATGGTGTAGGATTAGAACATGCCTATCAATCCAAGCTCAAAGGTGAACAAGGGCTGCAATACATGAAAAGTGTGGGTGGAGGAAATAAAATACCTCTGACTGATGATTATTTGATAAAACCAGAGAACGGAAAGGATATTTACACAACTATCGATGTCAATCTTCAAGATGTGGCAGAGAAAGCTCTGATGGAACAATTAGTTTCTCAAAATGCTCAGCATGGTTGTGCTGTGCTAATGGAAGTAAAAACGGGACACATTAAGGCGATAGCTAACATCTCCAAAGACCGAAAGGGAGAATATCGCGAAATATACAACCACGCTATTGGGTCGGCTTCGGAGCCAGGATCAACGTTCAAACTGGCATCCCTCATGGTAGCACTCGAAGATGGTAAAGTAAGTATAAACGATTTGGTTGATACAAAAGATGGAACGATTAAATATTACGACCGAGTGATGCGAGATGCCCACGAAGGAGGAGATGGAATTATTCCATTGTGGAAGGCTTTTGCTCTTTCAAGTAACGTTGCTATTTCGCAGGTAATTAATGAAAATTACAAAAAGTCTCAATCTAGTTTCCTGAGCGGAATTTCAAAATTAGGGTTAGGAAATGAAACAGGAGTAGAGATTTTGGGAGAAGGGAAGCCTTACGTTAAAACCACCGCTGACTCCACCTGGTCCGGGATTTCTATTCCATGGATGAGTATCGGGTACGAAACAAGGTTTACACCCCTACAGATATTGACTTTTTACAATGCAGTAGCCAATAATGGAGTGATGGTGAAGCCACAATTTGTGAAAGAGATTAAAGAAGGAAGTAGAGTGGTTTTTGCTGGAAAAACTGAAGTGCTGAACCGAAGTATTTGTTCGGAAAAGACACTAAATGACGCGAAATATTTATTAGAGAAAGTTGTGGAAGAGGGAACTGCTAGTAATCTGAAAAACTTGGATTTTAAAATAGCAGGTAAAACTGGTACCACTCAAGTAGGGTATGGTAAGTCCGATTCCGAAACAAGGTCGAGAGTTCGTCACCAAGCCTCATTCTGCGGATATTTTCCTGCCGATAATCCCAAATATTCCTGCATTGTGGTGGTTGCAGCTCCTACCAAGAGTATATATGGAAATGTGGTTTCTGGAACTGTATTCAAAGAAATTGCCGAGAAAGTATACGCCACAGACATAGAAATGACTCGCTCCAAAGACAAGCTGGAACAATTGAATATGCCAGCTTCTAAAAATGGAAATCTGGATGATTTGAAGTTTGTGTTTAAGTTTCTTTCTGTTCCGTTGGAGTTCAAAAACGGTGATTCGAAATGGATTGCAACTGTGGCTCAAAAAGATAAAGTAGAACTGAATAAAAAATCTGTAGAAGGAGTGCCAAACACACTTGGAATGGGCATGAAAGATGCCTTGTTTTTATTAGAAAACAAAGGTTTTTCTGTCCGTGTAAATGGCAGGGGTGTTGTAAAGAGTCAAACTCCTTTGACAGGAAACAAAAAAGTAATCATCCTGAATTTGGGATAAAAAAATCCTCTCAAGGAGGTAAAGAAAAGAATGAAATTATTGAAGGACATATTGTATAAAGTGAGATTAGTTGGAGTTATTGGTTCTACCAAATCTTCAGTTTCATTTATTGCCTTTGATTCGAGAAAAATAGAACGAAATGGTTTGTTTGTTGCCACCAGAGGTACTTCTGTGGACGGACATCAGTTCATTGACACGGCTATTGAGGCAGGGGCTAAGGCTATTGTTTGTGAAACTATGCCAGAGAATATTCTCTCGGGTGTGACCTATATTCAAGTAGAAAATTCTAACCAAGCGCTGGGATTAATAGCAGCTAATTTTTACGACAACCCGTCATCCAAACTAAAGTTAATTGGAGTTACGGGCACCAATGGAAAAACTACTACAACCTCTCTGTTATTCGATTTATTTCAAAAGCTTGGATACAAAGTGGGATTGATTTCTACGGTCGTATACAAAATTGGGGAGAAAGAAATAAAATCTACCCATACAACACCTGATGCAATTCGATTGAATGAATTGTTTGCACAAATGGTAGAGGAAGGATGTGACTTCTGCTTCATGGAAGTGAGTTCTCATGCTATTCATCAAGGAAGAATTGAGGGGATTGAATTTACTGGAGGAGTGTTTACAAATATCACCCATGATCACTTGGATTATCACCATTCCTTTAAAGAATATTTAGGAGTTAAAAAAGCCTTTTTTGATGGATTGTCAAAGGATGCTTTTGCTATTACAAATGCAGATGATAAGAATGGTAGGGTGATGATGCAAAATACCAAGGCTGAAGTGATAACGGTTGCCCGAAAAACTGAAGCTGACTACAGGGTGAAAGTAATTGAGAATCAATTCAGCGGTTTGCAGCTAACAATTAATGGTACTGAGGTATGGGTGAAACTGATTGGCGATTTTAATGCGTACAACCTTGTGTCTGTCTATGCAGTGGCTAAACAACTTCACGAAGACGAATTGGAGATTCTGACTCAAATGAGTTTGTTGAACAACGTAGAAGGAAGATTTGAGTATATCAAAACACCAGGTAATGTCATAGCAATAGTCGATTATGCGCATACACCAGATGCACTGAAGAACGTGTTAAAAACAATTACTAACATCAGAACTGGTAATGAAAAAGTGATTACAGTGGTTGGCTGTGGAGGAGATAGAGATAAAACAAAAAGACCATTGATGGCGAATATCGCCTGTAAACTGAGTGACAAAGTAATTCTTACCTCTGACAATCCAAGAACAGAAAATCCGGTAACAATTTTGGAAGAAATGCAAGCCGGTGTGGAGCCATTAGATTACAAGAAAACCCTCACTATTACAGATAGGAAAGAAGCAATAAAAACTGCTTCAGCTCTTGCAGAAGAGAATGATATTATTCTGGTGGCCGGCAAGGGGCATGAAAATTACCAAGAAATTAATGGAGGAAGGTTCCCATTTGACGATTTAGAAATATTGTCCGAAACCCTAAAAATACTTGATAAATAATGTTGTTTCACTTATTCACATACCTACAAGAGATAGATTTTCCTGGAGCGGGATTGTTCAGTTTTATTTCATTCAGAGCAGCGCTTTCTATCTTAACTTCCTTATTGGTTTCACTCGTCTTTGGTCGAACCCTTATTCAAAAACTGAAGAACCTTCAAGTAGGCGAATCTGTTAGAGATTTGGGGCTAGAGGGACAGAAAGAAAAAGAAGGAACTCCAACGATGGGAGGTTTAATCATCATTGCCGCAATACTTATTCCTACTCTCTTATTTGCAAAATTGGATAATATCTACATTCTTATAATGCTTGTTACCACTGTGGGACTAGGGGCAATCGGGTTTTTGGATGACTACATCAAAGTCTTTAAGAAGAACAAAGCGGGATTAGCGGGAAGATTTAAAGTAGTGGGTCAAATTGGAGTAGGAGTTATCGTTGCATTTATGCTGTTTTTCAATGAAAATGTAACCATCAAGGAAAAAGTGCAAAATGATGTGTTGGCTGGTTTTGTGGAAAAAATAGGAGAGGATTTAGTAGAAGTAACTCCCGCGAAAGATTCTACAGCCACATTCTCATGGGTAGAGCATCATTCAACAAAAACGACCCTGCCCTTCGTTAAAAATAATGAGTTCAATTACCAATGGTTTTTGGCTTGGATGGAAAATGAAGGGAGAGCAAAATGGGCTTGGTTAATTTTTATTCCTGCCGTAATTGTGATTGTAACGGCTGTTTCAAACGGAGCCAATATGACCGATGGAATAGATGGCTTGGCAACTGGAACCTCCGCAATTGTTGGAATTACTTTGGCGATTTTTGCTTATGTTTCTGGAAACATCATTTTTTCAGATTACCTCAATGTGATGTTTATTCCTAATTCCGGAGAGTTGGTGATTTTTATCAGTGCATTTGTGGGTGCATGTATCGGTTTTCTGTGGTACAATGCCTACCCCGCACAAGTTTTTATGGGAGACACAGGGAGTCTTACTATCGGAGGAATTATAGCAGTATTTGCAATTGCAATAAGAAAAGAATTACTAATCCCCATTTTATGCGGAATATTTTTAGCAGAGAATCTTTCTGTGATGATTCAGGTGGCTTACTTCAAATACACCAAAAAGAAATATGGAGAAGGAAGAAGAGTCTTTCTTATGGCTCCACTCCACCATCATTATCAGAAAAAAGGTATGCATGAATCCAAGATTGTTTCGAGATTTTGGATAGTAGGAATTTTCCTAGCCATACTAACTATTGTAACACTGAAATTGAGATAAGATTTTTTAAAGAAAAGAGAAAAGAGAAAAGAGAAAAAAATAGATAAGAGACCGCTTCGCTGAAAGAGGGATGATAGAAGAGCAAAGAATTGGTTTTGAAAATAGGAAAAGCTAGAATTAGTTAGAGTGTGTTAGATGAGCGTGAACGAATTAATAATGAACAAACAAATGACAAAGACAAATAACATAGCAATACTTGGCGCTGGAGAGAGCGGAGTTGGCGCTGCTTTGCTTGCAAAAAAGCAAGGATTTGAGGTGTTTGTGTCTGATTTTGGGAAAATAAAAGAGAAATACAAAGAGGTACTAAATAAGGAGAACATTGAGTGGGAGGAAGGAAAACACAACTCGGAAAGGATTTTAGGAGCTACAGAAATAATAAAAAGTCCTGGAATTCCTGATAATGTTCAGATTGTTCAGAAGGCTTTGGAAAAAGGGATACAGGTAATTTCTGAAATTGAGTTTGCCGGACGTTACACACAAGCTAAATTAATAGGAATAACAGGGTCAAACGGAAAAACCACCACCACAATGCTTACCTATCATATTTTAAAAAAGGCAGGATTGAATGTGGGAATTGCCGGGAATGTAGGATCAAGTTTCGCCAAGCAAGTAGCCACCGAGAATTATGATTATTACGTGTTAGAATTGAGTAGTTTTCAGTTGGATGGATTGGTAGATTTTAAAGTAGATGTCTCTGTGTTGTTGAACATCACTCCTGATCACCTCGACCGGTACGAATATAAGTTTGAGAATTATGTGAATTCAAAATTTAGAATCACAAATAACCAAACAAACCAGGACTACTTCATTTACTGCACAGACGATGAAGCCATAGCGAAAGCACTAGAAAGTAAAAGTATAAAAGCAAAACAGCTCCCTTTCTCGATAAAAGAAGAAGTAGAAGAAGGAGCATTTTTAAATAAGAACGAAGAAATACTATTTAACCTAATAAATCAAGAACCCCAAACTATGTCAATACACGATTTAGCATTAAACGGAAAGCACAATATTTACAACTCGATGGCGGCCGGAATAGCCTCCAAAGTGTTGGATTTAAGAAAAGAAATTGTTCGGGAAAGTTTGTCCGACTTTCAAAACGTAGAACATAGATTAGAGCATATTTGTTATGTAAATGGAATTGAATTTATCAACGACTCAAAGGCTACCAATGTAAATGCCGTATGGTATGCCCTCGAAAGTATTACCAAGCCCATCGTTTGGATAGCAGGAGGAGTGGATAAAGGGAACGATTACGAGGAGCTTATTCCTTTGGTAAAAAGTAAGGTAAAGGCATTGGTTTGTTTAGGGGTAGACAATTCAAGGCTAGTGGAAGCTTTTAAAGACGTGATAGATGTATATGAAACTAGTTCGGCAAAAGATGCGGTTAAATTGAGCTACAAATTAGGTGCTAAAGGAGACTTAGTTCTCTTGTCACCAGCTTGTGCTAGTTTTGATTTGTTTGATAATTATGAAGATAGAGG
>Ga0181558_10002119_pt1 | contig 19028 bp, 8 predicted proteins | sample 011ome_22_FD_133754 | JGI IMG/M metagenome (GOLD analysis project Ga0181558, IMG submission 133754) | Coastal salt marsh microbial communities from the Groves Creek Marsh, Skidaway Island, Georgia - 011507BT metaG (megahit assembly) | ecosystem: Environmental > Aquatic > Marine > Intertidal zone...
CGCGGCGTCGTCGGCGGCGTCGTCGGCGGTCGTTCCAGCGGCGCGTCAGCCAACGATCGACGTGTATACTGTTTACCCATACAAAGAAAACGCTCGAGTGGTTGGTTGGTCAACACCCAACACGAAACGCAACACCCTGATCGACACACACTCGCGCGCGCATCCGAACGCGACGACGACGACGACGGTGGTGGCGCTCGCATAAAGGTGTGCGACGACATGGACGACCGTCGCGCGCACGCGGCGACGCCGCTGCTGCGCCGCGATGGCGACGCGCGACGACAAGGGACGACTGTGCGCAAAGTCATCATCGGCGCGTGCGCCTCTGCGTCGGTGCTCGGCGTCGCCGCGCTGACGCCCGCGGGTAAGAACTTCTCCTCGGCGCTGCGCGAGAAGTTTACGCCGTGGCGCGCGTGCGACGATTGCCCGTTGCTCGCGCCCGATCCCACGGGCACGCAAGGGGCGGTGACGTTTAAGCTGCACACGTACTGTAAGACGGATGCGACGAAACAGAGCCACGGAGAGTTCTTCTTGACGGGGTCGAAGGAGGCGTACGTCGTTCGTCACAATTTTGGTGGAAGTAAGTTTTTTGATATCAACGATGGGATCAAGATGGATCGGGTCAAGTTTGGTGGTGGCGAGTGGGGATACCAGGTGACGACGAATCAAGTCGACTTTGAGTGGGGGTTCGCGTTGAAGAATGAGGACGGGGATTCGGATGCCGACGTGTTGATGGAGATTGGCAAAAGTGACTCGCTTTTGGCGTATGAAAATTGCACGCAGAGATACGGGAAGTACTTCAATCGCGTCATGACGCTCGAGACGGGGTCGAAGAGAGAGTTTGTCTTTGGGTCGTGTGACGACGTATGTCCGGCCGACTACGTGGATACGGCGTACGCCAGGTACTTGGGCGATTCAGGGGAGACAATCCCTTCGTGTAGCTCGGGAAATACGTACGATTTCGGCGCTGCGAGTGACGCGCGATCACTGTCGCTTATCACGGCCGTGCTCACCAAAGGTGGGGATCACAACGCAAAGTTTGGACGCCAGGCTGCGTTCCGTGACAAGTCGTTTCAGGAAACCAAACAGCAGACTCGATGGCTCATCGCGGGTACCGAAGGTATCGACAGATCGATGATTAAGATTGCGTATATCACCGCAACTTTGACGAATGGTCGTCTCCTGGGCTGTCAAAGTGCGACGAAAAAGATTATGTTTCCTGGTGGAGAGTGCTCCAAATCAGGATGCTCTCCGCTCTCCTACGACATGTCCATCAAGGCGAGAGATGAAGCCGACGAATACGACGCTACTCTGGACGTGTCTGCGCCTTTATTTACCCTCGGTCAAGCCGGTGACTCGGTTCCTAAGGAATACTTCAAGGCGTTCACGTACGGAGCCTATCTCAAGACGTACACCATGCACGAAGCGGGCACGTGGGGGTCAGACATGGATGTGCGCCGCATCATCATCAACGGTGGTTCGACGTGCGGCTCGAGTTCTTACAAAGGAAACTGCGTTGGTACATATTCGGCGTTCATCGACACCACAAAAACGAATACCGCCACTTCGCAGTACTGGGTCATGGCGGCGCTCGTGGGCGACAACGAAACTATCAAGATGATGCAACTTCGAGTATACCTCCAAAACGGCGCCGTCAAGGTTGAAGCGCTCAGACGCGCGTGGAAGAACGACAACGGCTTCCAGGGTAAGCAGGGTGAGACGCGTAGTGGATTCGAATACGATGCTTTCCGCGACGACATAGACATTCCCAAGTTTTTCGCAAAGAACGATGGTTCCGCGGCGAGTGGATACGACGTCGGCAGTCTCAAATGGCTCCTCGCTCCGGAGATGTTGCCCACGCTCGAGAAAATGACCGAGATCCACTCGATCGCCCGTCCGTGAACATAGTAGTACCTTACAAAAATTACAATCGGTACCACTCGTACAAGGTTCCAAATAGCGCCGGCACTCCCATACCTGGTACCGACACTGTTTTAACGAATTGAAAACCAACCTTTACTACTCATGAGTTGTCGTTGCAGTCACTCGCGGCGCGACGCGTAGAGAGGAACTCTTCACTCGGGTCGCCCATTGGGGAGAGTATCCAAAGATGTCATCGTCACTAGCGTCGCGTCGCGTGTCGTCGTCCAACCGTCCCGTCGTCGTCGTCTAACCGTCGTCGCGCTGTCGTCCACCACTGTGTGCCGATGAGTGACGACACAATCATCCACGTCACGAAACACCGCGGCGCCGCGAACGTCATCCATGCGCGCGACGTCGGCGTAAATACCACCACCACCACCACCGCGACGACGACGGCGACAGCGACGGTTGGACGGCGCGTCGAGGCGGCGACGAAAACCTGCGATTGATGACGATGCGTTCAAATCCATCACCGACAGCTCAACCGCACACATCATACGACGCCGCGCTCGAGGACGCCGATGCGTGCGTGTCGTGGATGCTCGAGCATCCGCACGCGTTTTCTCAAACCGTCATTGATAACGCATACGCGCAGAAGCTCAGTGTGCGCAAGGCAAAGGTGCTGAAGGATGATGATTGGCGACGGTTGGGGGCGACGACGCTCGGCGCTCGGGTGCGCGTTCGACGCGCGATTCGAGCGTTGGATGCGCGTCGTGGTGCGTCGTCGCGCGATGGAGGTGAAGCGTCGCTCGCGCCGGTGTTTGTAAAGCGTCCGCGTGGCGAGATAGGGGCGAATGACAAGGGGAAACCGACGAAAATGGTGTCATTAAAGTCGCCACCGCCGCCGCCGTGGATTCGGCCACCGGGGACCACGTGCGTCGTCGATGGGTTTTATCACGACGTACCCTCGTGTGAGCATTGGTTTCTGACGCATTTTCATTCCGATCATTATCGTGGGTTGACGAAGACGTTTTCGAAAGGCACGGTGTACGCGACGCCGGAGACGTGCGCGTTGATTCGATTGAAGCTCGGCGTCGACGCGCGTTTCATTCGAGCGCTCGAGCCGTGGCCGGCGACGCACGTCGTGGATGGCGTACAAGTGACATTCATCGATGCCAATCACTGTCCAGGGGCGGTGATGATATTGTTCGTCTTTGACGCGGCGCAGAATAAGCCTCCGGTGTTGCACACGGGTGACTTTCGTTTTCATCCGAGCATGCGGTCGCATCCGGCGCTCGTCGACGTCTCGCGGCGCGGGGCGCATTTAATTTTAGACACCACGTACTGCGCCGTCGAGCGCGCCGGGATACCGAGTCAAGAGTACGTGTTGCAATGCGTTCGAGACGCGGTGCTCGCGGAGAGTGTTAGTGGTCGGCGCGTATTGTTTTTATTCGGCACCTACGCCGTCGGAAAGGAAAAAGTGTTTTGGCACGCCGCCGAGGCGCTCTCTAAAAAAGTCTACGTCGGGAAAACCAAGCGGCAAATATTAGCGTGCTTGAATCTCACAAGCGAACAACGCGCGATGCTCACGACGGATGACACAAAAACAAACCTGCACGTCGTCGACATGGCGAGCACGAGTTTTAAAAAGATGGCGGCAATTTTAAAATACTACAAGTCGCGGTACGATTCAGTCGTCGCGTTCAAGCCCACCGGATGGACGTTTAGCGCGGATAAAAAAACGACTCGAGCGACGTCGCGACGCGCGCGGGGGGCGTTGATACAATACGCAGTGCCGTATTCCGAGCACTCATCGTGCGCTGAGTTGAGGGAATTTGTCAAATTCATCAACGCGAGAAGCGTATTTCCACACGTCGGCAACGACCGCGGGGAAAATTTAGCGCGCATGATGACCATCATACGCGCGTCGGATGACGAATTTCAACGCATGTGCGACGACGCGAACAAGGAAAATCAATCGTAAACTGCACTTAGGGAAACGTGAGAACATAGGCTGTAGCACTAGTAGACTTCAATTCATTTCAACAACATTAAACAAACGGCGAGCGAGCGAGTGAGCGACGCCTTTAGACGAGATTGTCCATGAACGACGCGAATTCAGCCTCCTTTGCATCCGCCGGCGGCGGCGGGACGTATCCTAACTCACCCTCTTCGGGTTCTTCCAGGGGTGGCGGAGGGACGTTCGCGGGCACCGCCATGGGCACCACGCGCACCGGGGGAGGCGGCGGAACGACGACGGTCATCGCAGCGGGCGGCGGCGGTAAACCGGCTGAGCCATCCTCGGGCGGAGGCGGCGGAACGCCCGCCGAGCCGTCTTCGGGAGGCGGCGGCGGCACGAGACCAGCCACGTGTGCACCCATCTGTGCGGTGTATGGGGGTGCGACGTAACCGCCCATGTGCTGCTGTAATCCAGCGGGCACGACTGGGGGTGGCGGCGGCGGCGCGCGACGGAGCGGCGCACCGCCCATCGCGCCTGGGCCGGGACCCATCATCATATTCGGTGGCGGTCCACCGAATCCACCACCGCCGCCGCCGAATCCTCCACCCATGTGAACACCCATGCCGCCACCGCCAGGTCCTGCGTCGGGCGGGCGCGAGTTTCCGCAACCTCGCCGTTTGCACACGACGTTGTTGGCGTAGTTGTGGTAGCCGCACGGTTCACAAATCCAATCTCCAGGTCGTACCGGCTGAGGCACGTAATTCGGCGCGTGATTATACCCACCCCCTTGCTGCATCGACGGCATTCTAGCGCTACTCGATGCGCCCGCACCGTCACCGAAACGACTCTGCTGCTGCGGCGGCGGCGGCACAGAGGACGTCGCCGGCGCCGAGTTCGCTCCGACGCGTTGCAAGTCACCCTTGCTCACGCCGATTTCATTCAAGAACGCCGTGTACTCTTGGTTCATCTCATTTGTCGCCGCCGCGCCCGCGTCAGCGGACTTACCTGCGAGCGGACAATCGCGCGTGGGATGACCGCCGTCGCCGCAAATCTTACACGTCACAAGCTCCACTGGAGCGCGATACGACGCGCTCTCCATGGCTTCGCGTTCGGGACAATTAGCCTGCACGTGCCCTTGCTGACCGCAAAATCGGCACGCGCCGAATGACTCGACAAAAGTACCGTTAATTGACGCCAATTCGCGCAACTGCATGCGCTTGTGTACGTTCTCTTCCTCGTCGATGGGGCGCAAAATGTGCCCAACCATCTCCGCCGCCGCGTCCACGCCCTCCCACGTCTCACCCAATATTACCACGTGTAAAGGTTCATCCTCCTTATAATCCGTCTTGTGATCGCGGTGTGCGCCAGGTTTAACGCTCCCCTTACCTCTGAGCATGATTCGCGTGTTCGTCTCGCGCTCCATGCGTTTTTGCGTGTTCCCCCGCGGTCCTAAAATCAACCCGATAAAATTATACCCCGGATATTCATCCTCCGGCACGTACAATTTCCGCTCCTTCTTCCTCGGTCGCCAATCCACAGGCGGTGTAAACTCCCCAGGCGCGCAATTTGCCATGAGCCACTCCACGAGCTCATCTCTCTCGCGATACAACTTATCCTTCACCCGCGCCTCGCGTGTATTCACCTTGACCCCAAACTTGTTATACTTTGGCGGCGGGCTCGGCGACCTATCGCTCTCCTCTCGCTCATCTCTAAAATCTCTCGTCGCCAATCGCTGATTCACATCTTGAAATTTCGCAAACCTCCGCATGACCTCCGGATCATCGCTCTTCGGCACCACCACGGGCGCCGCCAGCACGCCTTTCGCCGCCAAGTGCGCGTGAATCGCCGCCGCATCCGGAAGCACGATCTCCGTCGCCTCCGCGCTCGGCCCGGTACCAAACATCCCCGGTGGCGGTGCCACTGACGTCGTCGTCAACGCACCCGCATCATTCGCGTCATCCGTGGTGTCCCAGCGGCTTTTACGCGCGCGTTTCCGCCCGCGACCGTCGTCTTCATCGCCCGCCGACATGGCGATGGATTGCATGAATCAGTGTCGAATGCCTCTCACTCTACCCCGTCGTCCGCGCCGTTCTTCACGTGTGTTCTTCGCACGACACGCGCGCCTTTCGCGTACGATGCAACGCAGATGTAGACGCGCGATGCGCCGTCGCCCGCCGTCGTCGACGCGTCGACGAATGACGCGGCGACCACCGACACCAGAACAGAGCCTGGAGCGCGCGCGCCCCACACGCCCAAACCCTAACTAGGGTTTACATTGGTGGCGTCACGCGTCCAAAATTCAAAAAAAAAAAGGTCGCGACGACAGCTGACGCCCCGCGACACCACCGGCGCGATACGACGACGACGACGACGACACGCACAGAGGACATTACAAGGCACGGATGAATAGCCCGCAACGCGCGCTGAAGCGCCAGCGCGAACAGGAGGCACGCACGGTGACGTCAGAGGCGTCTAAAGATGCCGCGCGCGTGGCCACGTTGAAGGCGTTAAAATTGAAAACAGTCGTGCGCGAGTCGCACGGGGCGAGCGCGACGACGCATTGCGAGTACGCACACGGTACGAGTAAGTGTTGGAATTTATTTGCCACGTGTGGAGGGGAGTTGGTGACGATTTATGATGATGAGCACTTTGGTGATCACGTGAGCGTGGTGGCGCAGTACGCGAACGCGAGCGACGAGAGACAACGCGGGGGACGAGTGACGAGCGTGGCGTGGGTGTCTTCTGGGTACGGTGATGCGAAAACGATGGCGGCGACGGGTCGTGGTGGTGATGGGAAAGAGAACGTCAATGGGACGTCGAATAAGAAGACAAAGGCACCGGCGAAGACCAAGACGGCCAAGGCGTCGGCGGCGCCCGAAACGGAGTCGCGACGCGAGACGCACGAGTTCGGCGACGCCGTGCTCGCGGTTGGGGACGAACATGGAGTGATTAGCGTGATTAGCGTCGCGGGTAATCGCGTTGTGGCGCGATTACACGCGCACGAGGGTGCGGTGATTGATTTATCGGGCGCGTGCGCCAAGGATGGATTTTTGGTGTCCTTGGGCGCGGATGGCGTCATGAAGACGTGGGACGTGTTCGGCGGCGAAGACGGCGAAGGCGAGTGCGTGGGCACGTATGCCGCTCGGGACGGTACGTGCGTCGCGTGCAAGGCTGACGGCTCGGGCGCCGTCACGGGACATAAGGGTGGTGTCGTGAAGGATTGGACGTTTGCCGCCGCCGCCGCGCCGACGACGTTAGCCTTCAAGGTGTCCTTTGGCCCGAAACACGACGTCGACTGCGTGCGCGTGGTGAACGACGTGGTGTTCGCCAAAACCACAAACATGTGCTTCGGAACGTTCGACTTGAAACGCAACGAAAGCTTGCACTCGTGGGAAGCGCCCAACAAGCACCACCGCGCCAAGGCGCGTCTCGATCCCACGCGCTTTGGCGTCACGAGCGACGGGTCGTTCCTCGCGTGCGGTGACGCCGTCAGCACCGGCATCGTCTACACCTACGACGCTCGCACGGGTGAACTCGTGAGCGAACTCGAACCTCTCCGCGTCACCGGTGTCGTTCGCGCCGCGCACGTCTCCGACCACTGTCGTCACGTCCTCGCCTCGTACGGCCCGGGCGTCGTCTGGCGGTACGAAATCATCCCCACCGTCGCCGACGACCGAGTAGACCATACCACCGTATAGATGGACATCGACCAACGGCGGTATGCCCTGTGTTTATGTGTGTGTTTATGTGTGTGTGTTATATATATACACCACGAGGAGTATATATGACGACCACTCCTCCTCCTCTATCCTCTATTCTCTATCCTCTATCCTCGCCTCGCCTCGCCGATGCGCGCACCCATCCATCCATCCATCCATCATCGCCTTTGCGCGCGGTCAATCAACATTCGGACGGTTGGCGTGTCCAACCGACCATTTATTACCATCGACCGTTCACACACACGCATACACATATATACATCGGCGCGCGACGCGTGCGAATACGACCGCTGGTACGCGCGTTTGCGACGGACGCGCGACTGAAGGCTCGGTCGCGCCGCCAGGGCTGAGGGCGTCGCATCGATCGATCGATCGACACACCGACGCGCGACGACGACGACGGAGGGATGTATTCCACCATGGCTCCCGTGACGTGCCACCGCACGATGACGACGACGACGACGATGACGACGACACCTCGACGACGGGCGACGATCGCGCGCGCCGGCGGTGCGAGTCAAGGTAACGACGCGACGCGACAGCGACACGCGGGTTTTTCAAAAGATGCGCGATCGATCATCTGTCGATCTGTGATGATGGATCATGATGGATGGTGATGGTGATGATGATCGTTGCGGCGAACGTGGAACGCGTGGGATGTCGTGTGTGTGTGTGTGTGAGGCGACGATGCCGTGGGCGCACGGCGCGAGGATGGTGGTGACGTACGGTGCTTTGAAGATGACGCCGGCGGCGGTCGGGACTTACTTTCTGGGACGCGCGCGAGAGAGAGAGAGAGACTGACGATGTGTACTACGTGCGTGTGGCGATTGGAATGGATGAATAGGGACGAACCCGAAGGTGAATGCGATTGGTGAGGTGGTGACGTCGAAGATGTCGTCGTCGAACGAGGTGGCGACCAACTTGAAGTATCACGCGGCGAAGAGCACGAGCGCGTTGCCGATCGCGTTTGGCGTGCCGGAAATGTATCAAGCGACGGCGCAGAGCGTGCGCGAAGGTTTGGTTGAGCGCTGGAACGATACGTATGCGCACTTTCATAAAGAGAATCCCAAGCAAGCGTATTACTTGTCCATGGAATACTTGCAAGGGCGCGCGTTGACAAACGCCATCGGTAACATGGGTCTCACCGGCGAGTACTCTGAGGCGCTTCGCTCGCTCGGATATACTTTGGAGGATGTGATGAGCGTCGAACGTAACGCTGGTCTTGGTAACGGTGGTTTGGGTCGATTGGCGTCGTGCTTCTTGGACTCGATCGCGACTTTGGATTTGCCGGCGTGGGGCTACGGCTTGCGTTACAAGTATGGTTTGTTCAAGCAAGGCGTCGACAAGTCCTCGGGTGAACAACTCGAGTGCGCCGACGACTGGCTCGAAGTTGGCAACCCGTGGGAAATTGCTCGCCCGCAAGTGAGCTACCCGATCTCATTCTACGGTAAGGTTGTCGATGGCAAGTGGAAGCCGGGTCAGCAAGTGCGCGCCGTGGCGTTTGACTCCCCGATTCCGGGTTACAAGACGCGCAACTGCATCTCTCTTCGTATGTGGGACGCGCAGCCATCCGCGGCGGAGTTTGACTTGGCGGCGTTCAACGCGAGCGACTACAAGACCTCCATGGGCCCGACGAACTTGGCTTCTATGTTGTGCGCCGTGCTCTACCCGGGTGACGGCACCCGCGAAGGTAAGGCGTTGCGTTTGAGCCAGCAATACATGTTGTGCTCCGCCTCTGTGCAAGATATTTTGGCGCGCTGGAAGGAGCGCGGTAACACCGACTGGAACACCCTCCACGAAAAGGTTGCCATCCAAATGAACGACACCCACCCGACGCTCGCTGCGCCGGAACTCATGCGTATCTTGATTGATGAAGAAGGCTTGAGCTGGGATGCCGCGTGGAAGATTACGACAAAGACTGTGGCGTACACCAACCACACCGTCATGCCCGAAGCGCTCGAAAAGTGGCCGCTCGACTTGGTTGAAGAGCTTCTCCCGCGCCACATGGAAATCATCAAGCGCATCGACGCTGAATTCATCGCGTCTGTCAAGGCTAAGTATGCGAGTATGCCTGCGGCTGAACTCAAGCGCTCGATTGACGCCATGGGCATCCTCGAAAACTACGTCACCCCCGAAGAGCTCGCTGCGCGCGAAGCCAAAAAGGTGGCCAAGGCTGCTGCTAAGGATGGCACCGTGTCCATCGATGAAGATGACGTCATGCCCGAAGCCAAGGTTCGCATGGCCAACTTGTGTTGCATTTCCGGTATGGCTATCAACGGTGTCGCGGCTATTCACTCCGAGATTGTGAAGGATGTCGTCTTCAACGACTTTTACAAGCTCTTCCCAGAAAAGTTCCAAAACAAGACTAACGGTGTCACCCCGCGCCGTTGGTTGGCGTTCTGCAACCCGGAACTCTCTGCGGTGATTACAAAGTGGGTCGGTAACGACTCTTGGATCACCGAGACTGACGAGCTTCGTAAGTTGGCTGACCACGCCACGAACCCGGAACTCCAAGCCGAATGGAACGCCGCCAAGCTGGCGCGCAAGCAAATTTGCAAGGATTACATCAAAAAGGTGACTGACATCGATGTCCCGATCAACTCCATGTTCGACATCCAAGTCAAGCGTATTCACGAATACAAGCGTCAATTCTTGAACATCTTAGGCATTATTTACCGTTACAAGCAAATGAAGGCGATGACCCCGGAGCAACGCGCCAAGTGCGTGCCCCGCGTATGCGTCTTTGGCGGTAAGGCGTACGCCACCTACATGCAAGCCAAGCGTATCGTGCGTCTCATCAACAACGTTGGTTCCGTCGTGAACAACGATCCGGAAATTGGTGACCTCCTCAAGGTGGTATTCGTCCCCGATTACAACGTTTCCTTGGCGGAGACGTTGATTCCGGCGTCTGAGCTCTCGCAGCACATCTCCACCGCGGGTACCGAAGCGTCTGGTACTTCCAACATGAAGTTCCAAATGAACGGTTGCTTGATCATCGGCACCCTCGATGGGGCTAACGTCGAAATTCGCGAGTGCGTGGGTGAAGAAAACTTCTTCTTGTTCGGTATCACCGACCCTGAAGTCGAACCGGCGCGCGCCGAACGCGCCGCCGGCAAGTTTGTCGCTGATAAGCGCTTCTTGGAAACTGTCGAATACGTCCGCTCTGGCGTGTTTGGTGATTCCTTCGAAGAGCTCTTGGGTTCTCTCGAAGGTAACGAAGGGTTTGGCCGCGGCGATTACTTCCTCGTCGGCAAGGATTTCGCCTCCTACCTCGAAGCGCAAGAACGCGTCGACGTCGCGTACGCCAACCAAGCCGGTTGGATCGAATCTTCCATCAAGTCCACCGCGTTCAGCGGCAAGTTTAACTCTGACCGTACCATCGACCAGTACGCGAAGGAGATTTGGGACATCAAGCCGTGCACCGTCCCGAACCGCCCGTAGGACGTTTCTCACGACAACGAACAAACAAACAACGAATCAACGAATGACGTTTGTCATCGATCGATGTCCCGCCGCGGCGCGCGCTTTGCAAAACACTGTAGCTGTTTAAAATCACATTTTTACCATCACACATATACAATCAATCATCGAGATATAACGATATCACGTTTTCCGCGCAATCATCCACGCACGCACGCGATCCATCGCCCACCCCAAGCGCGCGACGTCGACGACGTCGCGCACGTCGCGACATTGCGCGCGTCTGCGCGCCGCGCGCGCACAATTCGACACCGCAAACACGCCTCCACGCACACACGTGCGCGTCGACGCACACCACGCGTACAATCCTTGATCGTCGTCCTCACCGACGCACCGTCGGCACGTCCGCGCCCCAGAACCGACGACATTGTCTCCAACATCATCAGCATCATCTTTCATCAAAAACTGTCTCAACGCCAACACCACCACCAACGCCATGATGGGCATCATCCATAGCTCTCGCCCATCGCGCGCGCGCACGCACCGAGAACCGATCACCCACATTACCACCGTCGCCATCGCCGTCGCCGACGCCGTCGCCATCGCCGTCGCGCGTCGCTTAATGTGGGATTTTCGTTCAATCGACCAATTATGACCAGGCAGTCCCTGAGGGGCCGAAAGAAAGACCAAGCTGCGCGCCACGCCGCGACGTCACACCGCGACGGCGGCGCGAGACGCGCGACCCGGCGAGACGCGACGCGACGATAGATCTCTTCTCACGCGTGTTTCATCCATCGCACCCGCGCGATTGCCCGTCGAGAGACGACGGACGGAGCGATCAGTGATCGAGGGTTAACCGGCGGCGGTGTGCGACCGATCGCGCAATGTCGAGCGATGACGCGCGCGATGGGGACGATATGGATGTTGGCGTGAGCGAGGAGATTGCTGAGAAAGGTGCGTGTGTGTTCGTGCGCGTGCGTGTGCGGTGGAGAGAGCGGTAGGGAGAGAGAGAGGGGCGGACGATGGGGTGCGCGCGCGCGAATCGCGAATGCGAAACAGTCGAATGCGAAACAGTCGTCGGACGCACGCGACGAGGCTTGTTCACGCGTGATGTGCGATGCGCGAGAGACTGACGGGTGAATGTGTGTTGTATTCGTTGTATTGTCACGTACAGCGCGTAAATGGCAGGCGTTGAATGCGAAGAGATATGGGACGTCTAGGAAGTTTGGGTACGTGGAGCCCGCCAAGGAAGAGATGCCGCCCGAGCACGTGCGGAAGATCATTAAAGATCACGGGGATATGTCGTCTAGGAAGTTTAGACACGATAAGCGCGTGTATTTAGGGGCGTTGAAATTTGTTCCGCATGCTGTGTACAAGCTTTTAGAGAATATGCCCATGCCGTGGGAGCAAGTACGACACTGCGAAGTGATTTACCACATCACCGGGGCGATTACGTTTGTCAACGAAACGCCGCGCGTGATTGAACCGGTGTTTATCGCGCAATGGGGTACGATGTGGATCATGATGCGTCGGGAGAAACGTGATAGAAAGCATTTTAAGCGCATGCGATTTCCTCCGTTTGACGACGAAGAGCCGCCGTTGGATTACGCGGACAACTTGTTGGATGTAGACCCGCTCGAAGCGATTGCGCTCGAGTTGGATGAAGATGAAGATAGCGCCGTCGCAGAATGGTTTTACGATCACATGCCGCTCAAATGGACAAAATTTGTCAATGGCCCGAGTTATAAAAAGTGGCAGCTGCCGTTACCCGTGATGGCCAACTTGCACAGATTGTCTTCGCAGTTGTTGAGCGACTTGACGGATAAAAATTACTTTTACTTGTTTGACCACAAGTCATTCTTTACCGCCAAGGCGCTCGGGATGTGCATTCCGGGTGGACCAAAGTTTGAGCCGTTGTTCCGTGATATGGATCGCGCTGATGAGGATTGGAACGAATTCAACGACATTAACAAGCTCATCATTCGCAGCGCGTTACGCACCGAGTACAAGGTGGCGTTTCCGTACTTGTACAATAACCGCCCGCGAAAGGTTTCGCTCGCAGCATATCACACGCCGATGGTGATGTTCATCAAAACGGATGACCCGGATTTGCCCGCATATTACTACGATCCTCTGATTCATCCGATTGCGTTTTATAGATCCAACAAGGATGACAAGAAGACGGATGGCGACGACGAAGAGGATGATTTCCAATTACCCGACGGTATCGAGCCGTTCTTAGAAGAGGCGCCGCTGTACACGGACAACACGATGGGTGGTATTGCGTTGCTTTACGCTCCTAGACCATTCAATCTTAGAAGTGGACAGACTCGCCGCGCGATGGATGTGCCGCTCGTAAATAGTTGGTTCCACGAGCACTGCCCGTCGGGTTACCCGGTGAAGGTGCGCGTGTCGTACCAAAAGTTGTTGAAGAACTTTGTGTTGAATCAGCTTCACAAGCGTCCACCAAAGCCGATGAAGCGTAGAAATTTGTTCACCGCGTTGAAGAAGACCAAGTTCTTCCAGTGCACCGAGCTCGACTGGGTCGAAGTCGGTTTGCAAGTGTGCAGACAAGGATACAACATGCTCAACTTGCTGATTCACCGGAAAAACTTGAATTACTTGCACTTGGATTACAACTTTAACTTGAAGCCTGTGAAGACGTTGACGACGAAAGAGCGTAAGAAAAGTCGTTTTGGTAATGCATTCCACCTCTGCCGTGAAGTGCTGCGTCTGACGAAACTCATCGTTGATTCCAACGTGCAGTTCCGCCTCGGAAACGTCGACGCGTTTCAACTCGCCGACGGTTTGCAGTACACGTTTTCGCATGTCGGTCAATTGACTGGCATGTATCGTTACAAGTACAAGTTGATGAGACAAATTCGCATGTGCAAGGATCTCAAGCACTTGATTTACTATCGGTTCAACTCGGGACCTGTAGGCAAGGGTCCGGGTGTCGGTTTCTGGGCGCCAATGTGGCGCGTGTGGTTATTCTTCTTGCGCGGCGTCGTGCCGTTGCTCGAACGTTGGTTGGGTAATCTTCTCGCGCGTCAGTTTGAAGGTCGTAACAACAAGGCTGTAGCAAAGACTGTGACAAAGCAGCGCATTGAGTCGCACTTTGACCTTGAATTACGCGCCGCTGTGATGCACGACATTCTCGATTCCATGCCGGAAGGCGTCAAGCAAAACAAGGCGCGCACGATTTTGGCGCACTTGAGTGAGGCATGGCGTTGTTTCAAGGCGAACATTCCTTGGAAAGTACCAGGAATGCCCGCACCAATTGAGAATATGATTTTGCGATACGTCAAGAGCAAGGCAGATTGGTGGACGAATGTTACGCACTACAATCGCGAACGTATTCGTCGAGGCGCTACGGTGGATAAAACCGTGTGCCGCAAGAATCTCGGGCGTTTGACGCGTTTGTACTTGAAGGCGGAGCAAGAACGCCAGCACAACTACCTCAAGGATGGGCCTTATGTCACGCCGGAGGAAGCGGTCGCCATCTACACCACGACGGTGCATTGGCTCGAGTCTCGTCGATTTTCGCCCATTCCATTCCCACCGTTGTCTTACAAGCACGATCGCAAGTTGCTCATTCTGGCTCTCGAGCGCTTGAAGGAGAACTACTCTGTATCTGCGCGTTTGAATCAAAACCAACGCGAGGAGTTGGGGCTCATCGAGCAAGCGTTTGACAATCCTCACGAGGCGTTGAGTCGCATCAAGAGACACCTTTTGACGCAGCGTGCGTTCAAGGAAGTGGGTTTGGAATTTATGGATTTATACTCGCACTTGATTCCCGTGTACGAAATCGAACCGCTGGAAAAGATTTCCGACGCCTACCTCGATCAGTACATTTGGTACGAGTCTGACAAGCGTCAACTCTTTCCGAACTGGATCAAGCCTTCGGACACCGAACCGCCACCGCTGCTCGTGTACAAGTGGTGCCAAGGCATTAACAACTTAACCGACGTTTGGGACACGAGTGAAGGTGAATGCGTCGTCATGCTGCAAACACGATTTGAAAAAATGTTTGAAAAGGTTGACTTGACGTTGCTCAACCGCCTGATGCGTTTGATCGTCGATCATAACATTGCAGATTACTGTACGGCGAAGAACAATGTGGTGATTTCTTACAAAGACATGAGTCACACGAACAGCTACGGCATGATTCGTGGGTTGCAATTTTCGTCATTTATGACGCAGTACTACGGTTTGGTTTTGGATTTACTTTTGCTAGGTTTGACGCGCGCTTCGGAAATCGCTGGTCCAGCTAATATGCCAAATGAGTTTATTTCTTACCGCGATGTGGCGACGGAGACGAAGCACCCGATCCGATTGTACTCTCGTTATATAGACAAGGTGCATGTGCTGTTTAGATTTACCGCCGACGAATCGCGCGACTTGATTCAACGATACTTGACCGAGCACCCAGATCCAAACAACGAAAACATGGTTGGATACAACAACAAAAAGTGTTGGCCGCGCGACGCACGCATGCGTTTGATGAAGCACGACGTCAACTTGGGTCGAGCCGTGTTCTGGGACATCAAAAATCGTCTGCCGCGTTCGTTGACAACGCTCGAATGGGACAACGGCTTCGTGAGCGTGTACTCTCGAGACAACCCCAACTTGTTGTTTTCTATGTCTGGTTTCGAAGTGCGCATTTTACCCAAGGTTCGCATGGCAACGGAGCACTTTACCAACAAGGATGGCGTCTGGAATTTGCACAACGAGCAAACCAAAGAGCGCACATCGCAGGCATTCTTGCGCGTCGACGACGAGGCGTTGAAGTCATTCGAAAATCGCATTCGCCAAGTGTTAATGTCTTCTGGTGCGACGACGTTTTCCAAAATTGTCAACAAGTGGAACACGGCGTTGATTGGATTGATGACGTACTACCGCGAAGCGACGATTCACACCGCTGAATTATTGGACTTGCTCGTCAAGTGCGAGAACAAGATTCAAACGCGCGTGAAGATTGGATTGAACTCTAAGATGCCCAGTCGATTCCCTCCCGCGGTGTTTTTCGCGCCAAAGGAAATCGGTGGTCTTGGTATGCTCTCCATGGGGCACATTTTGATTCCTCAGAGTGACTTGCGATACAGCGTGCAGACGGATTCCGGCATCACGCACTTCCGATCGGGTATGACGCACGAGGAGGATCAACTCATTCCAAACTTGTTCCGGTACATCCAACCTTGGGAAGCTGAATTTAACGATTCACAGCGCGTGTGGGCAGAGTACGCTTTGAAGCGGCAAGAGGCGCAGGCGCAAAACCGCCGCTTGACGTTGGAGGATTTGGAAGATTCGTGGGATCGCGGTATTCCTCGCATCAACACGTTGTTCCAGAAAGACCGACACACTTTGGCGTACGACAAGGGTTGGCGCGTACGACTCGCATTCAAGGAGTACAGCTTGACGAGGCAAAATCCATTTTGGTGGACGCATCAGCGTCACGACGGTAAGCTTTGGAATTTGAACAACTATCGCACCGACGTCATTCAAGCCCTCGGCGGCGTGGAAGGTATTCTCGAGCACACGTTGTTTAAGGGTACGTACTTCCCAACGTGGGAGGGCTTATTCTGGGAAAAGGCGTCAGGATTTGAGCAGAGTATGGCTTACAAGAAGCTTACGAACGCACAGCGAAGCGGTTTGAACCAAATCCCCAACCGTCGTTTCACGCTCTGGTGGTCGCCGACGATAAACCGAGCAAACGTCTACGTTGGTTTCCAGGTCCAACTCGATTTGACCGGTATCTTCATGCATGGTAAAATTCCAACGTTGAAGATTTCTCTTATTCAAATCTTCCGCGCGCACTTGTGGCAAAAGATTCACGAATCCGTAGTGATGGACTTGTGTAATGTCTTTGACCAAGAGCTCGACGCGCTCGAAATTGAAACCGTGCAAAAGGAGACGATTCACCCGAGAAAGTCATACAAGATGAACAGTTCATGCGCTGATATATTGCTCTTCGCTGCGTACAAGTGGTCGATCTGCAAACCGGCGCTGATGGGTGAAACCAACGACGTGTTTGATCAAAAGAGTTCAAACAAGTTTTGGGTTGACGTGCAACTTCGTTGGGGTGACTTTGATTCGCACGACATCGAGCGCTACACGCGCGCCAAGTTCCTTGATTACACCACGGATAACATGTCTATCTACCCTTCGCCGACCGGAGTGATGATTGGTATCGATTTGGCATACAACTTGCACTCGGCGTACGGTAATTGGTTCCCAGGATGCAAGCCTCTCGTGCAGCAAGCCATGGCGAAGATTATGAAAGCCAACCCGGCGTTGTACGTCTTGCGCGAACGCATTCGTAAGGGTCTTCAATTGTACTCTTCTGAACCCACGGAGCCGTATTTGAATGCTCAAAACTACGGCGAGTTGTTCAGTAACCAAACGATTTGGTTTGTTGACGACACCAACGTGTACCGTGTGACCATCCACAAGACATTCGAAGGTAACTTGGTGACCAAGCCGATTAACGGGGCGATTTTCATCTTCAACCCGCGCACTGGTCAGCTTTTCTTGAAGATTATTCACACCAGCGTATGGGCTGGTCAAAAGCGTCTCGCGCAGTTGGCCAAGTGGAAGACTGCTGAAGAAGTCGCGGCGTTGATTCGCTCGCTCCCGATTGAAGAGCAGCCCAAGCAAATCATCGTGACTAGAAAAGGTATGCTTGACCCACTGGAGACACACATGTTAGACTATCCAAACATCGTGATCAAGGGGAGCGAGTTGCAACTGCCGTTCCAAGCGTGCATGAAGATTGAGAAGTTTGGTGATCTCATTCTCAAGGCAACGGAACCGCAAATGGTATTGTTCAACATTTATGATGACTGGCTGAAGACGATTTCGAGTTACACGGCGTTTAGCAGACTCATTTTGATTTTGCGTGCGTTGCACGTCAATAACGAAAAGGCAAAGATGATGTTGCGTCCTGACAAATCTGTCGTTACGCTTCCGCATCACGTCTGGCCAGACTTGACGGATGAGCAATGGATCAAGGTTGAAATTGCGCTCAAGGATTTGATTCTCGCCGACTACTCTGCGAAGAACAACGTTAACGTCTCTGCGTTAACTCAAAGTGAAGTCCGCGATATCATTCTCGGTGCCGAAATCACTCCGCCTTCTCTTCAACGACAAGAAATCGCCGAAATTGAAAAGCGCGGCCAAGACGCCAACCAACAAATTGCTGTTACAACGAAGACGACGAATGTGCACGGGGATGAGCTCATCGTCACCACGACGAGTCCGTATGAACAAGCGACATTTGGCAGCAAGACGGATTGGCGTATTCGAGCCATCAGTGCCACCAACTTGCACTTGCGCGTGAATCACATCTACGTCAACAGCGACGATTTGAAGGAGACTGGCTACACGTACATCATGCCCAAGAACGTGTTGAAGAAGTTTATCACCGTTGCCGACTTACGAACGCAAATCGCTGGTTACATGTACGGCGTGTCGCCGCCTGACAATCCTCAAGTCAAGGAGATTCGGTGCGTCGTCATGCCGCCGCAGTGGGGTAACCACAGCGCGGTTAACTTGCCGTCGACGCTTCCAGAACACGACTATTTGAGCGACCTCGAGCCACTCGGTTGGATCCACACCCAACCAAACGAAAGTCCGCAACTACAGCCGCAAGATGTCACGCAGCACGCCAAGATTTTGGAACAAAACAGCTCTTGGGATGGCGAAAAGTGCATCATTTTGACGTGCTCATTCACCCCGGGTTCTTGTTCGCTCACGTCGTACAAAATCACCCCAGCCGGTTACGAATGGGGGCGAAACAACAAGGATATGAGCAGCTCAAATCCTCAAGGGTACGCCGCGACGCATTACGAAAAGGTACAAATGTTATTATCAGACCGTTTCCTGGGCTACTACATGGTCCCCGACGGCGGAAGCTGGAACTACAACTTTATGGGCGTCAAGCATAGCGCGGGTATGAAGTACGCGTTGAAGCTCGCCAACCCGAAAGAATTTTACCACGAAAGTCACCGTTCGACGCACTTTATCGATTTCGCCTCCATGGAAGCCACGAAACCCGATGAAACAAA
>Ga0181558_10002123_pt1 | contig 18998 bp, 8 predicted proteins | sample 011ome_22_FD_133754 | JGI IMG/M metagenome (GOLD analysis project Ga0181558, IMG submission 133754) | Coastal salt marsh microbial communities from the Groves Creek Marsh, Skidaway Island, Georgia - 011507BT metaG (megahit assembly) | ecosystem: Environmental > Aquatic > Marine > Intertidal zone...
CGTCCAGGCTCGCCACCCGCGCGCACGCCAGGAGCCGCGTCGCCGCATCTGGGGATGCCAACGCCACGACCGGCGGGTGCAACCCGCACTCGCGCAGGATGCCGTCCCGCAACCCCGTGTGCTCGTCCTGCGGCATCGGCACACCCATGGAGTACTCCATGGCCACGGGAGGCGAACCCACCCCGCGCCCGCTCGAGTGGCGTCGGACGAACGCGCCGGGCGACGTTCTCGGGAAACAAACATCATCCCGACCCGGAAAAAACGACTCCTCAGGGGAAGCTTGGAAAAAACGACGCCAAAATGGAAAGAGCGCTCTTCGGAACCCGCCGCGCGGGTATTCGCCACGAGCGGCGGCTAGAGCCTCGCTCGCTCAAACGTCGTGAACGAAAACGTGAACGAGCCGCACATTCAGTACCGGAAGCTATGACACGCCAAAAAACATTTTATTTCTCGCACACCAAGCACCCCATGAGCCCCCCCGGCGCGAGCTCGTAGAACGTGGCTTTCCCGAACCCGGCGGTGATCGCGATGTCCACCAGCTCCGGGCCGGTGGGGTACCGCTCGATGGACGGCTTCAGGTACCGGTACTCCGCCGCCACGCCCATCGCGTCCGCCGCGGGCACCACCACAGTATCTAAAATAAACCCCTGCACCTGGTTCACCGCCGCGTTCGTGGAGTTGTTGAAGTCCACCACCGCGGCTTTGCCTCCCGGCTTGAGCACGCGCCGCAACTCCGCCAGCGCGCGCGGGATGTCGCTCACGTTGCGCAAGCCGTACCCGATGGTGGCACCGTCGAAGGACGCGTCCGGGTGCGGCAGCGCCAGCGCGTCCCCCTGCTGCCACGAGATGGGGGACAGGTTGTACCCCGCGGGGTGCTCGGTTTCCTTGGTCGCCGCCACCTTGAGCTGCGCGGCGGCGAAGTCCAGACCGACCACCTCGCCGCTCGGCCCGACGGCGTCCGCCAGGCGCAGCGCCAAGTCGCCCGAGCCGCAGCACACGTCGATGGCGCGGTCGCCTTTCTTGACGCCGGTCCACTTAACCGCCGCGCGTTTCCAAACCCGGTGCAAACCGAGCGATAAGACGTCGTTGAGCTGGTCATACACCGGCGCGATGTCGTTGAACAGCTCCTGGCGCTCCTCCGCGGCGGCGGAGCTGTATTGCTCGTCGGGGCGGCCGGTGATGAATCTCTTCTCCTTCACGGGACGCCGGGAAGGGGACGACGTCGTCGTCTCCGCGGCCGTCGACGAGACCGCGGTCTCCACGGTCGTCGCCGCGCCCGCGTCGATCGGCGGCACGGCGGAAGTCATCGAGCCGTTCTTCGCGTCGTCTGCGGGGTTCGAGAAGACCGGGGAGGGGATCGCCGGGACACACGGGGTCGGGGGGTCAGTCCGTGATCTCCTGGTGGATAGATAGGGCGAGACGTGGAAAATGCATCGCGCGGAGACGTACCCGCGGAGGCGGCGAGACGCACGCCAGCGCCCCTCGCGCCGACGCGCGCACGCGAGACGCCGACATTGACTCGCGGGCGAGCCGTGCTGACAGTGTGCACCGGCCCGGGAGCGACGGCGAGGCACTGCATCTCACCCGCGCAAGCTTCGAGTGGTACGCCTCGAGGCGTCGCTTCCAGAGACAACTGGCTCTCCCTCGACGGATCCCGACGCAACAGAGACCGGACCCACAAAAATGTCCCGGGCGGCACCGCGGCTTTTCTCGAACGACAACACCCTCCATTCGGCACTCCGTCGGACGCGTCCGTCGGCAGGCACCGGGGTTCAATCCAGCCGCGCTCGCCGCACGGCCTCGGGCTGTTCTCCCTCGAACGCGCGCGGAGGCGCGACGGCCACTCGCGACCCGTCCCAGCCCTCTCGCGCGTCCCCCGGCCGCCCCCGCGTCGGCCCCTTCCGAGGGGTGTTCGAAACCGTCGCGCCGTGGGATCGGTCGCCCGAGGCTGACGCGATGGACGACGAACGCCTGAAGTCGGGCGCCGCGGGCGAGACCTCCACCGCGACGGATGTCACGTCCGTAGTGTGCGCCCCTTTCCGCGGCGCGTACAGGTGGATCCACAACCTCGCGGACGCGGTCGGGTGGCAGCTCATCGCGTTCGTGGGGTCGTGCCACTTCGGCCTGAAGGGCGCGCTGCTGGGATTGGTCGGCCACGCCAGCCTCCCGTACGCGCAGCGCGTGTTGAAGCTGAGCGCGGAGCAGTCGCAGCGGTACGGCATCGTCGCGATGTTCCCCTGGAGCATCAAGCCGGTCGTGGGGATGATCTCCGACGTGCTCCCGATCGGGGGGTACAACAAGCGCTACTACATGTTCGGCGCGTCGCTTCTGGGCGCGGGCGCCGTGACGTACCTGGCGTCGGCGACGCTCGGCGACGACGACGCGTCGGCGATGACGTACGTCAGCGCGCTGGTGCTGATCAACCTGCAGGTCTCCGTGGTGGATTTGCTGACGGAGGGGAAGTACACGGAGAAGATGTCCGAGATGCCGGAGGTGTCCTCCGATGTCGTCTCCTTCGTGTGGCTCGCGCTCACCGCGGGCGGCGTCTTGGCCACCGTCGCGTCGTTTTTCGTGTTGCCCACGAAAAACTACCGGCTGCTCTACTGGTGCGCGGCGCCGTTCGCGCTGCAGGCGGTCTTCACCAGCGCTTTCGGCGTGCTGCCGGAGACGAAGACGACGAGCATAGGGGCGTCGATGATCAATCGCGAGCTGCTCGCGAAGCACGCGCCGCTGTTCGTGATCGGGACGTTCATGGCGTTCGTGTGCGCCGCGCTCGCGGCGGCGCAGCTGCTGACGACGGACATGTTCTTCGAGCTGTGGTTCACCGCGGGGTGCGCGCTGGCGTTGTCGGTGGCGATGTTCTTCTGCATGCCCGCGCGGCTGGCGAAGGCGACGCTGTTCCTGTTCCTCACGAACACCACGTCCGTGTCGTTCGGGTCCGCCATGCAGTACTGGTTCACCGTGGACGAGCAGTGCAACCCGGGGGGGCCGCACTTCGATTACCTCTTCTTCACCGTGTACACGGCGGTGATCGCGCAGCTCTTCGGCGCGCTGGGCATTTACCTGTTCAACGCGTACTTCTCGCGGTTCCGGATGCGGCAGGCGCTGATGATCAGCGCGCTCATCTCTTCGATGGCGTCCATCGGTGATTTGGTGATGGTGATGCGCTGGAACCTGCGGTGGGGCATCCCGGACAAGTGGTTCTACCTGGTGGGCGACACCATCCTGGAGCCCATCGTCGGGATGATGGCGTTCATGCCGGGCACCGTGCTCATCAGCAAGATGTGCCCCAAGAACATGGAGGCGACGACGTTCGCGATCCTGGCGAGTTTCTCCAACCTGGGCAACGCCCTCAGCGGGTCCTTCGGGGTGTTCGCCATGCAGTACGCCGGCATAAAGACGGACGTCGCGGAGGACGGCGAGTGCGACTTCACCAACCTCCCGACGCTCATAGTGTCGTGCGGGATGCTGGCGCCGCTTCTCGCCGTGCCGCTGACGTTCGTGCTCATCCCGGACATGGCCATGACCGACCCGGTGAAGGAGGACCGGGCGGGCGGCGGCGAGGAGGAGAAGGCGGCGCAGGAGGAGGGCGAGCGGATGGGGCTGCTGGGGGGGGCGACGAAGTCAGATTAGTACGTAGCGGGGAGGAGCGGGGTAGAGCGGCGTGAATGAAACAACAAACGGCGTGAAACGCACGTGTAGTTTGCGCTCCATCGGCGCGTGCGAAAAGCGCTGCGCCTATACGTACCCGAAAAACGGAATTGTACATTTTTTCGATACTGATTGCATGTGTAGAAAAACGCCGATTGCGCAAAAAGTTTTTTTCGACCACTCGCGTGCGCGCGCGAAGGCGACTTCGACGCTTCTCCGCCGAACACGTCAATCTTGTCTCGCCGCCGCTGGTCGCTCGCTCGGTGCGGAGAAACGCCAACAAGCTCGATTGCGCGTCACGACCACTCCAGCCCGCACTCGCCGCTCGGTTCCCACCGTCGGTCCCACCTTCCCACAAAGTCACACACGATGGCTACCCAGGCTGCCGTGATGTCCGCCAAGGCGACGCAGGTGCGCACCGCCCCGCGCGCGCGGAAGCCGGTCACGCGCTTTCCGGCATCGTTTTATCTCGCGTGGCTTTTCCACGGAACGCCGTCCAAAAAGCCCTCCGGGTTGGACCCGCGAGCGCGTGGCGCGCGAGGGAACCCGCGCACGCCGCGCCCGACGGACCGTGACACCTCATGGATGCTCCGCGCGCGTCCCGCGGTCGCCTTTCCCCGTTCGAGCGTCGCGCACCCACCGCGGCGCGGGTCCCGGCACGAACTTTGGATAATGCCGCGACGTGTCCCGTCCGGGCGACGCGCGCCGCTCCGGTTTTTCGAGCACTTCCTTTCCTAAACGACGACGGCGGTTCTCTGACCGAGACCTCTCCGCTTCCCGAATCCCCCTCCGCAGTTGCCCGGCTTCTCCGGCCTGCGCGCGCAGCGCGTCGGCTCCGTGGCGCGCGCCGCGCCCGCGCGCCGCGCCGGCCGCGCGGCGTCGCTCGTCGTCCGCGCCGAGGGCCGCGAGATCCCCCTCGAGAAGTACCGTAACATCGGTATCATGGCGCACATCGACGCCGGTAAGACCACCACCACCGAGCGCGTGCTTTACTACACCGGCAAGTCCCACAAGATCGGCGAGGTGCACGAGGGCGCCGCCACCATGGACTGGATGGAGCAGGAGCAGGAGCGCGGCATCACCATCACCTCGGCGGCGACGACGTGCGCGTGGAAGGATCACCGCATCAACATCATCGACACGCCCGGCCACGTCGACTTCACCCTCGAGGTGGAGCGCGCGCTGCGCGTGCTGGACGGCGCCGTGTGCCTGTTCGACTCCGTCGCCGGCGTCGAGCCCCAGTCCGAGACGGTGTGGCGCCAGGCGGACAAGTACGGCGTGCCCCGCCTGTGCTTCGTGAACAAGATGGACCGCATGGGTGCCAACTTTTACCGCACCGTGGACATGATCGTCGCCAACCTCGGCGCGACCCCCCTGGTGTGCCAGCTCCCCATCGGCGCCGAGGAAGAGTTCGAGGGCGTCATCGACCTCGTGCAGATGAAAGAGATCATCTGGAACGGCGAGGAGCTCGGCGCGTCCTTCGACACCGTCGACATCCGCGACGAGTACAAGGAGAAGGCTGAGGAGTACCGCGCGATGCTCATTGAGACCGCCGTCGAGTGCGACGACGAGGCCATGGAGGCGTACCTCGACGGCGAGGAGCCCTCCATGGAGACGCTCAAGGCGTGCATCCGCAAGGGCTCCATCGACAACGTCTTCGTGCCCGTGCTCTGCGGCACCGCGTTCAAGAACAAGGGTGTCCAGCCCCTGCTCGACGCCGTCCTGGACTACCTCCCGTCGCCCGTCGACCTGCCCGACATGGTCGGCACCGACGTGAACGACGCCGAGAAGAAGCTCACTCGCAAGCCCAACGACGAAGAGGCTTTCTCTGGCCTCGCGTTCAAGATCATGGCGGATCCCTTCGTGGGCTCGCTCACCTTCCTGCGCATGTACTCCGGTACCCTCGAAGCTGGTTCGTACGCGTACAACTCGGTGAAGGGCAAGAAGGAGCGCGTCGGCCGCCTGCTGCAGATGCACGCCAACTCCCGCGAGGACGTGAAGGACGCCGTGACCGGCGACATCGTCGCCATCGCGGGCCTCAAGGACACCACCACCGGTGACACCCTGTGCGACCAGGCGAACCAGATCATCCTCGAGCGCATGGAGTTCCCCGACCCCGTGATCAAGGTTGCCGTGGAGCCCAAGACCAAGGCGGATCTCGAGAAGATGTCCCAGGGCCTCATCAAGCTCGCGCAGGAGGACCCCTCCTTCCACTTCACCCGCGACGAGGAGACCAACCAGACCGTCATCGAGGGCATGGGCGAGCTCCACCTCGACATCATCGTCGACCGCCTGAAGCGCGAGTTCAAGGTTGAGGCGGACATCGGCGCGCCCCAGGTGAACTACCGCGAGTCCATCTCCAAGGAGGCGTCTATCAAGTACACGCACAAGAAGCAGTCCGGCGGTTCCGGCCAGTACGCCGAGGTGCAGATCAAGTTCGAGCCCCTCGAGCCCGGATCCGGTTTCGAGTTCACCACGGACCTCAAGGGTGGCTCCGTGCCCAAGGAGTACATCCCCGGCGTCTCCACCGGCCTCGAGCAGATGATGGGCGCGGGCGTCATCGCCGGCTTCCCCGTCGTCGACGTCAAGGCGACGCTCTTCGACGGCAACTACCACGACGTCGATTCCTCCGTGATGGCGTTCGAGATCGCCGCGCGCGGCGCGTTCCGCGAGGGCATGGCCAAGTGCGGCCCCAAGCTTCTCGAGCCCGTCATGCAGGTGGACGTCATCTGCCCCGAGGAGTCCATGGGCGACGTCATCGGCGACCTCAACTCGCGCCGCGGGCAAATCGGCGAGCGCGGCGACAAGCCGGGCGGCTTGAAGACGGTGAAGTGCTTCGTGCCCCTCGCCGAGATGTTCAACTACGTCTCCAAGCTCCGCGGCATGACCAAGGGGCGCGCCAACTACTCCATGAAGCTCGCGCGCTACGAGCCCGTCCCCATGAACATCCAGAAGGAGCTCGCGGAGTCGCGCGGTGCCAAGTCCTCCGCGTGAGCGGGTACGGTTTTCCGCGACGTCCAATCGCGGAGCGAGCCGAGCGGCTCTTGGAGGGGGGGAGAGATGTGCGACGCGGCGCGGAGATGGGGAGACGCCGTTTGAGAAGTGTGTCTTTGTAACGATGATGCAGTATTAGCCACGTATCAGACGGAAACGTTCGTTTGGGTCGTTCGTTTCGCCGCCGCCGCGCTTCGCGAAGCGCCGGGCGAGAACCTCGAGAAACGTCTTCGGGCGCGAACATCACACGCCCATCTCTTCGCGCTTTCAAAGTGCGAAACGTCCCCGGCTTCTGCCGCGGCCTGCGTCCATTGCGGTCGCGCGCGCCCCGCCAGTACCCCGACGCACTAGGCGCGGGGGTTCGGACGCGCGCGCGAACCGAGGCGAGGGTACGGAGTCGCCGCGGGAGACGCGTGGGGGACGCGAGGAGGTCTCCTCCGGGTGGCCGTTGTCACCCGTGATTTAAAGTCGCCGACTGCTGATTTGCATCGCCTCTGGGTGCTTGAGACGCCCCGACCCGGGCGAGGCGCCGCTCGCGCCTCTCCTGCCCCGCGGGACCGGGTTTCCGCCGTTCGTAGGACTCGAGGACGCGCGATGCGCGCGCGCTTCCCCGCTCGCGCGCTGCTCGCCGCGCTGACCCTGCTGGGCCTCGCGTCGCGCGGCGCCGGGAGCCTGAGCCCGACGCTGACTTCGGACGACCCGATGCGCCTGGACCTGGAGCTGAACGTGACGCGCGCCGGGGACGTCGCCGTGCTGCTGTGGGAGGACAAGTACGAGGCGGGTGTTGACGAGAAGCCCATGACGGTGGTCATAGACCTCCAGGACGGCGAGCCGGACGACGTGTCGGTGAACACGCTGCGTGCGCTCAGCGCGGATGTCGCCGCCGCGGCGTTCGTCGAGCCCGAAGATTGGGCGGGCCCCGGCGCGTGGGAAAGGCCGAGGGCCGCGCTGGTGGACGAGGTGCACAGCGCGCCGTCCACGGACGTGATCGTCACGAGCCCGTGCTGCTCCCCGAACCTCACGGACCACGTGCGTCGGCCGTTCACGGCCGCGGAGCCCGCGAACCTGTTTCTGGCGCGCAACGGCACGCACGAGTGGGACCCGGCGACTTCGCCGCCGAACCTGCCGCTCGTCAACCTGGTGCTGGGCCTGGGGTCGGAGGAGGACGACGGCCTGAACGACGGCATGACGTTCGCGCGCGTCGTGGCGCTGCGCGCGGCGGTGGCGACGGCCACCTACTCGCGCGAGTACGACGTGACGGTGTCCTACAGCGGCGCCGGGCGGCCGAAACACGCGTGGGCGCCGACGGTGATCCTCCACGGGTACGACGCCTCCAACTTCAACGCTGACCTCGCGGCGGGCGTGTTACGGCGGGAAGTGGTCCGCGAGGCGGTGGCGCACGCGCTCGGCTTACCTGGCGCGTCGGTGGCTGTGCTGGAGGTGGCGGACGAGCCCTCGTCGGAGCGCTCGGTGGGCGAGGGCGCGTGCCGCTTCAACTTCACGGTGTTCGACGTGGTGGACCCCGACGAAGTCGCGCGCGCGTGGCCGTTGACGGACGAGGCGTCGTTCCTGGAGGCTGCCAAGGCGCGCATGCTGTCGAACGCGCTGTGGGAGCTGGTCGCGGTCAGCGGCAGGCGCGGCGTGGGCGTGACGGCCACAGTCACCGCGGAGCTGCGGCCGAACACCGCCGGCTCGTGGGTGCGCGTCGCCAACGGAGGCGGCGTGGAGCCCCGCGACGTCAACGCCGTGATGCAGGGGTACTCGGCGGACGAGCGGGTTTTGGTCTCGAGCGTCGCGCGCGAGTACGTGATGTCTGCCGGGGAGGCGTTTTCGCCGCCCACGATTTCCGAGATACGCGACGCGCCGCCCACGCCGAGCACGGTGCTGGACGTCGTGCACAGATCCGGGAGCGCGCGGCGGATGACGGCGCTGGTGGCGCGCTTCGACGACGCCGACGTGGCGGAGAACGGGTACCACTTTGTCCGCGTTTCGTTCCACAACCAGCGCCCGGGCGCGTACGCGCGCGTCACCGTGGTGGACGGGAGCGACGGCGGAGACCAGCCGTGGACCGGCGCGGGGTTCGTCATGCTCTCGAGGCCGCCGTCGCCACCGCCCATGCCTGCGCCGCCGCCCAAGGTGCAGGGGCTGGACACGCGCGTCGCCGCCGGACCGGCGGAAAACTCGGTGTCGCCGCTGGGCTCGTCCTTCGAGTTTCTGTTTGAGCCGCTGCCCGGGTGCGAGACGTGCGGCGTGCCCACGGGCACGACCGTCTACGCGCGAGTCGCGAAGGAGCCCGAGCTGGCGTACGGGGACTGGGAGGCGTGCACCGCGGTGGACGTCGAGGCGGTGGTGCAGGTGCTCGGGGGGCTCAACGTCACGCGCGTGGTGAAACGGTACCAGCTGCTCCACGCGCCCGAGGCGCTGGGCGCCTACCGCGCGCAGGCCAAGTCGGTGGACGAGGACTCGTTCGCGCCCGGCATGGACGCGCTGGAGGACACCACGCCGGTGGAGCGGCGGTACATCGTGGGCGCGATCGTCTCGGGCGCCGGCGCGCTCGACCGCCGGACGGGGGTCATCTCCGTGACCTTCACCGACCCGGTGCCCTACGGCGAAGCGGGCGCTGCGCCCGTCGCCGCCGACGCGCTCCTGTCGCGGACGTCGCTCAACCTGCTCGGACCGGGGGACGTGCGCGTGGCGTGGGCCAACCCGCGGACGATGCAGCTCACGCTCCCGCCCGCGCGCGAGTCCAGCCTGTGCGCGGCGTGGCGCGAGGTGCGCGCGTCGGCGCTGGCGTACGCGCTGCGCAACAACCGGCCGGACGTGCCCGTGCGCCTGTGGACGGACCCGGCGTCCGTCGCGCTCCCGGCGGAGATGACCGTCTCGTGGCGCGCGCCGGAGACGTGGTACGACGCGGCGAGCGGGTTCCAGATGGAGAAGAGCGTGGTGGTGACCATCGACGACGCGCGGAACGCCGAGGCGGGCGTGGTCATCGCAGGCGCGCGCGTCTCCGGCGGGTGCCAGCGGATGAGCCTGCAGGCGGTGGCTGCCGACGGCAGCTGGGACGGCGTCGCGCGCTGGAGCTTCGACTCGGTCACGACGTCTCCCAACGCGGTGGCGAGCGCCGGCGACGGATCCGGCGCGGTGCCCGGCGTGGACGAGCACCCGGCGTTGGCGCAGATCGTCGCGGACGCCAACGCCGGGAGCTTCAGCTCGCTCACCCTGGACCCCTCGAACACGCGGCCCGGGCTGCGGTACCGGTTCGGCGCCTCCCTGATGGACTGCGTCGGCGTCAACTCCACCGCGTCCATGGACGCCGACCGCGTGGCGGGCGCGGTGCCCTTCGTGTACCCGACGTCGGGCCGCGTCGAGTTCGCGACGCGGTACAGCGCCTCGTTCACGGTGGCGATGGAGACGCGCATCCCGGACGTCAACGAGTCCGTGCTGCAGTTCGGGCCCTCCTGTGACGTGGATGTCACCGAGCTGACGTACGTCTGGACCAACCTCACCGGCGAGGCGGACTGCTTCTTCACGGACGTGCGCTCCACCGCCTACGCGGGCTTCGAGCGCGCGCCGCGCGCCACGCGGCGCTCGCTGGTGATCCCCCCGTTCTGCCTCGAGCCCCGGGCCGAGCCGCACAAGCTCGAGCTGTTCAGCGCGTTCGGGAGCGACCCGGGCGCGTCCGCGTCGCGCACGGAGGTGCTCCTGACGGTCTCCCCGTCGCCCCTGGCGGCGGCGATGGCGGGCGGCGCGGGTCCGCGCGTCGTCGCGAAAAACGCCGTTTTTCCGTTTTTCGCGCTCGACGCGTCGGCGTCCTTCGACCCGGACGCCGCCGCGCCGGACGCACCAAAAAAAACGCCGAGCGCTCGTTCGTTCCAGTGGTCCTGCGGCGTGGTGGAGACCGGCTACGCGCCCGACCCCGCGGACGGCTCGAGGGACGCCATGGAGATTGAGCGCCTGTACGCCAAAGCGCCGGGGGCGGGCGGGTGCCCCGCGGCGGTGAACGAGAAGCTGGCGGAGGCGCGGGGCGGGCCGGCGGTTCCCGACGGCGTGTCGAGCGCGATGGCGCTGGACACGCTGTACCGGTTCACGGTGCAGTACCAGGTGGGGGACGACCGCGTGGCGAACGTCTCCACGCTCGTACACGCCGTGGACGCGCGCGTGCCCTCCGTGACGCTGCGGGCGCCGGTGGAGAAGTCGGCGTCCAGCGTCGCGCTGCGGCTGGTGGGCGCGGCGGCTTTACTACCTTCAGAAAGCGGCGCGGACGGCGCCGAACCGGGCGCCGTCGCGTTTTCCTGGACCGCGACGCCCTCCATCGACTTCGCGAACCCCGAGAACTTCCTCACCCCCACGGGCGCCACTAGCCTAGTGGTCGCGCCGAATGTGCTGCTGCCCGGCAAGTCGTACGTGTTCACGCTCATCGCGAAGCAGGAGGGCGTGGACGGGCTCGGGTACGCCGCGTCGCCGCCGCTGGAGGTGGTCGGCCCGCCGGCGACGGGCACCGTCGCCGTGACGCCCGCCGCGGGCTTCGAGCTGGACACGGAGTTCTTCGTCTCCACGCAGGGCTGGGGCGGCGGAGGCGTGCTGCTGTACAGCATGGGCTACGTCGCGCGCGGAGCGAACGGGGAGGACGCGGAGGTGTTCCTCACGCGCCAGCTCGCGTCCCGGGAGGCGCGCGGGACGCTCCCGGCGGACGCCGGCGCGGCGGATGGCGCCGTGCGCGTCTTCGCCTACGCCGAGGTCCCCGGCGGCGGCGGCGCCGTCGCGCGCGCGGAGACCACCGTGGTCGTGGCGCGCTCGCCACCCGGGGAGCTGGCGCTGCGCGCGCGGGACGCGCTGCGCGCGGCGGCGCTGCTGGAGGATATCGTCGCGCGCGCGGCGGGCGCGGTGGCGGCGTGCGCGGCGATGAACCCGCCGAAGACGCCGGCGTCGTCGGCGAACGGAAACGGAAACGTCACGGAAACGGCCAACGTCACGGCGATGTCCGCCGAGGAGCTCGGCGTTCGGCGGGACGTGCGCTCGGGCGCGATGGCGCTCGCGATCGAGTCCGCGCGCAGGACGCTGGACATCGTGGATGAGGACCCGACCGCGGTGCTGGACCCCGACCTCGTCGCGGGGTTGATCGTCTCCGTGGCCACCGTCGCGGCGGTACCTTCGGAGCTCGCGCCGAGCGCCGCGGCGTCGGGCGTCGAGACGGTGAAGGCTCTGCTCCGCGCGCCCACCACGCGCTCGCCGCCGGTCCGCGCCGTGGCCGCCGCCGCGGCGCTCTTCGACGTGGCTCTGCGGATCGTCGCGCTCGGCGGCGCGGACGCGTTCGACGGCGCGCTGATGGGCGAGAGCCCGGGGGAGGCGGGGGGGTCGGGCGCGGCGGCGGCGGCGTCCCGCGCGGGCGCCGTTCGCCCGCGGCACCGCCGCGCGCTGGCGCAGACCGGAGCCTCCGCGGCGACGGAGGACGAAAACGAAAACGTCACGTTTTCGGTGACGAAAACCGCGCGCGCGCGGATCAACCCTCTGTCCGCGATGGCGCTGGACGGCGCCACGGTCGCGACGCGCGCGATCGTGCGCGGGCGCGTGGCGAACGAGACCATCGCCTCTTTGTTCCAGAGCGCGCTCTCGGTTTCGGCGTCGCGGATGTTCCCGTCGGACCTCTTCCGCGACGACGCGCCGATTTCGATGGACCACCCGCGCGCGGCCACGTTCGTCTTCCCCGCGTCCGTCGCCGCCGCCATGGCCACCAGCCAGCACGCCGACGTCTCCATGTATCGCGTGGACGGCGCGATGGTCCCCAGCGACACGCGCGCCATGTCCGACGCGTGCGCCGTGGACCTGCGCGACGACGCCGGCGAGCGCGCCGCCGCCGGCGAGGAGGAGATTCTGGCGCGCGTCCCGCTGCTCGGCTCGGGCCTGCTCGCGCTCGAGAAGGTGGTGTACCAGTACCGGTGCGCCAGGCACGTCGCCGGCGTGTGGGTCTCGAGCGAACCCGACGTGCGCACCGGCGACGCCGTCGAGTCCGCGCCGGGGTCGGGGCAGTGGCACGTCGAGTGCTTCGGGCGGGGCGCCGCGTTCCTCGGGTACCTCGTCGGCGTCATCATCGTGCCGATTGCGTTTGAGGAGCTCGACGAGGACGCCGAGGCGGTGGCGACGCTCAACGCGTACTGGTACGTGATGGCGTTCACGGTGGTCTTCGCGCTGGTGTTCGGGGCGTGCGCGCTGCGCAGAGGCATGCGGCGGTACGCCGTCAAGGTGGCCAACTCGGACAACGCGGAGGCGAACAAAGCGTGAGCAGAGGGACGCGCGGCGCGCACCGCCGGCGAGGTGGCGCGCGTTTCTTTCGTTAGACATAGCGCTAGACTTTAAAGAGTAACTACCTATAGGACGAGCCGCGCGCCTTTGCGCTTCGCCGCGCGCCTCGGTCACACCGTCAGGAACAGCCGCAGCAGCCCCTTGAGGTACCCCACGATCTCCGCGCCCCCCAGCTTGGAGGACCCGTACACGCGGTCGACGAAGGAGATGGGCACTTCCCGCACCTTCAGGCGGGCTTTCACGCACCGGACCATGATTTCCATCTGGAACACGTACCCGCGCGAGCGCACGCGCCGGATGACGTCGAGCATGGCGTCTTTGCGGTACAGGCGGAACGAGCCGGTCAGGTCGCTCACCCCCGGCGCGAGCAGCACGTGCGCGATGTAGTTCGCCACCCGGGACGTCAGCTTCCGGCGCGTGTCCCAGCCGTGCACCCCGCCCCCAGGCACGTACCGAGTCCCCGTGACCACGTCGCACCCGGACGCGCGCTGCTCGGCGACGAATCGCGGGATCGCCGAGGGGTGGTGGGACAGGTCCGCATCCATGATGATCACGAACTCGCCGGTGGCGTGCGTCAGGCCGTGCACGTACGCCGTCCCGAGACCCAGTTTGCCCGCCCTCGGCCGCAACAGCAGGCTTTTGTCCTGAAACTCGCGCTGCAACGCGGCGACCACGTCCGCGGTGCCGTCGGGGGAGTTGTCGTCCACCACGATGATCTCGAATTCGTCGTCGCGCAAACTCGGGTGCGCGAACGCCTCGCGGAGCAACAGGTACAGAATCCCGATGTTCCGCCGCTCGTTATACGTGGGGATGATCACGCTGTACTTCGTCATCGAGCCCAGCGCCCCGCGACGACGGACCCCGCGCCCGCGCGCCACGGCGAGTGATCAGGACTTCCGCATTCGCGGGTAATGACTTTCGGGGCGACACTCGAATTCGCCAAATCTCGGAAACTCTCCACTCGCATCGAAATGTCGTCCGTTGCCCGAACGGCACCTACATCAGTCCGAGTCTCGCGAGATGGCGAACGGCGGGTACGACGAGTACGGCCCCGGGCCGGGGTCGGCCCAACCCCCCCCCTCCGCGGGTGGATACACGCCGTACACCGAATACCCCGCGCAACCCAGGTGCGGCGTCTCCCCGCCAACCCCGCGACGCGTCGCGAACGTTTTCGTTCGAATCCTCTCGGACAGCTCGAGCTTTTTCGCGTGTTCGCGCGTCTGACCCACCCGCGCACCCATCTACGACTCCGACTCTCCTGTGAAACCAGCGCGATGCCGTCGACGTCCGCACCCGCGTACGGCGCGAGCGGGTACGACGTGCACTACTCCGAGCCGCACCCCGCGGACTTCCACGACGCCGGCGCCGGGGACTCGCGCCCCGAGTACTTCGCCGGGATGGAGGAGATGCTCGTGTACTTCGAGGGCGTGACCGTGGCCGTGGTAAACTACTCCCCGGAAGACACGGACGCGATTCGCAACGAGCTGCAGATGCTCGGCGCACGCGTGCGTGACCGGTACACCCCCGAGTGCACGCACCTGATGACCCCGTACCAGCAGGGCCCTGACTACAAAGAGGCGAGCCGCGACGCGAAGATCGTGGTGTCCTACGCGTGGCTGGAAGACTGCTTGACCGCGCGCCGCGTGGTGCCGCACTCGGACAAGGTGCTTTACCAGCCGATCCGCGACGAGAACGGCGTACCGGGCATGGAAACCGCCGTCGTGAGCATCGCGGGGTACAAAGGCCCGATCCGCAACGACATCCGCGAGCTCATCGAGGCGACGGGCGCGACGTTCAACCAGAACTTCACCAAGAAAACCACGCACCTGGTGTGTTACCGCGCGGAGAGCGAGGTGTACGCGAAGGCGCTACTGTTCAAGCTGGAGGGGCAGTCCCTGGAGATCGTGAACCACCGCTGGATCGAGGACAGCGCGAAATCGTGGAGGCGCATGCCCGAGGAGGCGGAGGCGTACAGGAAACTGGGCGTCGAGGTGGACTTCGAGGAGCGCCTCGACGCCGAGAAGAAGTTGCGCATGGACGTCGAGGCGCAGCTGGAGGAGGAGGAGCGCAGCCGACGGAACCTGCAGGAGCTCCTGGAGGCGGAGGAGCAAGCGAGGCAGGAGATGCAGCAGCAGCTGATGGAGGAAGAGGCGAACCGCGTGACTCTGCGGACGCAGCTCGACGGTGAGGGCCAGAACCGCGAGGCGCTGCAGCACCAGTTCAGCCGAAGCCGGGCGGACATCGACTCGCTGCAGTCGCTGCTGCAGCAGTCGGAGGCGAGCCGCGGGAAACAAGAGCAGCAGCTGTTGGCCGCGGAGGAGGAGCGCCGAGCTATGATGCGCCAAGTGGAGGACATGCGGAGGCAACAGACCGCGCTGCAGTCGCAGTTCAGCCGAAGCAGACAGGATCTGCTGACGCAGCTCGAGGCGCGCCTGAACTCGATCGAGCAGCTGCGCTCGGAACTGGACAACGAGGCCAAGTCGCACGGTGATACTGTGGCCAAGCTGGACGCCGAGCGCGCGGCGCACAAGGCGACGCAGGAGAAAACTGTACAAGGCGAGAAGCACGTGAAGCAGCTTCAAGACCAGCTCGCCTCGGAGGGCAGGGATAAAGCCGCGTTGCAGAAACAGCTCGAAGCCGAGCGCAAGAGCCGCCTGCACATTTTGTCCGACTTCGAGTCCGAGCGCAAGCAGCGCGAGCACCTGATCAAGCAGCTCGAGGCGGAACAGAAGCTGAGACAGTCGTTACAGAAGGCGGTCTCCACGAAGGAAGAGCTGCGGCTGAAGGCTGAGGAGGAGATCGAGCGCTTGAACCAGGACATCCAGGAGATGATGGATGAGATTGACCGGCTGAAGACGTTCGAGCCCCCGGAGAAGACAGACGAAGAGAAGATCAACGTCAAGCTGTTTTTGGAGGACGACATCCGGTTCTTGGAGGTGGACCCGGATGCGTCGTACGAGGAGCTCATCATCGCCGTCGGGAAGGTGTTCATCGAGACGTACGTGATTCGGTTCGAGGACCAGGACAACCACCACATCACTCTAAAGACGAGCGACGACCTGAAGATCGCCATCCGGCAGCACGAGAAGGCGGAGTCGCCGTACCTCAAGCTGGTGCTGGAGAAGGCGGGCGCGAAGAAGACCACGGTGTTTGGGTTCAAGAAGAAGAAGAAGGCGGGCGACGAGGGCGGCGGCGGTCCGCAACTCGACAGGAAATCCTCGTGGTTCCGTGGCAAAGGCAAGGGAAGGGACGACGACGACGATTTGGAGTAGGAGCAAACGAGATTTATTTTTCGCGCGAACCGCGAACGGTTCTTTCGATCTTTCGATGACGACGTCGGTCGTTCGTCACCGCCGCGGCGCCGCGCGCCGAGGAGCGCCGAAAACAAAAACCAAAAACCAAAAACGTCTCTACCACGCTTTCCTCGCGTTTCGCGACAAAAACGTCTCCTCGCCCCGCGCGTCCACGGTGGAAGACGTGAACAGCGACGCGTACACTTCTTTGTCCGCGCCCGCGGGGGCGTGGTCCCCAGCCTTGAACTTCTTCGCCTGGGCCTTGAGCCGCTCGATGCTCAAATCGTCGCACCCGTTCCGCTCGCGTTTTTCGCGCGTCGCTTCAGGCGCCTCCGCGTCCGCGCCGGGAGGCGCGTCGTCGTCTTTTCCCTTCCGCGCCTTCTTCGCCTTCTTCGCCGCCTTCTTCGCCGCCTCCTCCGCCAGGGTCGCCCGCATCGCGTCCAGCTCCTCGCCCTTCGGGTTGATCGGGATCCGCGTCTGGTCCGCGAGCGCGTGCTCGGCACCGAGCATGTCGTCCACCGCGGCCTTCGCCTCGCGCAGCGCGCGGTCGCTCACCACCAGCCCGCTCGGCGCGAGCGCCGAGAATTTGGTTTTCCCGTTCATCGCCAGCCCGGAGACGGGACACGAGAACGTCGCCTCGACCGCTAACCGGAACGAAGACGCGTCCACGTTCGGCTTCGTACCCGAACAGCCAATGGTGCGTCGCGCATCGCGGTCTGCGTCGTCGCGGTGGAGCTTGAGCGTGGTCAAAGACTTGAGCCCGGCGACGTGCTCGAGCCGTTTCGGCGGCGGCGCGCCGTCCACGGCGACGTCCCGCAGCGCCTTGAGCACGGGCTCCTTGTTGAACAGCGACCCGAGTTTGTCCACCACGACCGCGCCTTCGCGCGTGTCCAGCGGCTCTTCCGTCAACGTGCAGTTGAACCAACGCGCCAAGTCCTCCTCGCGCTCGTCGCGGTCGCGCACCGTGCTCTGCGTCGAGTACCGAACAAACCCGCCCAGCGATTCCTGCTTGCGCGAAAAGCCTCGCCCGCCGCCGTCCGCGTACATCTCCAGGTAGCAGCTGCGCGACTCCGCGCCGGTGGCGCCGCCGTCGCCACCGCCGCCGCACAACGCACGCGACACGGCGAGCTCGACGGTCGAGCCGGGGCCGACCCCCGCCTCGGCGAGCGTGCTCGACTCGTCCGCCAGCCATCGCCCCTCGTGCACGATTCGGGTCCACGTCTCGGCGGCGGGTTCGCGGACGCCGCTCAGCGCCAGCGCGCGTTTCTTGAGCGCGGAGACGGTCTCGCCGGGACCGGCCAGGTCGACGGCGCGGACGCGCGCGCGGCAGCGACACAACACCTGGCCACGCATCTCGGGCCTCGGTCACGCGTCGCGAGATCTGAGGCGCCGGCGGCGAGACTGCGGTTTTCGTTTTTCGTTTCGTTACAAAACCACGCGAACAACGACGCATGCAGCAATGGATTCGATTTCGCGTTTCGGTACACACTTCGCGCCGTCTCGGGCGGCTTCGCGTTCGCGAAGCGGGCGCGCGGTCGACGCTCGCGCCCGTTCCCCGAGCACGCCGAGCGCGCGCGAACGAGAGAACGCATCGCTATGGAATCGTCCTTCGGGCCTTCGGTCACAAAAGCGTCTCGTCTCGTCCCTCCGCGCCGTTCTCCGCGCCGTTCTCCGCGCCCGGGTCACCCTTCGCCGCCGCGAAACGCTTCGCGTCTTTTTCGGCTTTTTTCCGGAAATCCGCAAAGGCTTTCGTTAGCCTCGCGCAGAACGCGTCGACGTCCTCGCGCGTCGTCCCCAGCGCCGCCGCCGCCGTGAAGTACGGCACGGGATACGCGTCGTGGCTCGCGCCGAACCCGTGGAACGTGATTCCGCCAACCTCCTGCGTCTTCCCGGGCACCACGACGCGTGTGCCCGAGACGGCGCGCGAAAACAACATCGACCCGAAAAACGAGACGCTCGTCTTTCCGCCGCCGCGTCGCGACGTCTTTCCTCCGTCGACGTCGCCCGCTTCGTGTTCGCTCGCGCGCCGATCGATCCGCGCCAGGTCGCGCTCGAGCGCCGATAACGTGACGCCCATGCTTATGGGGTTCCCGGGTGTCTCCAAAAGCCGCTCGCCGTGCGCCTCCGCGGTCGCCCGCAGGCGCGCGCGCATGTACTCGAACGCGTCTTCGCGCGCATCCAGCTTGGCGCGCCACCCCGCGGCGCCCAGGCTGAGGAGCGTGATGAGCGCGTCCAGAGACGGCGCGATGGATGCGCGGCCGGGGTATGTTTTGCGCACGGCGTCCGTCAGCGCGGGGTCCCGCGCCGGGCTCACCAGCACGGCGCCGCCCACCGGCACCAGGAAGTTCTTGTCCGTGCTCTGTACGACGCCGTCCACGCGGCCGCGGCGCCACGCCTTGGTGACCAGCGCGCACAGGGACCGGGACTGCACGCCGTACGCGTTGTTCACGACGTGGCCGACGTCGAGCTCGGCGCACATCTTGGCCACCTCCACGAGGCTGTCGCTCGCGCGCGGCGCGAAGCAGCTCGTGGAGCTCACCACGCAGCACACGGCGTTTGGACCCCCGCGGGACTCGTCCAGGATCGCCGCGCGCACCGCTTCCAGGTCGGTCACGAGCTGGTCCCCGACGAGCCGCGTCGGCGCGACGACGAGCTCCAAGCCGGCGCCCACCACGGCTTTGACGCACGTTTTTTGGTCGAGGCGACACCAGATCACGCGCGTCGCGCGTCGCGCGTCGTTCGCGGAGTCCTTCGAAGAAG
>Ga0181558_10002124_pt1 | contig 18997 bp, 18 predicted proteins | sample 011ome_22_FD_133754 | JGI IMG/M metagenome (GOLD analysis project Ga0181558, IMG submission 133754) | Coastal salt marsh microbial communities from the Groves Creek Marsh, Skidaway Island, Georgia - 011507BT metaG (megahit assembly) | ecosystem: Environmental > Aquatic > Marine > Intertidal...
AATGAAAATACCGAAGTCGGTGATAGACTTGATGGCACCAGAGATTTTGTCGCCTTTGCTGTACTGAGCCGCAAATGCATCCCAAGGGTTCTGCTGGCACTGTTTGATACCAAGAGAAATACGACGACGCTCTTCGTCGATATCCAGAACCATCACCTCAACTTGATCGCCCAATTGAACGATTTTTGAAGGATGAACGTTTTTGTTGGTCCAATCCATCTCGCTCACGTGTACCAGACCTTCGACGCCCTCTTCCAACTCAGCAAAGCAACCGTAGTCAGTCAAGTTGGTAACGGTAGCCATAACGCGTGCGTTTTCTGGGTAGCGGTTCTTGATCTCAACCCATGGATCTTCACCCAACTGCTTGAGACCCAGGCTCACACGGTTACGATCGCGGTCGAACTTGAGGACTTTAACGTCAATCTCTTGACCCACTTCAACGATTTCAGACGGATGCTTGATACGCTTCCATGCCATATCGGTGATGTGCAACAGACCGTCAACACCACCCAAATCAACGAAGGCACCGTAATCGGTAAGATTTTTAACCACACCTTTAACAGCCATGCCTTCTTGAAGATTCTCAAGCAGGGTCTCACGCTCAGCGCTGTTGGCCTCTTCCATAACCGCACGACGTGATACCACTACGTTGTTGCGCTTCTGGTCCAGTTTGATCACTTTGAAGTCCAACTCTTTGCCTTCAAGATGCAAGGTTTCGCGAATCGGACGGACATCAACCAAAGAGCCGGGCAAGAACGCACGGATTGAGTTGATATCGACGGTGAAGCCACCTTTGACCTTACCGTTAATAATTCCTTTAACCACTTCGTCGCCAGCGTGCGCTGTTTCGAGATCTTTCCATGACTCGGCACGTTTCGCTTTCTCGCGCGACAGCTTAGTCTCACCGAAACCGTCTTCTACAGTTTCGAGCGCAACTTGCACTTCGTCGCCAATCGACAATGTGCACTCTCCGTTCGCATCAACGAACTGAGACATTGGGATAACACCTTCTGATTTAAGACCAGCGTGTACCGTTACCCACTCGTTATCGATATCAATAACAACACCCGTGACAATTGAGCCGGGCTCCATGTCAACGGTTTTCAAGCTTTCTTCAAATAATTCGGCGAAATTCTCGCTCATGTGATTTTACCTGTGTGTTTGAGTCTTTCGACTCTCGCCGCGCTCCAGCTCACGCGGGTTGTTAATAAAAATACGCATGGCCGACGCTGGTGAGGCCTACACGTACCGTTTTACTTCTGTTTTGCCGCCAGCTCACTTAACACGCGAGAGACGACCTGCTCGATACTCAATGCAGTGGAATCCACCAAAATTGCGTCATCAGCAGGTTTCAGAGGCGAGGCCGAGCGTGCGCTGTCGCGCTCATCGCGGGCTTTGATGTCCTCTAAAAGGCGCGGCAGACTAACACTTTCGCCCAATTGAATCAACTGTTTAGCGCGTCGCTCGGCCCGAGCCTCTGCGCTCGCGGTAAGGAAAATTTTCACCATGGCATCTGGAAAAATAGCGGTCCCCATGTCTCGACCGTCTGCGACGAGTCCGGGCGCTTGGCAGAATTGCCTCTGTCGATCAAACAGAGCCTCCCGAACGGCGGGTAATGCAGCTACGGTAGAAGCACCCATCCCCGCTTCTTCGCTGCGTACACGGGTGGTGACATCGCAGCCATCCAGCTCGATGACAACGCTGTTTTCTATTATCTTGAATTCAACCGCGAGGGCCCGAGCGCAGCTGGCTACCGCTACCTCATCATTCAAATCGAAACCGCGATCAATCCCAGCCAACGCAGTTAAACGGTACAGTGCACCCGAATCGAGTAGATGCCATCCAAGCTGCTGCGCAACCAAGCGCGCTACAGTCCCCTTTCCTGCGCCACTCGGGCCGTCGATGGTCAGAACCGGAATCATTCTTCACCATCGAGCGTCGTAATTTGCAAACCAAGCCCTCTCGCAATCGCGTCGAAATTGGGGAAAGAGGTCGCCACAGGATCACACTCCAGCACCCGAATTTCACCCTCAGCGCGCAGCGCGGCAATGGCGAAGCTCATGGCGATACGGTGGTCATGATAGGTGTTGATCGTACCAGACCCCATGCTTCCGCCATCAATGATGATGCCGTCTTCAAGCACCTCCGCGTGAATACCCAGTGTCGCCAAACCCTCGGCCATAGAAGCGATACGATCACTCTCTTTAACACGAAGCTCCTCCGCTCCTCTCAACACCGTCCTGCCCTTAGCGCAGGCCGCTGCGATAAACAGCACTGGGAACTCATCTATGGCTAGGGGCACCTGCTCTTCGGGGATTTCGATGCCTTGCAACTCCGCGTATCGGACTCGTATATCGGCCACTGGCTCACCGCCAATTTCCCGTTCATTGAGCAGTTCGATATCGGCACCCATCAAACGCAAAATATTAATAACGCCCACACGAGTTGGATTGATCCCCACGTGAGACAAGGTCAAATCCGAACCAGGTGCGATTGAGGCCGCTACCATGAAAAACGCAGCCGACGAAATGTCAGCCGGTATTTCAATGTCGCATGCGCGCAAGACATGCCCCCCCTCGAGCGAAGCGCGATCCCCCTGATGCACAATCGGATAACCGAAACCCTTCAACATTCGCTCGGTATGGTCTCGAGTGGGAGCCGGCTCTTTAGTCGATGTCCGCCCCTGGGCCCATAGACCGGCGAGTAAAACACAGGACTTGACCTGTGCACTCGCCATAGGTAGCTCGTAGTCAATACCGTTCAGGGGATAGCCCGCATGAATCCGCAGGGGTGGCCGACCCTGCTCTTCCGAGTCGATGCGCGCACCCATTTCGGTAAGCGGATTAATCACCCGACCCATGGGACGTTTACACAAAGAGACATCGCCGGTCAGAGTCGCCTCGAGGCCCGCACCGGCCACAATTCCTGATATCAAGCGCATGCTGGTGCCCGAATTACCCATGTCAAGCGGAGCTTCTGGCGTTTTGAGACCATTGAGACCCACCCCGTGTACGACCACCTCCCCATCCTGCGGGCCATCAATTCTGACCCCCATAGCACGGAAGGCCGCAACCGTGGCCAGCGCATCCTCGCCCTCTAAAAACCCCTTAATATGGGTGGTTCCCTCCGCGATAGACGCGAACATGATGGAGCGATGTGAAATCGATTTATCGCCCGCAACTCGGGCCTCGCCGACGATCGAGCCGCCGGGTAACAATTTAAATTCCATAAAGCTAGTCTCGTTCTGGGGGCTTGCCGGTCAGCACAAACCGATCGCGCGCCGCTTTTGCGCTGTTGAAAATTTCTGTCATGGTGTCTGCATCACTTGTTGCGATGGCCTCGCGCAAGCGGTCGAGTCCCGCGCTGAATTCATCTATTGCGGCAAGGACTTCGGCCTGATTGGCAAGGGCAATATCACGCCACATAGTCGGGTCACTTGACGCAATGCGCGTGAAATCTTTGAACCCACCCGCTGCATATCTAAAAATATCCTCGGACACTCGACTACGAGCTAAGGTATCTACCAAGGAATAGGCGAGCATGTGAGGTAAATGACTTGTAGCGGCGAGCACTTTATCGTGGAGATTCACAGGCATAAGAACAATCTCAGCACCTGCTTGCTCCCAAAGCCGTTTGACTGCAAGCACAGCATCAGGATCGTTCTCTGGATGGGGCGTCAAGATAACGCGGTGGTGCTCGAAGAGGTCTGCTCTACCAGCATGCACACCGGATTGTTCAGAGCCCGCTATGGGATGCCCCAAAACGACTTGCGACGGCCAAGTGGGCAGGGACAACTTCTGCACAGCCCGCCAAAGATTGCCTTTGACAGAAGCCACATCGGTCAAGATGGGTGGCTTTTCCATTCCATCCGATGCTTGAATTAGATCAATGAGCTGACGCTCAGCAAGTAAAGTGGGCGTTCCGATAACAACCAAATCGCACGCGGTCAACAAGTCTTGCGGTTCAGATACAGCCTCGTCGATCACGCCCAAGTCAAGCGCCGCTTGCACCGTAGTGTGTCTGTGACCGTAACCAACGAGGGCGTCTATACCCGGTTTCCCCCTAAGGGCTCGAGCGAATGAGGCACCAATAAGGCCAAGCCCAAGAAAGCCGACTCTCATTAGATGACAGCCCTTGGGTAACTACCCAACACCTTGATCAGAATGGACTGCTCCTCGAGCTCGGACAAAATGGCACGAACTTTGGTATCGTGCGCATGCCCCTCAAACTCGATAAAAAATACGTAAGCCCACTTCTCCGTTTTCGACGGACGAGTGTCGATACGCGTCAGACTAATACCCTCTCTCTGGAAGGGTGCCAACAAGCCCAGCAAGGCGCCAGGCTTGTTTCGAGACGAAACCACAAGCGAGGTTTTATCACTGCCACTTGGAGGCACTTCCTCACGACCAATTACCAGAAAACGCGTGGTGTTGTCTGAGTTGTCTTCAATGCGTTCCGCAAGCTTCTCCAGGCCATAGAAGTCAGCAGCAACGTCACCAGCAATAGCTGCGACACCGGGCTCTTTTGCCGCCCGTTTTGCGGCTTCGCCGTTACTTGAAACGGCTTGAAGTTCGACATGAGGCCAATTGTGATTGAGCCAATTCCGACACTGAGCCAAGGCTTGCTGGTGCGCGATAATCTTGGAAATACCGTCGATATCGGCACCCGCCAAAGCGAGCAAATGATGGTGAATCGGTATCTCAACCTCGCCAACGATATGAAGCGGCGTATCGATAAAACTGTCTAGGGTGTGGCTAACCATACCCTCGGTTGAATTTTCAACCGGCACCACACCATAGTGGCAAGCGCCGGACACCACTTCAGCAAAGACACGATCGATTGTACCCTGCGGAACACAAACCGCGGCGTGGCCAAAATGTTTTACTGCTGCAGCTTGCGTGTAGGTCCCCTCTGGCCCCAGATAGCCCACTTGAAGTGGTTTCTCTAGCGCCAAACAGGCAGACATAATCTCTCGAAAAATGTAGGCCACTGTATCGTTTGCCAGTGGCCCAGGATTACGCTCTTTAATCTTAGTTAAAACCTGAGCTTCTCGCTCAGGCCGGTAGAACTGCGGCTCCAGCTGCCCACTCTGATCTTTCATCAATGCCTGAACTTCCGCCATTTTAATATCTGCTACCTTTTGCGCACATCGGGCACGCGCACTAATCAGGTCCAGAATTTCTTTATCCAGAGCATCAATTTGCTCTCGAATAGCCAAAAGTTCGGGGTTAGGCAGAGACTCACTCATGGTGACTAGCCGTTTTTTCCAGCGAAATCACGCATGTAGTCGATGAGCGAATCGATTGCGGCTTCGGGCACAGCGTTGTAGATGGATGCGCGCATCCCGCCAACCGATCTATGCCCTTTCAAATTTAATAAACCCGCGGCATCCGCTCCAGCTAAAAACGCCTTATCAAGGCTATCATCGGCTAAAGTGAAGGGTACATTCATCAAAGAACGATTCGCTAAGGCAACGGGGTTGGCGTAAAACCCGGAACCATCAATGTAATCATAAAGCTTGCCGGCTTTGCGCTGATTAATCTCCGCCATTGCGGTCAGACCGCCCAAATTTTCGAGCCACTCAAATACCAGTCCAGCAAGATAAATAGCAAAAGTCGGCGGCGTGTTGTACATGCTGTCATTGTCGGCGGCTACTTTCCAGTCCAACATGACTGGACAGTGAGCAGAGGCCTTGCCCAGCAGATCACGACGCGCGATCACCACCGTCAAACCCGCAGGACCAATGTTTTTCTGCGCGCCAGCATAAATCACACCGTAGGCATTGACATCGATGGGCTGAGATAAAATGGTGGAGGACATATCTGCCACTATGGGTGTATCCCCCGCGGGGAGCTCATGGAACGCAACGCCACCAATGGTTTCATTCGGACAAATGTGGATGTACGCAGCCTTGTCTCGTCGAGCCCAGGTCGACTGATCGGGTACATACGTAAAGTTACGGTCTTCGGAACTCGCCACAACCGCCACGTCGGCAAAACGCTTCGCCTCCGCAATGGCTTTTTTGGACCACTGCCCGGTGTTTACGTAATCAACAACCGGATTCTGTCCCGCTAGATTCAGGGGCACAGCACCGAACTGCTGACTGGCACCACCCTGCAAAAACAAAACCGCATAGTCGTCAGAAATCGAGAGCAACCTTCGAAGAGAGGCCTCCGCCTCGTTAGCGATTGACACAATTTCTTCGCTGCGATGGCTCATCTCCATTACGGATAAGCCGCGCCCCTGCCAATCCGCTAGGTCAGCCTGCGCCTTCAACAATACCGCTTCGGGCAGGGCCGCTGGCCCTGCGCAAAAATTAAACACTCTCGACATGGATGTGAACCTTAAAGTTGGATTAGTCGTTTTCGCTCTCAGCGTCCGAAGGTACGTCAGCAGCGACTTCGTCAGACTCTTCGATCCGAGTCATTCGAACCAGCTCTTCGCCCTCCTTCAAACGTATTACGCGAACACCTTGGGTATTTCGACCCAAGCTTGATATCTCGGATACGCGCGTTCTTACCATCGTACCCTGATTGGAAATCAGCATGAGCTCATCCCCTTCAGACACCTGCACTGCGCCTACCAAGGGCCCATTGCGGTCGTTGGTTACCATCGCGATAACCCCTTTGGTGCCACGCCCCTTGCGTGGAAACTCGGAGGCAGGTGTCTTCTTACCGTAGCCGTTGGCACTGGCTGTAAGCACGTAGCTGTCGTCTGCGGGGATGATTAATGAGATCATCTCGTCTTGGTCGCCCATACGGATACCGCGAACCCCTCTCGCTGTTCGGCCCATTGCACGCACATCCTGCTCAGAGAAACGCACTGCTTTACCTGCGCTGCTCATCAACATAACGTCGCTATCCCCTTTGGTGATCGCCGTACCCACAAGCACATCACCCTCGGCCAACTCCAGCGCGCGCAAACCCACGCTACGCGGGCGAGAAAAATCAGTCAAAGCGGTCTTTTTAACGACACCTTGGGCGGTCGCCATAAAGATGAAGTGATCCTCCGTGTATTCGGCCACGGGCAGGATCGATGTCACACGTTCGCCCGGGTCCAGCGGTAACAAATTGACCATGGGCCGCCCACGACTTTGACGCCCAGCAACCGGAATCTGATACACCTTTAGCCAATACACTTTACCCAAGTTCGAAAAGCACAAAATCGTTGAGTGCGTCGAAGCTACCAAGAGGTGCTCAACAAAGTCTTCGTCTTTAACCGCGGTGGCACTTTTACCCATCCCACCACGACGTTGAGCTTGATAATCCGATAAGGGCTGAGTTTTCGCGTAACCACCATGCGATATCGTCACAACACGATCTTCGGGAGTGATGAGATCTTCAACTGAAAGATCGTGTTGCGAGTCCACAATCTCAGTAATTCGCTCGTCACCAAATTCGGCGACCACTTCTTCCAGCTCTTCGCGAATCACCTGCTTGAGTCGATCAGCGTCGCCCAAGATATGCAGATAATCGGCGATCTCTTTGATTTTTTCTTGATACTCGTTCAACAGTTTTTCATGTTCGAGACCGGTCAAACGATGCAGGCGCAGCTCCAAGATGGCCTGTGCTTGCGCTGGCGATAAGCGGTACATTCCATCATGCAACCCAAATTCGTCCGCAAGTTCGTCTGGTCGGCAAGCGTCTTCACCAGCCTGTTCCAGCATAGCGATCACCTCACCCGGCGACCACACCTTTGCCAGCAACCCTTCCCTTGCATCAGCAGGGCTGGGCGAGTTTTTAATCAACTCAATGATGGGATCTATGTTAGCCAGAGCGATCGCCAAGCCTTCCAGTATGTGGCCTCGTTCTCTAGCCTTGCGCAACAAGTAGACGGTCCTGCGTGTCACGACCTCGCGTCGGTGTCGCAAGAAAGCCTCAATGATATCTTTCAGATTCATCACTTTCGGCTGGCCATTCTCCAAGGCCACCATGTTGATACCAAAAACCGACTGAAGCTGTGTTTGTGCGTAAAGATTATTGAGCACAACGTCGCCAACCTCGCCGCGTTTGAGCTCGATCACAACACGTAGACCATCTTTATCAGACTCGTCTCGTAGTTCCGAAATACCTTCGATCTTCTTCTCTTTGACCAGCTCTGCGATGCGCTCTATCAATCGCGCCTTGTTCAGCTGATACGGGATCTCGTGAATAATGATAACGTCGCGATGTTTTGCCTCATCGGTGATCACTTCTGCTTTGGCCCGAACGTAGATGCGGCCGCGGCCGGTTCGATAGGCCTGCAAAATCCCAGCTCGTCCGCTGATGATCGCCCCTGTAGGAAAGTCGGGGCCTGGGATATGCTCCATTAATTCATCGATGGTTATATCGGGATTCGCCAAGGTTGCTATACAGGCACTGATCACCTCGGTCATATTGTGCGGCGGTATGTTAGTGGCCATACCGACTGCAATACCCGAAGAGCCGTTCACCAACAAATTAGGAATACGCGTTGGCAGAACCGCTGGAATACGCTCGGTGCCGTCGTAGTTATCCACGAAATCGACGGTTTCTTTATCCAAATCCGCCAGCATCGCGTGCGCGATTTTGCGCATACGGATTTCGGTGTAGCGCATAGCGGCGGCCGAATCGCCATCGATGGAGCCAAAGTTGCCTTGACCATCGACCAACATGTAACGGAGCGAGAAGGGCTGAGCCATACGAACAATAGTGTCGTACACGGCCGAATCACCGTGAGGGTGGTATTTACCAATCACATCTCCCACAACGCGAGCCGACTTTTTGTAGGCTTTGTTCCAATCGTTTGACAGCTCATTCATCGCAAACAAAACACGGCGGTGCACCGGTTTCAAGCCGTCACGCACATCGGGCAAGGCTCTGCCCACAATGACGCTCATCGCATAATCGAGATAGGACTGCTTGAGCTCATCCTCAATATTGACTGGAAAAATTTCTTTCGCTAACTCGGCCATCGCTACTAAAACACCCCTTATTTGCGCGCAAGCGATCCCATTTTTGAGACCACGCGAACGCGTTTTTTAATCCGTCGATTATACGCGCTCAGCCGCCCCACCGCTAATTTTTTGAGCAATCCCGCACTGCGGGGGCTCAGGGGCCGAAAAATTCGATATACTCGCGCAACTTAAACTCTGAATCAGCGGAGAAGCCGTGTCCAATCCAACAGAAATACACGCTCGATGGCTTTATACCGGGCTCCCTGGCGCCAAGGTCCTTGAACATCAAACTCTGTGCATTGATGAAGAGGGTAGGATCAGCGCCATCGTAAATTCAGCTGATGCACCTAAAAATAGCGACGCGGAGCAAGTGCACCTAAACAACCATCTGTTAATGCCCGGCCTGATTAACTGTCATGGGCACAGCGCCATGACGTTACTGCGGGGTTACGCAGACGACCTGGCGCTCATGCCCTGGCTACAAGACCACATTTGGCCGACAGAGGGTCGCTGGGTTGATGCCGACTTTGTGTACGACGGCGTAAACCTAGCCATGGCCGAAATGATTAAAACCGGCACAACGACTTTCAGCGACCAGTACTTTTTCCCCGACGCGACAGCGAAGGCTGCAAGCGAAGCGGGCATGCGCTGCCAAGTTAATTTTCCCGTGATCAACGTGCCTACACAGTGGGCACAAACTCCGAACGAGTACATAAGCAAGGGACTGCAAGTGCGAGAACGGTATAAAAATAGCGCGCTCGTCTCCGTTATTTTTGGCCCTCACGCTCCTTATTCACTCGATGAACCAACACTCCAACGAATTCGCACGCTGTCTCATGAACTCGACATGGGCGTTCAAATGCATGTACAGGAAACGAAAACAGAGGTCTTGCATGCCGTTGAGCTCACAGGTGAGAGACCCATAAGCACACTCGACCGCTTAGGCCTGCTCGACCCCACTATGCAGTGCGTACACATGACATCACTGTCCAAAGACGATATCGCCCGGGTGGCGCGATCCGGCGCGCATGTAATTCACTGCCCCAGCTCGAATATGAAGCTTGCTTCAGGCGCCTGTCCAGTTACCAGCCTCTTAAATGCGGGGATCAACGTCGCCCTCGGAACGGATGGCGCCGCCTCGAATAACGGGCTAAATTTATTTGCGGAAGCAAGATTGGCCGCTCTATTGGCCAAACTAACAGCCGAAGATCCGGCAGCCCTACCCGCCGATCAAGTGCTCTTCATGGCCACATTAGGCGGTGCTCGCGCTCTGGGACTAGAGCACGAAACGGGCAGCCTCGAGGCGGGCAAATGGGCCGACTGCATCGCCATCAATTTCGATAGCGCCCCAATGCAGCCTGTCTACAATCCGCTGTCGCAAGTGGTCTATGCGGGACACGGAGCCCACGTTGATCAAAGCTGGATTGCTGGGCGGCTCGTGTTGAAGGATGGTAAACTCACCACCCTAGACGAAACCGCAGTACTTCAACGCGCGGCGCAATGGCGCGATAAAATAGCAGCGCAACATCTCAATTAAGGAACATCACATGAGCACGACGCTGAATGTCGACAGTGAAGAGATCAGCAAGTTTGAAGCGCTCGCGTCCCGCTGGTGGGATGAACACGGCGAATTCAAACCGCTGCACGAAATCAACCCTCTGCGCGCCAATTATATCGATGAACACTCCCCCGTGGCAGGCAAAGTCGTAGTGGATGTGGGCTGCGGTGGCGGCATCCTATCCGAGTCACTCGCTCTTCGCGGGGCCCATGTAAAGGGTATCGATATGGGGGAAGCACCACTGGCGGTAGCGGAACTCCACAGACTCGAGTCAGAGGTAGAGGTAAAGTACGAGCGCACTACCGCTGAGGCTTTGGCCGCGCACGAACCGGAACACTACGATATCGTGTGTTGCTTGGAAATGCTCGAACATGTACCCGATCCCGCATCGGTGATCGCCGCATGCGCCGCGATGGCGAAACCGGGGGCCAGCCTGTATTTCAGCACCATCAATCGCAACCCCAAAGCCTATGCATTTGCCATTATTGGGGCTGAATACGTGTTAAACCTGCTGCCTCGGGGTACGCATGATTACCAGAAATTCATTCGACCTTCTGAGTTGGCGGGCTGGATTCGGGCCGCCGGATTGCAACTCCAGGGTATGACGGGCTTGGTTTATAACCCCCTAACCAAACGCTACCGACTGAACGAGAGCGACATTTCGGTCAACTACATGGTTCGCGCACTCAAGGTATGAGCAATAGCCCAGTACAAGCCGTGTTGTTTGATCTTGACGGCACCTTAGTCGATACCGCGCCCGACTTCCTCTGGGCGCTTAACACCATCCAAGCCGAACGAAACTTACCAGCGCTCACCGAACAGCAGATGCGCAGCTCCGTCTCTAACGGCTCAATCGGACTGGTCGAGGGCGCACTGGGCATACCACAGATTAGCCACGAGTTTGAGCGGACACGCCATCGCCTACTCAGTTTGTATTTAGAGATTATCGGCCGCTATGCCGCATTGTATCCAGGACTCGATTGCTTACTCGAGTTTTTTGCCGAGCGAGGCATTGCCTGGGGAATATCGACGAACAAGCCCAGTCTCTACACCCACGCTTTGCTGGACGTTATGCAACTAACGCCCCCCCCAGCCACCGTGGTTTGCCCCGATCAAGTCGCCAACCCCAAACCGCACCCCGAACCTCTGCTGCTGAACGCAAAACACCTAGGCCTACAACCGAACCAAATCGTTTTTGTTGGCGATCACATTCGGGATGTCCAAGCCGGCCGCCGTGCAGGCATGCGCACCGTGGCAGCTGCGTGGGGCTACATAGATTCGATCGAGGAAACGCAGGAGTGGGGCGCGACCGCGATTTGCACGCAATCGGAAAAGCTACAATATTTACTCGAGGACTGGATTTGAACTACTCAGAGATCGCCCCAAAGACTGACACGGAAGTGGATTTAACAGACAAAGTCATCCTTATCACTGGCGCGGGAGCGGGAATCGGCGCTGAGCTCGCCATAACCGCGGCATCTAAGGGCGCAACGGTGCTCCTATTGGGTCGAACCGAAGAAAAACTCAATACCGTGTACGACGCTATCATTGCGCAAGGCTGCCCAGAGCCCGTTGTTATCCCTATGGATCTGAGCAAACTAGACGAACAGCAGGCGAATCAATTGAGCCACCAAATCGGCGACGCTTTTGGGCGCTTAGATGGCCTCGTGCACAACGCGAGCCTGCTCGGCAAGCTGGGACCTATTGCCAACACCAATCTGTCGGAGTGGTCTCAAGTCATGAGCGTGAATGCGTTCGCACCGGTCGTCCTGACTAAGGCGCTACTCCCTCTCCTAAACGAGTCGCCCGCGGCGTCCATTTTATTTACGAGCAGCAGCGTAGGAAAACAAGGGCGAGCCTTTTGGGGCGCTTATGCCGCATCAAAGTTCGCCACCGAAGGGATCGCGCAAATTTTGGCAGCGGAAACCGAATCAAACGAGAACGTCCGGGTGAATTGCATCAATCCAGGAGCCACTGCAACAGCCATGCGCCGCGCCGCGTTCCCCGGAGAATCGCCGGATACCATTGCCAGCACGGCGAGCCTTATGCCGGCCTACTGCTTTTTACTCAGTGACGCATCCAAGCACCTTCACGGACGCAGCATTGACCTACAGCGCTAGAAAAGCGCACTTACTGTAAGCTTTGGCGCCAGCGCGTCCACCGAATAGATCGGTGACAACGCGCACCCAAAGTAAATTAGGGCGACCTCATCTGAGGTCGAAATGTACCGCCAAAAAACCCTATTTACGCGGCTTAGCGCTTTTCTTAGGCTTGGCTTTCTTGAGCTGTCGATCCATCACTTTGCGATCGTCAACGCTCAATTCCGGAACCGCTTTGGGTGGCAAATCGGCCATAGCGTAGAGGACATCAACGTCTTTCTGCCCGAGCTCCATCCACTTACCTTTCTTCACCTTGGACGGGATGAACACCTCGCCATAGCGCACGCGTTTTAGGCGGGATACAACCAAACCCTGAGATTCCCACAAGCGACGCACTTCGCGATTTCTGCCTTCCATAATGACGACATAAAACCAGTGATTAATCCCATCTCCGCCGCCATCTTGAATATCGGTAAAGCGCGCGAATCCATCATCGAGCTCTACGCCATTGATCAAGCGCTGGACGGTATCTTCGTCCCATTGTCCCATCACCCGCACCAGATACTCACGCTCGATCACCGCTGAGGGGTGCATCAGTGCGTTGGCCAGCTCACCGTCTGTGGTGAATAGCAATAAGCCTGATGTGTTGTAATCTAGGCGACCGATCGAAATCCAACGGCCTCCTTTTACTCTGGGTAGATTTTCAAAAACCGTGCGACGACCCTCGGGATCTTTGCGGGTGCACACTTCACCGGTCGGCTTATGGTACAACAAGCAGCGAACAGACTCGGCTGATGCGCGAGACAGCGGTTTACCATCTACCTCAATCTCTGCGGTGTCACACACGCGATCCCCTAGCTCAGCTATCCGACCGGCCAGCTTCACACGCCCTTCGGCTATCCATTTTTCCATTTCACGCCGTGAACCCAAACCAGCGCGCGCCAATACTTTTTGCAGTTTTTCGTCTTTCTGACTGGCGGGCTCATCGCGCTCGGAGCGCTTTACTTTTTTTGGATGATCGTCGTGCTTCTTCGCGTGATCGTCTTTCTTCTTCGCTTTGTGCTTGTTCATCATTCAACATCTCGTCGATTGTTGGGTCTGACCCCAGGGGCGCGCATTGTAGGCGAATCAGTGAATAACTTCACCGTTTTGTTGATCCGAATCCTTATCGTCTACATCTAGCCCCATCTCGCCAGCATCATATGCAGCGCCTGAGTCCTCACCGCTTTCATGCATGTCAGACTCAGCAACATCAAAGGCATCTTCAGAAAACGACTCGGCCGTCGCCACGCTTACCCCGCCCTCTTGGGCTCCAACTTCAACATCTGATGCCTCATTCTCAGCATCGGGCAACGCGGTACTCGGATCGACGAAACCGAGCTCCGCGTTTAAGGTCTCAAAATCTCGAACTTCTGCGAGTGGAGGCAGTTGATCCAAGCTCTTCAAATTGAAGTAATCCAGAAACTGCCGCGTAGTCGCGTACATTGCTGGCCGCCCAGGCACATCGCGGTGGCCTACGATCCGTATCCAACCGCGCTCCAGTAGCGTTTTCACGATGTTACTGCTTACGGCGACACCGCGAATTTCTTCGATCTCCCCTCGAGTGATGGGCTGTCGATATGTAATTAACGCCAGGGTCTCGAGCAGCGCGCGTGAGTAACGTTGCGGGCGCTCTTCATTCAGCCGACCGACCCAGTCCGACAGCGATTGCCTGACCTGAAAACGATAGCCGCTGGCGACTTGCACTAACTCTAAACTCGTAGACGCATAGCGCTCTTGAAGCTCAGCTATAGCCTCTTTGACGCTGTCCGAATCGGGCCGCTCGTGTTCCTCAAACACCTCTCTTACCTGCGCTAGCGTCAGCGGCTTGCCCGCAGCAAACAAAGTCGCCTCGACAATATTAGCTAAATTTATCTCGCTCATGAGGTTCGCGCCTTAACGTGGATCGGCCCGAAGGCTTCTGTCTGCACAATTTCTACCAACGACTCTTTAATCAATTCCATAATTGCCAGGAAAGTCACGACGACCCCCATCCTGCCTTCTTCTGCCTTGAACAGGGACACAAACGGCAAAAACTTTTGTCCCGACAAATGCTCCAACACCTGCGACATTCTCTCACGTGTCGATAGGGCCTCTCGCTGAACATGATGGCTTTCAAACATATTGGCTCGCGCCATGACCTCAGCAAAGGCAATCAAAATTTCTTGCAAGTCGACATCAGGCTCGAGCCTTACTCGATCAATTTTGGGCGGTTCCGCCTCCGCGATGAAGATGTCGCGATCAACGCGAGGCAATTCATCAATATCCTCCGCCGCTTTCTTAAATCGCTCGTACTCCTGCAACCGCCGGATCAATTGAGCCCGCGGATCCTCTTCATCATCTTCATCCACTGTCTGACGAGGAAGCAGCATGCGCGATTTGATCTCCGCAAGCATCGCGGCCATCAGCAAATATTCCGCCGCCAGCTCAAATTGCAGAGCGTCCATCAACTCAACGTACTGCATATACTGCTCTGTTATATCCGATACATCGACATCGAGGATGTCGAGGTTCTGACGGCGTATCAAATATAACAGCAGGTCCAGCGGCCCTTCGAAGGCCTCTAGGATCACCTCGAGCGCCTGCGGTGGGATGTACAGATCTTTTGGGAGCTCGGTTAAAGCCTGCCCCATAACGATGGCAAACGGCATTTCGCCTTGCTGAGGCAAGTGCGGTCCCATAAGGGCTTTAGGATTGAACGGGCTGGTGGCGCCCGGTGTGTTGTTGTCTTCCAAACCTGTCTCCCGGCCCAAATTGGGCAAGGCCTTAGTATACCCGACTACAGACCGAATGGTGCAACATCGCCCTTACCCTGCCTGACTAGAACGGGCTCATCGTCAGCCAAGTCAACAACGGTGGTCATTTCCAGACCGCAGTAGCCACCATCTATCACTAAATCGACATCGTGCTCGAGTAAAGTCCGAATATCGTAGGGGTCGATTAATGGGTCGGCGTCGCCTGGCATGATCAAAGTCACACTCATAAGCGGTTCGTTCAATTCGGCCAACAGGGCCTGCGCAGTGGGATTTTCCGGCACTCTCAGCCCGATTGTTTTACGTTTCTGATGCATCAAGCGGCGCGGCACCTCCGCGGTCGCCTTCAAAATAAAGGTATATGGACCGGGCGTGCAGGCTTTCAACAGTCGATACTGCGTGTTATCCACCCGAGCAAAAGTCGCGAGTTCCGATAAATCTCGGCACACCAGCGTGAAATTGTGCTTGTCATCCAGCTGACGAATACGACGAATACGCTCGAGGGCTTTTTTATCACCGATGTGGCAGCCGATCGCATACGCCGAGTCCGTCGGGTAAACGATAATACCGCCTTTGCGAACAATGTCAGCCGCTTGCTTAATCAGCCGCGCCTGTGGGTTGTCCGGATGAATTTGAAAGAATTGACTCATAGTAAAATCCAATTAACCGCGCGTATCAGCCCAGCCAGACCACACCGGTTCACAGCCGTCCAAACGGCCCGCATCCACGCCCAGACGCGGCCCCCATTGCGTATCGGCATGAAAGTCACTCCCCAGTGATACTTCAAGACCGTACTCCTTTACTAAGCGAGTGACATAGCAAGATAGATCCGCATGATCCTTACCCAAAGGGCGCTCGAGCGCAACCCCGCCCGCTTGCACAAACGCGCTAACTAAACGCCGCAATTTGGCACGAGTCAGCCCGTAGTGATGCGGATGCGCCAAAGCAGCCTTGCCGCCGCTGTCTTTTATCACACTCACCGCTGTTTCCAGCTCGGGCCAAAATAACTTCACATCGCCAATTTTTCCTCGCCCAAGCCATTTCTTAAAGGCTTGGTCTGCGGAATCGCAATAACCGGCTTCGACCATCCATCGCGCAAAATGCGGCCTCCCGACGACCGCGCCCTCCGCATGAGCAAGAGCGCCCTCGTACCCCCCCGGGAACCCCACTTTCGCCAAGCGGTCTGCTATGTTACGGGCCCGCGCTCCGCGCGCTTGGTCGATTGAATCCAAATAAGTTCTTAAGCTCGGGCTATCGCAATCAAAACCCAAACCAACCACGTGTATCGTCACACCACTCCACACACAGGACAACTCGACGCCATTGACCATTGTAAGGTGCTGCAGGTCCTGCCCAGACATGAGGCGTCGCGCCTCCAAAACACCATCAATGGTGTCGTGATCGGTCAAAGCAAAGAGTGCAACCTCAGCCTCGACCAGCCGGCCGAGCAAATGCGCAACGGACAACGCGCCATCCGAGTGTCGCGAGTGCATGTGAAAGTCAACCCGCAAAATCCACCCTCGTTTGGTCGTCCACCGTGATTCCCCTCTTATACCCTATGCCCATCCAAACCAGAGCCTAAGTGCAACTTAGGTACGCATAAACTCATATCAACGCCCAGACATAATTGAACGGTTTCTTAAATAAGAACACGTCTTTTGCCTCGACTTACGTTACCATTCGCACAGTGTAGCACCGATGGTCCGCAAACTGATGAAACAACTTCTCGAATTCCTTCCGATCGCCCTATTTTTCTTCGTTTACCAAAAAAACGGTGAAACACTCTCGATCGGCGATTGGCAGTTTGAAGTAGACGGTATCTACAGCGCGACCATCGTACTCATGGTTGCCACCACGATCCAAGTTCTAGGCACTGCCATATGGGAACGCAAGTTCGAGAAACGCGGTCTTTGGATGCTAGCGGCGGTACTCGCATTCGGATCCGCTACCGTGCTGTTTCGCAACGAACTCTTTATTCAGTGGAAGCCCACGATTTTCAATTGGGTATTGGCCGCTCTGTTTATTGGGTCTCAATTTATTGGTGACAAAACCATCATGGAACGCACCATAGGCGCTCAGCTGTCGCTTCCAAAGGCAGCTTGGACCAAACTAAATCTGCTCTGGTCGGCACACTTCACGATCGTTGGTGGACTGAATATTTGGGTTGCATACCGCTTTAGCGAGGACACCTGGGTCAGCTACAAACTGTATTCCGCTATCGGCTTTACCGTTTTGTTAACGGCCTTAACCGCGCTTTTAATGGCGCCCTACCTAAAACACGCTCAGGGCGACCAACAAAAACAGGAATCCTAGAGATGCTTTTTTTCATTTTGTGTAGCGACAAACCCAATCATGGTGAACTCCGGGCGTCTACGCGCCCAGCACATTTAGCTCACATACAGCCATTGGCAGACCAAGGGCGCCTCATTGTTGCTGGCCCCATACCCAGCCAACCGAGTCCCGACCCCAGCGTGCCTGTAGAAGGCAGCCTGATCATCGCTGAATTCGACTCGCTCGGAGATGCAGAGGAGTGGGCGAAAAATGACCCTTACGCTTTGGCCGGCCTGTTTTCAGACGTCCAAATTAGACCTTATCGTAAGGCTCTACCCTGATTTACACACGGGGCTTAAGAGCCGCTACCGAACACGTTATACTCTGACTTTTACACAATTCGAGATGTCGATGCTTACAATCCGGACCGCAATTTTCACGCTGGGGCTTTTCTGCGGGCTCTCAGCTACCGCGCAGGAAGTGCGCTACATAACAGACAAACACTTCGTACCGCTTAGAAGCGGGCCGGGCAGCGAGTATCGGATCGTGCATCGCGGTTTGCCAACGGGAACGCAGCTGGAAATTCTAACGACAAGCGAAGACGGCGACTTTGCCGAGGTGACCACACAAAACGGCACGCAAGGTTGGATTCGCGCGCAATATCTCGTCTCCGATATCCCCGCGAGCACCCTATTGGCGTCTATGCAGGGGTCTCAAGATGAATTAAAAACGCGCATGCAAAGTCTGCAGCAACAAATCGCCAGTTTAAAACAAGAGAAACTGACCGCCGAAACAAGCCTGAGTGAAGCGCAGGCGAGCTTGGGGGCGACGCGAACCGCGTACGAAGAGCTCGAAAAGCTCTCCGGTGACGCCATTACAATCGATTCACAGAACAAAACACTGGCGCAGTCCGTCGAGGCCTTGACAGCCGACAAGGAAATGCTCGAGGCTGAAAATCGAAGACTCCAAGCCAAACTGGAAAACAATCAATTCATGGACGGCGCACTCGCGGTAGCACTCGGCGTGATTATAACGCTTCTGGTACCCCGCCTTTGGCCGCAACGAAAACGCAACTCGGGATGGTCGTAAACATGATTAAACGATTCTTGACCTGGTCTTTTTTCATTGGGGCATTGCTAGGCGCGCCGCTCACGCTCGCCGAGCAATCAAGCTCTGTTACAAACCCAATCGTCGTTCTCAGAACAAACAGCGGCGACATCACCCTCGAACTGTATGCGGATAGATCCCCCATTACCGTCGCAAATTTTCTGAGCTACGTCGACTCAGGTCATTACGACAACACCATTTTCCACAGAGTAATCAGCAATTTTATGATTCAAGGGGGCGGCTACACCCCGGATCT
>Ga0181558_10002131_pt1 | contig 18934 bp, 14 predicted proteins | sample 011ome_22_FD_133754 | JGI IMG/M metagenome (GOLD analysis project Ga0181558, IMG submission 133754) | Coastal salt marsh microbial communities from the Groves Creek Marsh, Skidaway Island, Georgia - 011507BT metaG (megahit assembly) | ecosystem: Environmental > Aquatic > Marine > Intertidal...
CGCGGTGGTCGTCTTCGCGGCCTTGGCGGACGCGCGGATCGTGAGCGCGCTCGCGGCGCGGGTGACGGCGGACATCGGCTCTGTGCGTAGTCGCGTGTGCGGTTGTGTCGCGGCGCACCGCGACGACGATGCGCGCCGAGGCGAACGATCGATTGAACGTTCGATCGCAAATACGGTCGTTCGATCGCGCGTGGCTGAGGGTTGTGTTCGTACTGTTTACCCATGCGCGAAGGCGATCGATCGACCCGTGGGCGTGGGCGTGGATGTCGACTCGGGTGGAGTGTCAGGTCCCTGGTCACGATCGGTCATTTGTTTTTTGCGCGTGCAATCCCCACCATCGTGGTCGAGATTCGCGTGGCACGCGCGTGGACGACGACGTCCAAAGGGGATGGTTGAACGTGATATAGGTCATGTACATGTAATATATATATGGTGCCTTGTTTAGTAGGTGCACATGGATGGTGCGTGTGTGCGTGTGTGTGTGTGGTCTAGGGGTATGTGGGTGTTGTGTATGTCAGACAGGGGTCGTCGTGGTAAACGAGGCACCCGAGCGCGTGGACGCGGAGAGCGTACACGTCTACGAGGAGGAGGAGGAGGAGGAGGAGGAGGAGGAGGAGGAGGAGGACGATGCGGATGCGGTCGTCGTCGTCGTCGCCGTGGGTAGTGGTTGTGGCTGTGGGCGATTCTGACGCTTGGCTTGGGCGGTGGTGGGCACGGCGACGCGCATGGCGACGCGCACGGCGGCGTCAAAGGCGACGGGGTCAAACGCCGTCGCGTCGGACGCGACGGCGCGCGACGTGCGCAAGACGAAGACGCACGTATCGTACGGTGATTGGCGATACGGGTCTCGACGTTGATGCGATGCGCCATCGCAGTATCCGTGGTCCGCGGCGGCGATGAGCACGGAGGCGCGTAAGAAGGCGCTGGCGGTGAGCGTCGCAAAGGCGCGCGTTTCTTTCCATCCGGGCATGACGTAGACAAACGTGAGCGGTTGCTTTGCGAGCTCGGCGCGTTCTAGTAAGGCTTCACACCATGTCGCGGCTTCATCGAGCACGGCGGCGACGAATGGTGGGTTTACCTCGTACGCCCCTCTCGCGGGCTTGAACGCGGCGAACGAACCCACCGAGCCAAACGCGGAATCGACGTCGCCAAACGCGCTGCAATGTCGGGAAAAATACGTATTCATCGGCGACGCGAAGCATTCCATGGTGACCTGAAGCATATCGTGTAACACACGAAAGACATCGGGCGAACACGCGGCTTGAAACCCGTGCCCATGTATGGTTTTGTACCTCAACAACAGGGCAAACATTCTATCGTGAAACGTATCGTCGTCCACGCCCTCGCCAGACTCTCGACCGTCGCCATCGCGCGCATAGTTTGCGTGCAACGTCCGCAACTTATCATACGATTCGTGCGTAATTTTCACGAAACAATCATCGAGTGATAAATCTCTCGAGCGTTTATGCACGGTCATCGTCGCCGAGGCAAGCTTGGCGACGCCACTCGCGCCTCCGTCGACATACTTTTGTTTAATCTTTTCCAACTTTTCCACCTCGCGCGACGACGCTTGGTGCACGGCGACCTCAATCGCAATCGCTTCGACTTTGCTCAACCCCGCACGCATCAAATCCAACCCTAGTGCCCCCGCCGTGACGCCGTCGTGCACGACGTTTGGCAACAACGCGTCCGCGCCTTCCCCCGTCACGCCGCACATCCCACGCTTCACGCGTTTCCCTCCACTCTCAAACCCCTTCGCGCGCACCGCATCCTCGTACAATTTAGTCGCAAATCTCCAACGCTCGAATGCGAGCTGCGGAGGCGCTTCAATCTTCGCACGCTCGCACGATTCTCGAAACGCTTTACGCACGCGCTTCGCGCCCCTCGCGCGCGCGACTTCAATCCAAGCGCCAACCCGCGCGCTCTTCGGCGTCGCCCGCCGCGCGTCCACATCCGTCAGCACCTTGCACGCGTTCGCACCGCCTCGCGCGGTGACGGTGAAATCGTACGCCAGCCCAGAAGCGCGCACCGTTACCGCCGCCGCCGCCGCATCATCATCACCACCCGCATCATCACCCCCGGTCGCGACGACGACGACGACGCGCTTCGCCTTGGTGAGCTCGTGCAGCGGACCAGTGGTGACTCGGCGTCGTTTCGGCGTCGCCCCCGTCGTCGTCATCGTCAGCGGCGTCGCCGAATGCGTGCGCGCACGTCGTCAACGACCACTTCAAAGACGCAGCCGCGTTCGTCATTCGCATGGGCGACGACGGCATTCTTCGCCGCGCGCGTCGGCGGCGATGCGCGCGGCGGCGCGGTCGGGCGATTGCGAGGACGCCGTCTTCAACGCGCGCGGTGACGCGTCGTCGGAGGCGCCGAACGCGTCGCGGTTCGCGCGCATCGCAGTCGTGGCGTTGCTCGCGTGCAGCGCGCTCGTGATGGGTTCTCTCGCCAGCGTCGCGGGCGTGCGCGTGGGCTTGACGACGACGTCATCGATGGCGCGCGAGCGGCGATCGGAGCGCCGCACGGTGGGTGGTGAGGCGTCGAAGAGTATACGGGGGGACGATAGGCTCGAGGGTAAGCTCGGGACGCGGCGGGGTCGAGACGTCGTCGTCGACGCCGACGCGGCGGACGCGACGGACGCGGCGGCGGTCAAGACGGCGCGTAAGGGTGCGTTTACGTATTGTGTGGTGCAGATCACGACGCCTGCGAACGCGCAGAGCAGATCGGTTGGGAAGTTTAAAGGCGAGGACTCGCCGGCGTTTTCGTCGACGAGTTACACGCACGTGGAAGCGGGCGGAATGAACAAGGATGTAATGTATTCAGCCTTGGTAGGGGCGAAGAAAGATGGGTGTAGGGGGCAGTGGTGGTTTATCGGCGACGACGACACGTTGTTTTACGCTAAAGGAATAGAAACGTGGATGACGCAACGCGCGCCGCAAAGCGAGTGGCTCGTGGCGCACGGAAATCTGTACGAACCAAGAAAACTCGAACAGAGCTGGTTCACTGGAGGAAGCGGCATGGTTCTCACCAATGCTCTAGTAGAGCGAGTGCTCGCCAAGTACGCCGCCGGCGAGCTCACAGCCATCAATGGAGCAGCTTTCAAGCAGTGTAGGTGTTTCGACGTCCCGTTCATGCGCGGTGTTCTCGCGAGTGGGGCGCGCGTGTTTCACCAACCAAACTTATTTTTGGATTCATGCCTCAATTGCGATCGTCGCGGGCTAGTCGGTGTGCCAATCGTATCGTGTCATGCCGCCACAATTTTTCGTCAGGTAAATCCACACGCCTCGGCTAAAGGGGGCGACGACTTTGAAGAAGCCGTGAAAGGCTTGTCTTATGCGCAGGTTGAGGATTTCGCGAAACTGAGCGCAATAGACAGGCGCACCTGGTTCGATGCAAAATGTAACTCTACGAAATAAATGCAGCAGCGCATCGCGTGTGTCGTCGCCGCAGTCATGGATGCGTCTTACATTTTATCCAAACGTCGCCAGCGCGCCACGTCGCCAGCGCGCCTCAAATGATGTTGAGCAACTTCACACGTCGGCACGCGTCGCCGCGCGTCGCCGCGAGCGTCACGGCATGAATCTCGTGACTACGCATAAAACGCAGCTGCACTATGGGCACGGCACGCGCAATCGCGAGGCGCGCACGGCGGTTCGTTGCTGGATAAAGTTGTTCTGTTGGCCTTGCGTTGGTGACGCTATGGACGAACCGGGAGACTGCGCGTACGCGCCGTTGGTGCTGACGTGGTATATTCCGCGCGTGAGGCTGGTCAGCGATGACGATGCCGACGGCGGTTGCGGCGTGGATGGTAAGCTCACTGGAGAGTACGTGAAGAAGTTGGTGACTGAGCTCGACGACGTCTTCGCTGCGCGCGTCTTCGAAGGCACCGGGTCGGTCGAGATTGAGATAAGACGCGGTGCCGAGGCACGTAAGCGTGTTGACTTATATATGTCGACGCTGACTGATCCAAGTTCGCGCCGGATCGAGGCAAAATTCGTTAGCGAGCGGGATGGATTTGTTAACAACTGTCAGCCATGTGAACTCGTCTTTGAACTCTCGTGAGCGCTCACAGTTCGACGAACATGGCGTTTATGAAATTTACGACAAGTGTGTGCGTTGTATGTATGACGTTCGTCGCGAGCGCGCTCGCGGCGATGACAAAATCACCCGAATACGGTGCGGTATTGATCACCGAGGTGATGTTTGACGCGAAAACGTCTAAATCCGAGGACGCGGCGACGTCAAAGTCGAAGTCGTCCGGCGATTGGATTGAGCTGTACAATCCCAGCGCCAACGATGCAATTAATATCACTGGTTGGAAATTTACCGACCGCAGTGAGAAGAAAGTCAAGGCTGGGAAGAAGACGCGCGGACACGTGTTTGTGATTCCTAAGTTTACGCTCGAGCCGAAAACTTTTGCCGTCTTGGCTAGGGACGAGGTCGCGTTCAGAGACGCCTACGCTGACCGACCCGAAGCGCTCGAAGCGCTCGTACGAGGCAGCTTCAAGTTCGGGTTATCTTTAAAGGGCGAGACGATATCTGTGTTGTCACGCGCGAACGAAACGGTGTTTTCGTTGTCGTACGACGACAAAAATCCTTGGCCTTCACCGGACAAAGGCTCAAGCTTGGAAATTATTGACGTTCGGCTCGACCCAAACGATGCGTTGAGTTGGATTGAGTCCTACGAAATCGGAGGTACCCCAGGAGCTGTAAATTCCAACGCTGTCGCCTGGCGCTAAACGATGCTTGTAATTCCAAATGAATGTTTGTTTGTTTCCATTAAAACGCTTTTTTACTTGATGCCCGAGCCGTCGGGCGCGTCCGCGGTGCACTCACCGCTCGCGCACGCAAGTACGGCATCGCCATAGTACGCCTTACCACCCTTAACGCTCAACTTCTCTTGCACGGAGGCCCAGAATTTGCTCTTACACTCCTTCGGATAAGTTTCCGGGGCGGTAAATCCCGCGGCGCCGACGGCGTCGCCCGCCTTGGCGTCCGCCGGCACGCCCACGAGCTTCACTTGACCATCAAACTCCGTGGCCAAAATCATCGCCTCAGAAGTCTGCCCCGCCAATTTTGCCGGCTTCAAGTTCAAAATCGTCAACACTTTCGCACCCTTAAGAACATCCTCCGGCACGTATGCGCGCAGTCCCGTGACGACTTGTCGCGGCGCCTCCTCGCCCACGTCAACCTTACACAAATACAACTTATCGCTGTTCTCCACGTACCCCACGTCCACGACAACCCCAACCGCAAGCTTAGATTTCAATATAGGATCCACATCCTCCACAACCGCCGCCGGTTTCTTCTCCTTTTTCGCCTTACCCGACGTCGACGCCTCCGCCCCAGCCTCCGTCGGCGCCTTCTTCACCCCTTGCCCTTTCGGCTTCAACACCGGCTTCAACATCGGCACGATGTAATCGCACGTCTCACGAAACGCACCAGGCATCGGATTATTCGCCTCGAACGGTTTCGTCATCACGTACCCCGTCGCGTCGTCCTTGAGCTTGTACACCCCGCGCGGGGGCGTGACCGCCGCCGACCAGCGATCGGACGGATCCCGCAGCATCGCCCCGGGTGGGAGGTCCGCCACGTCGCTCGGAAGCTGTGCGCGCATGCTCGACATGGTCTCCATCGATAGCACTGTCGTCGCCCTGTCGTCGCGCGCTCGCGTGCGTCGCCGGCGTCGAAATGGCGCCCACGATGATTGAACGAGTGCGTGAAGGACGATCGCGCCCTGGGTCGTGCGCGCGGGCGAAGGACGCCGGATGTCCGAATACCACACGAGGCCCATCACACAGATGGCCCACGACGACGCCACAGTATGAGATGAGACCCGTGGCGCGTGTGATGCGCTACGTGCATCGCATATGGCGCTATGCGTCCTCCAGTACGAGAGCTCTGGGTTTATTTATGCCGTCGAATGTGACGCCGGATGTCCGAATGCGTGTCGTGTCCATCCGTCGTGCGTTTCTTTCGTGCGTTTCTTTCGTCGCGCGTGGACGCTGACGGGTCGTCGCCAGTGCGCGACGACGATACGACGATATGACGCAGTACGAGCCCGACGACGCGAGCGATTCCGACGAGGACACGCGCCGAGCGAAGACGCGCGATGGTGACGACGGCGCGCCGCGGTGGAGCGAGAGCGAGGAGACGGACGATGGCGAGGCTGTGGATTGGGACACGTTTTGGACGCGCGCGACGGCGAGGAACGAGGCGAAGATGCGCGCCGCGGGGTTGGATCCGTCAAAGGAGGAGTCGCACGTGAAGTTTGGACGTCACGGACAGGCGCTCGATCGCGGACGGCCGCGGGAAGGGGAGCAGGTGTATTGCTTTGGGTGCGAGCGCGCGTGCGGGGACGCGTACGAGTGCGCGCAGTGTTTGGAGACGTATCGCGCGCGGGCGAAGAAGGTGGCGTATGATGCGTGGGAACGCGCGTTTTTCTGTTCGCATGCGTGTTATGTGCAGTGCTGGGAGACGCATAAGACGCGACACGCGGTGACGACGGCGGGGCCGACGAAGACGGATGGACAAGTGCACGAATTTGAGGCGCCGCCCGGGAACGGCGCGTTGTGGCACACGAGTGAATTACGTCGCGTTGAATTCGAAGAATGCGTGCCGATGATGTAATAAGTATATTATATATATTCTACATTTGCCATGCGAGCTACTCGGGTGTCAATAGCTCGCTTTCATCGCCCCAGGGGAGAGGCGACGGCGACGGCGACGGCGACGGCGACGCCGATCGCGATCGCGACGGCGACGAGGCGCTCGGTACCGGTGGTGCGCTCGCCGCAGTCGCTGTACGAGCCGATATGTCTTCGTCGTGTGGAAACGAGAACGCCGCGCGCTCGATTGTAGCGAATTCGCGCGCGCCCGAGTCGAGTTGCGCCGCCGTCGGAACGCCGTGAGAATTCAGGTACTCAGCCAAGACAAAGTGGTTGTAATCGTTCGCCACATCTACAGCGGTGCGACCTGTGTCGTCGCGTGCGCACGCATCGGCACCTAAAGTAAGTAACTTCTTACACGCCGCCTTGTTCCCGTTCGCCGCGGCGATCATCAGCAACGTCTGTCGCTTATTAGCGGCGTCGCGCGCGTTGACGTCAAACCCGTCAACCACGAGTCGTTCAATCTCTCTCGGACGATTCAACCGAGCGGCGCGAATAGCAGTCGTCATCATCTCCACATCTTGCGCAAACTGCGTGACTACCGCACCGCGGCGTGGATCATCTCTCCGCGCACCGCGTTCAATCCACTTTGTTTCCGAGCTAAACGCGTTCAACTTTGGATCGTCAAACATCTCTAAATACTGCCACGCCACCACACCCATGCGCTTCACGCCATCAAACAACGCATGCGCCTCACCGAGCTCGCCACCAACGCGTTCGCCCCCACGTTCCTTCATAAAATACATCATAAATTCCTCAAACGTACACCGCGGCGCGCCTCCGACGACGTCAAACTGCGTCACCGCGTACACAAAAAACGCCCTCGCCTGCTCGCCACTCATGTGATCCAGATCCAAACCCTCCACGCGTCCCAACCTGCCGACAATGGCCCCATCCAAGGTCTCTGGTAACCAATACCCATCCTCACTCGCATCCGCCAACGCGCGAAACGTCTCGCGCAACCGCGGACGCTCGACGCGCGGCCAGTCGCACAGCGCGATGAATCGCCCCAACACGCTCCCACGCGCGTCGTCGCCGTCACCACCACCGCGCGCACTCACGCCCGCGAACGCACGTTCGAACGCCTCCCTCGCCACGCCGGCGTGCATCCCCCCGTACTCGTCCATCACGCGCTTCAGTAACGGTCCGGGCGATTCGCCCGCGCGCGGCGTCAGCGCGCGCGTGAACGCCTCCGCCATTCGCGTCGTGCGCGCGCGTTCAAGCGCTCGCGCGCGTCGAGCGCGGCCGCATGGAACGCACGACGCGCACCACGGCGACATCGCGCACCACGGCGATCGCCATATACACGCGCGCGCGCGCGTACGAACGCCGTTCGCGCCAGCCGCGGGGATCGTCGTCGTCGTCGTCATCGATTGACAAAAGTGCGGTCGGTCGGACACGTGTCCGACCGACCGACCCCATGTGTCCGACCGACCGCACATGCCCATGGAATATTCGCCCACCTCGTACTGCGCACACATCGAGCGCTAGGTGACGGATATTGTGCACGCATGACGCACGGTCGAGGTTGGTCCTAAACCCTCAGCACATAGAGGTCTCAGCGCGTCCACTACGCGCGAGTGGCCGTCGACCGCGCGCGACGGGCGAAGAGTCGCGACCGCCGTCGCGACCGTCATTCGCCATTCGCGAGCGGCCCTATCGGTTCGGCGCTTGGTGAAGGTGCGCTCACGCGCGTCGTCGTCGTCGTCGTCGATCTCGACGTGGTTCGCGCGTATTTTTTTTTCGTTCGTCGCTCACGTCGCGGTGCGGTGACGTCGCGCGCGCGTGGGGCGGTGCGATCGTCGACCGGTCGCGCGCGCGCGATGCGGCGGCCGCGAGGGTTGTTCGCGGGTCGTCGTCGGGTCGGTGTGGTGCCGTCGTTCGCGGTGCGCTCGCGGTCGACCTCGCGGGATGCGGTGCGCGTGGATGGGTGGTGGATACGCGCGTGCGTCGCGACGGGCGATATGGGTGGCGACGGCGCGGCGCGGCGCGGCGCGGCGCGCGCGGATCGGGCGATGGCGATGGCGTTTGGTGTGGGTCAAAAAAGCGCGATCGATCGGGTGGATGAATGGCGTATGGGCGTCGCGCGCGAGGCGTGCGAGGACGCGGGTTTGTGAATGTGGGGATGATCGAGATATTGACCGTTGATTTATGTCGTTATCGCGCGCAGTGAAGTACGTGAGCGTAGCGTACCTTTGACATTGAAGATGTCCGCCGCGAAGGCGCAAGCCAAGGTGAGCATCGGGCGCCGTTTGGACGCGGTTGAACGCGTGAATGCGTCGGTTGTGTGAATGCGTCTCGCGCGTGTGTGCGTTGACTGGACAAGCGCGAACATACCTGTCCATTGCGCGAGCCGCGCGATGTGTGAGGGGATTTGGATTGGAAACTAACCGAGACGTCGTTGACTACGCGAACAGGCTGCGCGCGCCGAGGCGCTTCGTAAAGACGTCGATTTCGTCGAACACACGTGGCCCGAAGCTGATGTGTACAAGCACTTCGGTTGCACCTTGGATGGCGGTCTTTCCGACGAGCGTGTGCTCGAAAACCGCGCCAAGTATGGCGAAAACCGGTTGACTCCGCCAGAAATGACGCCGTGGTACATCAAGTTTTTGATGCAGTTTGCCAACTTCTTCGCCATGTTGCTTCTCGGTGGTGGCGTCCTTTGCTTCGTTGGCTATTCCATCGATAGTGAAAAAGATCAAACCAACTTGTACTTAGGTGTTGTGCTTTTCGCCGTCGTTATGATTACCGCCACGTTCTCTTACTTGCAAGAAGCAAAGTCTGAGAAAATTATGGAGGGTTTCAAATCGATGATTCCGAAGAAGTGCAAATGTATCCGTAACGGCAAAGCTGTCGTCATCGATGCTTGGGAGCTTGTGCCTGGTGATGTTGTTGAACTCAACGACGGTGATCAAGTGCCGGCGGATATCCGCGTCATGCGCTCGAATGAACTCAAGGTTGACAACTCGTCGCTCACTGGTGAGTCTGAGCCGCAAGACCGCACCCCGGATCTTACGTACGATCACCAGGGTAAGCTCGTTACCCAACCGCTCGAGGCGAACAACCTCTGCTTCTACACCACGATTATCAACTCTGGTTCTGGCCGTGGTATCGTTATTGGCAGCGGTGACCGCACCGTCATGGGTCAAATTGCCGGCCTCGCGACGGAGACGTCCACCGAGGATTCACCGATTTCCAAGGAAATCAAAAAGTTCATCCAGCTCATCTCTTGCGTTGCCATTACGCTCGGTGTGGTTTTCTTCATTGTTGGTCTTACCAACGGTACCGCCGTTATCCAAAACGTAGTTTTCATGATCGGTATCATTGTGGCCAACGTCCCCGAAGGTCTCCTCGCGACCGTCACCGTGTCCTTGGCGTTGACCGCCAAGCGCATGCACGCTAAGAACGTTCTCGTGAAGAACCTCGAAGCTGTCGAAACGCTTGGTTCCACCACCGTTATTGCGTCTGATAAGACCGGTACGCTCACGCAAAACCGTATGACTGTCCAACACGCGTGGGTTGACGAGCAAATTTACTTTTGCCCGGCTGGTAAGAACATTCCTGACCTCGCAGTCATCTCTCAACCTGGCCGAACCCCGGATGGCGAGCCGTTCTACAACAAGGATTCTGCCGCGTTCCAGCGTCTTCTTCAAGTGGCGACTTTGTGTAACAACGCTGAGTACCTCACAAAGAACGAAGATGGCTCCTTCATTGACTTGAAGGCTGAAATGCAAAACCCTCTCTTCAACGTTCTCAAGCAACCGGCGACGGGTGACGCTTCTGAACAAGGTTTGCTCAAGTTGGTTCAACCGCTCAACGATGCTTTGGAAACTCGTGCGCAGTACCCGAAGTTGTTTGAAATCAAGTTCAACTCCACGAACAAGTGGCAACTTTCCATTCACAAGCAACCGGGTGGACGCCCTCCTCTCCTCGTGTTGAAGGGGGCTCCGGAGCGCGTATTGGACAAGTGCACCTCGTACTTCTCCAAGGGCCAAGTCGGTAATAAGAACGCTGCGTTTGAACAAACGTACACCAAGTCCTACGAAGATCTCGGTGGTCGCGGTGAACGCGTGCTTGGCTTTGCGTACAAGGAACTCTCTGGCTTCAAGGATGACTTCAAGTTCTCCCAAAAGCCGAAGCCAAACTTCCCAATGGATGACCTCACGTTTGTCGGTCTCATGTCTTTGATTGATCCTCCGCGTGAAGGTGTCCCTGAAGCCGTCACCAAGTGCAACCGTGCTCGCATCAAGGTTTACATGGTCACTGGTGATCACCCGATCACCGCCGCGGCGATTGCCAAGCAAGTGAACATTGTCTCCCAAGAAAACTTGGACTCTGGCCGCGCCACCGTCGTCAAGGGTGACGACATCCGCAGCTGGATGGAAATTGCCGACCCGGTTGAACAGCGCGCTAAATGGGACTGGGCGCTTGACCACGACCAAATCGTCTGGGCTCGCGTGTCCCCGGCTCACAAGCTTTTGATTGTCGAAAACTGCCAACGCCGTGGTGAAATTGTCGCCGTCACCGGTGACGGTGTGAACGACGCTCCGGCGCTCAAGAAGGGTGACATCGGCATTGCTATGGGTATTGCTGGTAAAGATGTCTCCAAGGAAGCTGCTGATATGATTCTCATGGACGATAACTTTGCCTCGATTGTGAATGGCGTTGAGGAAGGTCGTCTCATTTTTGACAACTTGAAGAAGTCCATCGCGTACACGTTGTCTTCCAACATTCCGGAAATTGCTCCCTTCTTGTGCTACATCACGGCCAAGTTGCCGTTGCCGTTGTCCACCGTGCTCATTTTGTGCGTTGATCTTGGTACGGATATGGTTCCTGCCATTTCCATGGCTTACGAAGAAAAGGAGGCTGACATTATGGACCGTCCGCCGCGCAACGCGAAGACGGACCGCCTCGTCAACTTCCGCTTGATTTCTTTCGCCTACTTCCAAATTGGTATGATTCAAGCGCTTGCTGGTTTCTTCACTTACATGCTCGTGCTCAACGACTACGGTTACACCCCAAGCATCTTGATGAACAACGGTTTGAAGTGGCTTGATTCTTCTCTCATGTGCACGTTGAATGGCGATTCCATGGCTGACACCAACCAAGGCGTCGGTCGTTACATGCCAAAGGCGTGCGGTTACGGTTGCGCCGATCCGGGTGCGGGCACCAACGCCGAGGGCATTTGCGACGGTGGTTGCTCCATGCCCATTGACTACTCGCCGAACGCGTACATGGCGGGCTCGTCTCCGTTCCTCGCTTCTTCCGTAATAGGCACCCAGACTGGCGCCAAGTCGGATGGTACCTCTATCGCTCTTACGGTTGACCCGTTCATTGAATTCAGTGAAGGTGGTTTCCGTGGTCCGGGTAACTTCGTCTGCAACCGTGATTGTGCGACTTACGCAGCCATGAGCGCTACGGAGAAGGCTGCACTCTCTGATGCCGACCACGCAGGTTTCGCGTACTTCTGCGGCGTCAGCGCCGATTATGGCTTTACGCGCGCCTTCGCTGACCCCGACCGCATCGCGCCGGCGGGTGCGTACTACTGGTGGAACGGTGCTCCTCAAACGATGCCCAACTTGAAGTACCAAACTGCGGCGCTCGAGTACGCGCAAACTGCGTACTTCATTACTATTATCATCGTTCAGTGGGCCGATTTGCTCATCGCTAAGACGCGCAAGTTGTCCATCTTTGAACAAGGCATGGGTAACGACTTCATGAACTTTGGTTTAATTTTCGAAACCGTCCTCGGTGCGACGTTGTGCTACACGCCTGCGTTCAATGCCGTGTTCGGTACTCGCCCGTTGCACGTATTGCACTGGTTCTCTGGCGTCCCGTGGAGTATTCTCATCTTCACGTACGATGAAATGCGCAAGGCTTTGATTCGCCAAAACCCGGGTGGCTGGCTCGATCGCTGGACGTATTGGTAGTCGCTCGTAGACACGTATTAGAAACGAAGAGCTCAAAACAATCTACACTATGTTATGATAACGAATTCATTTTTCTCATAATTACTGTCGACGGGCAGACGCGCGCGGGTTCAACCATTTCCATTTACTTTTTGTACTAAATCAATTACACACACACGCACGCACGCTACACAATGTCAAACTTTTGTTCGAGGGCGTTGCATATCCTCCCGATGCAACACGCCGCGCTTAATGGATACTGTGAGACGGAGATGAAATCATCCGTGTACGCCACGTCGACTTTCCCGTGCGCCATCGCGCCCACCGTGAACACAACCGGCACGTCATCCGGCAACGACGCCACGTACTCTGGTAACTTTTTCACTTCTGGAGCGCTAAACGAAAACCCAACACGCCGCGCACCCGCTGGAAAATATTTCGTCACCGGTTGCTTCACGACTTGCATCAACTTTTCCGGCCCGTTGGACGAGCGAATGGACAACTTTTGCAACAACTGCACCATGAGACCACAAAACCGCTTAAACGTCCGCGGTACGCGAGTCTTCGGACTCACCTTGAACAACACGTTCTTCTGAGTGTTCACGTACACGGCTTTCACCTTCCCCGCCTTGTTCAACGGCGAGTCCAGAATCGCGAGCAACGCCTGGTGGCAAATGTCCGGACGGTAGTCCCCGGGCTGTTTCCCGTGTCGACGGATAAAGTTCGCGTGATCATCGCAGTTTAATATCGCAAATCCCTTGCCAACTTTCCCCGTCTCCAGCGTGGCGCACTCGAGGACGAAGATGAACCCACCACCGTCGTTCGCGGCGGCGTCGAGGTCATCATCCGCGGGTGGCGGCTCCATGGAATCCACGCGCGCACGGCGTCGTGCGGGGCGAACGCGCGCGCGATACGGAACAAAGCGCGAGTGCGACGATGCGTACGCTCGACGCGGGCGCGGTCGACGCAACGGTCGCGGTCGGCGCGTCGCGAAGTGAGGCGGTGCCGTGGGTCAGTGGCACCGCGCGTGGTTCCGTGCCGCGCCGCGCGTCATTCCGCGCCGCGCACGCCGCCGACCGCGCGCGCATGCGGGCGAGCGCGGGCAGACATCATCGCGACGCGCCGCGGCGCATCGCGGCGCGACCGAGGAGGACGACGACAGCGGCGGCGGCGCGCGAGCGAGCGATTCATGTCAGCGTCTGTCACCTCCATCGCGCTGCTGGACGACGTCGAGGCGACGCGCAACGTCGCCACGCGGGCGCGTTTACCAAGCTCATCGAGATTCCGGCGGCGAGAGGCGTGGCGCGCACGCTCATGGTGCCGGCGAGGAATTTTCTCGACGGTGCGAACGCGAAGGAGCTGGTGCTCGACTGCGCGACGGTGCGCGCTCCGGATAACGACGTCGTGTCGCCCGACGTCGCGGAGCTTCAGGCGTTATCGGGGTACGACGTTGGTGAAGTGCCGTTCGTGATGCAAGCGGTGTGCTATTACGAGACGACCTTGGACGTGGGTACGCTCGAGGTGGCGCTGAGGAAGACGCTGGGGAAGTATCCGATGCTCGCCGGGCGGTTGGATTTACAAACGCCTGGATACGCGTCGAAAGGCGTGCGTCTGACGAACGATGGCGTACCTCTTCGCGTCGTACGCGATGATAATCAAAGATTTGAGAATTTACCACAAGATTACGCCGATGCGACGCGAAGGTTCTTGGATTTCGCGCCTTGGATTGATTTGATGTTGGGCGACGCGCCCGTGTTTACGGCCAAGGTGACGCACTGCGCGGGCGGCGGGAGCGTCTTGGGCGTGTGCATGTCGCACGCCGTGAGCGATGGACAGGGGTTTATTGAGTTTTTAGTCACGTGGGCAAAGATGGCGAATAATGAGGCGCATCCTCTTGGTGATCCGGTGTTTGATCGATCGCTTGTGTCTCAACCGCCGGCGGATATGTCGGTGGAGGAAATGCGCGAGATGCTTTCAATGGAAGGTTTTGATAATGTCAGTTCGGTGCCTATGCTAGCGAACGCGCTTAAAGCTGGACGGGGTCTGATTCCCGACTTTTTACGATTTCCCGCGGGTAACCGCATGATGGTGAGCATTAAAGAGGATGGCATGCGGCGATTGCGAGAGTCATCAGAGGCGACAAACGACAACGAGGCTCTGAGCGCACATTCGTGGCTCGCGCTCGCTGACTTGTGTGGGTTACCGAACGGCACGCCGTTTGAGCACGTTACCGTCGTGAGCGGTCGCGGTGGTCGCACGGGATTACCCGACATGTACTTTGGCAACGCAGCCATCGGCGTGTGCACCGGGCGCGTCGCCGTCGGCGATTACTCCACTTTACTCGACGTCAAAAACGGGCTCAGACCAGGTTTCACGAAGGCTATGATGCGAAGAAACAAGTATTTAATGCTCACAGAGGCTGCGTTTCGCGCGGGCGTCAACGGGTTTGACTTTGACATCATGGCGTTCATGCAAGGCCAAATGTGTTGGTGCAACAACTTGGTTGAAATTTACAAAAAACTGTACGATTTGGACTTTGGCACGGGGTCGCCCACGCTCGCGCTTCCGCCCGAGCTTAACGATATCATTCAAATACAGTGTTCGCGACCGGATCGCGCGACGGGCGCTCCGGCGGGTGCAAATGGCGTTGAAATGTTTATAAACTTGCCCCCCGCGGTTATGTCGCGTCTGCGCCAACCAGACGCGCTCGCTCGCTTATCCGCCCAGACGGGCATCAAATAGACGCACGCGATAATAGTAGCTAGTGTACAACATTCAATTAAATATATCATCTAGTCTATACGGCCAGTACGTCCACGTGCGAATTCGTGAGTGGAATGTCAGTCAGCATGGCTTCAACCGACTCGCTCGGATCAGCGTGGCGCTCGGCGTGGCGGCTCTCGTCCTTCTTGTTGGACTTGGGTTTCTTAGTCTTTTTGGCAGTCTTGACGGGAGCTTTCTCCTCTACTGGCGCAGGTCCTTCGTCAGCCGGTTTAACAACCTTGGACGGCGCTGGAGTTTCAAACACTTCGTGCGTCGCATCCTCCTCGTCTTCGGCGTATTCGTCGACGTCGATTATCTTCTCGAGCTCAGACGTCGCACGTTCGAACTCGCTTGAATCCACGACTGGCGCCACACGAGCGCTTGGAAAATGCACTTCTCTGTCACCAATTGACGCACTTTCGCGAGCGGCGTTGAGAAGTTTCAACACATCGCTCACTGGCATGGTTTTTTCGCTTACATTCGCGCCGCCCGTCGTCGGCGCTGGTTCGTTGGCGAATTGTCCGTACGCGCGAATCAACCGTTCGGCATCAGCCTTTGTTGAACCCTCCGATAGCGTTTCTGATACCGTATCGAGTTCGTATCCATGTGGTACGATTTCGTGATGCATCTCCTTGCGCTCACCTTGCGAGAGATAGTCGCTGAGCGACCACGCCTTGGCGTGCGAACCGCCGTGCGGCATTTTCCATCCCCAAAAGAATCCTTGAATACCCGCCCCACGGTACGCCTGCTCTTGGTGTTCGTACATGATGTCCAACATCGCGCGATTTGAGCACGATTTCGACGAGTCTGAGAACGTGGCTAAGGACCATTCGGAGACGGCGAGATTTTGGACGCCGTACGTGTGCGCGGCGGCGCGCAGCGAACCCGCCCACTCGCCCGAGAGCTCGCCGATGCGCTGCGCCACCACGGATGGTTTTTCGTTGCAATCAAACGAGCATCCAGCGTTTGAACCACCCATGCATCCAGTGTACGACCAGGCAAAGTAGTGATGGACGTCCAGGACGGCCCAGTCTTTGAGCTCGCGAGGCGTGAATTGCGACCGCATCCACGCCGCCATGTCGGCGACGTTCAAGCCGAGCGTTTCCACCAAGTTGATATACAAGAATGGAACACGTTCGCTCACCGATAAGCCTTCATTTACGAGTTCTTCTCGGTAGATATCTACGGCATTCGCTAACCAATCGAGCACTTGCGTGCGTTGCTCGGGAAGCATGTGTCCGGGTTCGTTGAGCAACTGCAACCCGTGCACGGCGGCGCGCGACTCGGCGGGTAAATTTTTAAACCAACCCAAAAAGTTACGCACGATAGCTAATCCCGTGCTGCGAAGCTCTTTACGAGCGAACATCATCGGTGGGTGCGGAAACACGCCATTGAACGTGCCCTTGGCGGCACCGCCAGGCATACTATGCAAGTCTATCAACACCTTCAATCCGGCGTTGCGAATGCGCTCAACCACCGCGTCTAAATCGGCCCCCGCCATGTTCACGAATAACCTATCGGGATACACCGGATCGACTAAAATGCGTTCACCACCCCGAGGAACTGAGGCTGGATCGCGGGCGAATAAACTCCAAGAAACCGGGAGCCGCACGAGCTCGATGCCCTTGGACGCTATTTCCAACAAGTCTTCATCCGTGACGTATTGCGCGCGGTGCGCGTTGAAACTATGCACCGTCGCCTTCTCGCCCACAGCCTTGACCAATTTATTCACTAAATCCCCTTCACTCGCCCAGGAAAACCCCAAAGCGTGGGCGTCGGGGTACATCGGAGGGAAACACACGCCGTTGGCTTCGCGCTCGTCAGCCACCACCGCGTGCGACGCGCCTTGCGAGAAAAACCACTCCTCCAAGTTCAACCACCCATGCAACGCCACACCAGTAGTGCGTCCAGCATCAAACGCCGTCACCGCGTGCGACGTGGACTCACCCCCGGCATACGCCGGACTTTCACCGGAATCACTCGCCTCGCTCGCGTCTCGCCCGCGCATCCACGTCGACCACCTCCCCGACGACGCCGCACGCACTTCATCCACCCCAACCGTCGCCGTCGCCGAATCTACCCCACTATGCCGCACCACGTGCCCTCCGTACACGTGCCCTAGAATCAACAACGCGCACAACGCGAACGGAGCCGCGCACGCGCCCGCGCTCGCCCACCGACGCGTCCCGCTCCACCACGACCCACGCCCGTGCCCCGCCTCCGCCTGCGTCCTCGGCGCATACACATCCCTATCCCTCATCGGCGCGCTCAACCGACTCTTCCATCGCGAATTCCCATGCGTGTGCGGGTCTAAGATCAATTTCGAACGCTCCGTCGCACCCATGATGATGTCGATGTTGGGTGTTCACCCGATCCGCCCCGTGCGCCGCCGTGCGTCGCCGTGCGCGACGCGCTGCCGTTCGCGCCGACGTCACCGACGTCACCGCCGACGACGAACGAACGAACGAACGACCGCGCGCGATTCGCGACGCCGACCGCGCGCGACGGAGACTGCCGCGCACCGAACCGCGCGCGCGCGCATGGTGTTGGACGAAGGCCCTCGTGTGTACCCCGGTACATACATACATACACGCGATGGATGGCGGCGCATCGTCGCGCCATTGATTGCGTCGCGCGGCACCCGCCGACGACGCCATTCGCGAATCGCGAATCGCAGATCGGTTGTGAACATCACCGAGCGGCGATGGATGCCGAGTTCTGGGGCGCGGTGATCCCCGCCGGGAAAACCCTGCGCGTGGACGTGGCGAGCGATGAGGAGTACATTCACGTGAGCCAAGTGGCGCTGGGCGCGTCGATCAAGGATGCGCGCGCGCGGACGACGCTGACGTTGGCGATCGCGGATGATGCTGAGGCATCTGGTGTTCGTGAAGGTCGTCGGCACACGCTGTGTACGCTCACGCCGGGGGCGTGTGAGCAGGTTGGGTTGGATGTGGTGTTGGACGCGAGCTTCGTGCTCAGAGCGGATGGGGCGAACGACGTGCACGTGAGCGGATGGAGGCAGACGAATGAAGGGATTGATGAGGAGGAGGAGGCACGTGTGATGGAGGAATTGGCGATGGAGATGTCGGATGACGAGCTGGATAGCGATGATGAAGAAGATGAAGATGAAGGAAGTGATGAAAGCGACGACGACGACGACGACGAAAGCGAAAGCGAAAGTGAAAGCGAAGAAGCGTCGGATGATGAAGGTGATGACGACGATATTTCAAGCAGTGAGAGCGATAGTCAAGAAGAATTCATCACGGGAGATGTGGATTTGAATAATTTACCCGACGATGATGAGTTATTCGGGGATGATTCGGACGACGATAAGGCGTTCGATGAAGCCTTTGGCGACGACGGCGAATCAGAGTCAGAAAGCGAATCAGAAAGCGACGAGGAGGCTGGATCGGAAAGCGACGAGGAGCCCGTCAAGGCGCCGGCGAAGTCGCCCGCATCCACAAAGAAGTCCGCAAAACCGCCAGTTTCGGAGAGCGAATCGGAAAGCGAATCGGAAAGCGACGAGGAGCCCGTCAAGGCGCCGGCGAAGTCGCCCGCATCCACAAAGAAGTCCGCAAAACCGCCAGTTTCGGA
>Ga0181558_10002134_pt1 | contig 18927 bp, 10 predicted proteins | sample 011ome_22_FD_133754 | JGI IMG/M metagenome (GOLD analysis project Ga0181558, IMG submission 133754) | Coastal salt marsh microbial communities from the Groves Creek Marsh, Skidaway Island, Georgia - 011507BT metaG (megahit assembly) | ecosystem: Environmental > Aquatic > Marine > Intertidal...
CCGGAAGGAAGTCGCCACCGGCGTCGGCGACGAAGGCGCTCGTTTCGGCGTTCGTCTCGCCGCCGCGGGACGTACCGTCGCGGCTGGCGCCGCCCGCGCGCGACGAGGAGGTGGACGTCGCGGACGATTTCGACGACGGCGATTCGATTGTCGGCGCGGCCGGACGCGACCCCGAGCCGAGGAGGATGAACGACAGATACGGCGCGGCGGGCGCGGAGGAGGACGACGCGAGCGTCCCCCCGAGTCCCATCGCGCCCGCGTCCGCGGCGGAGTCGGAGGATGACGACTTCTGCGCCGAGGAGGCGCCGGGACCTGAACCGTCGCGCGTCTCTTCGCCCGCCCCCCGCGGTGTGCAGGTGGCGCGGTCGCTGCTGTACGACGAAGACGCTTCGTTCGGGTCGCTCGCGTCGTTCGGGCGGTCGCCGGCGGAGGACGCGGTGGAGGACGCGGCGGACGCGTCCGTGGACTCGGCGGCGTTCAGCGACGACGCGCTGGACGCCACCGCCGTGAGCCTCGAGCCCTCCGTGTCCACGATTCAGTCCATGAGCGTCGCGAGCACGCCGCGCGCCAGCCTGACGCGCTCGGGCGGGCGCGCGAGCGGCGCCGAGGCGACCGACGGGCCCGCGCCTCCGCCTCTTCCCGCGCTCGCGTACACGCACAGCGTCTTCCGCCCCGTCGCGCCGGCGCCCAACAAGCCGCGCCGCGCCGCGCCTCTTTCGGCGTCGACGACCCGAAAGGAACGCCGGGCATCCGAAAGGAACGAACGTTCCGGCGCCGCCGCCTCGAAGCCCGCGTTCGGGAAACGCGAGACGGCACCGACGCGTCCGGTCGCGCGCCTCCCCGCGAAGGGCGGCGCGCCGGTCGCCCTCGCGGCTCTCGGGCTTGGACCGCTCGGTGACGCGTCCGCCGCCGGCGACGCCGAGGCGCCGTTCGCGGCGGTGCTGGCTTGGCGGCGCGCGCGCAAAGGCGAAGCCGCCGCCGCGCCCGCGGCGCCCCCCCCCGTGGGTTCCACGTCGCGCGTCTGGGATAACCGCGCGATTCTATCCCTGGCGCCGTCCGCGGCGGTGGCGTTCGTGGTGCTGTACCGCTGCGCCGACGGAGGGAGAGCCACGCCGCTGCGCCGCGCGAAGCTTCGGGGGCGGCGCGCGCGCGGCGACGAGTTCGTCGCGTGCGCGCTCGTGTCCTCGCGCGCGCACGAGCTGAAGCGCGCCGACGGCGTCGCTCCCTGGCGGTGCGCGGAGATCGTGCCCCCCGCGGGCGTGCTGGCCGGCGTCGGCGGCGCCTGGGTTGAGCTCGTGCTGGAGTTCGCCGCCGCCGCCGCGGTGGAAGAGGCGGTGGTGCTGAAGCCGGATGCGCGCCTTCGCGCGCGCTTCGAGACGGAAACCTTCGCGGGAAAGGCTCCGTCTCCCAGTGAGACCGCGTCGCCGAAACCGTCGTCGGCCCCGAACGAAACCCTCACAAAGAACGGGCACGTGCCCACCGTCGCGCCCTCGCCCGAGCTCCGCCGGTGGCCCGGCCTCGCCGGCGGGCCGGTCCGCGTCGCGCCCGCCGCGTCGGCGGCGACGTCCCCGGCGCGGGACGCCGCTACGGCGGCGACGGCGTCGCGCCCGCGAGAATCCCGCGAGGATAAGACCCCGAGCAAAAACGAATCGCAATCTCGCGGCGTCTTCGTGGAGGGGCGGTCCCCGGACGGGCCCCTGGGCGCTCTCTCGTTCACGCCCCCCGACCGCGACCGCAAAGCGCCGCGAGACGGCGCGTCCGAGTCACGACGGAGGGCGGAGGCGGAGGCGGAGACGCCGCCGCCCGGCGCGCTCGGCGCGGCGGACGAAGAAGCGCCGGCGTGGCCTTTGCGGGCGGACCAGGTGGCGGCCCTGCTGAGGCGCGCGGAGAGAAAGCCCGGCGACGAACGCTCGCCGAGTGGCTCGCCGAGTGGCTCGCGCTCGGGCGACGACGCCGGGGACGGCTCTGAACCGCCGGCGGGGGAGACGGATGCGAAAGAAAGAGAAAGGGACGCGCCTGTGGGTTTCAAACGCGAAACCGTGACAGAAACCGGCGGGTCCCTCGAACTCGCTCGGGCGCCGGCGCGCCCGCCGTTCGAGCCCGACGACCGCGCGCTGGTGACCGACCTGCTGACCCAGGCGCAGCTCCTGCAGGACGCGGTGAGCGCCGCGGCGGAGCGGCTCAACCCCGGGAACCCCTCGCGCTTCGCGCGCGCGCGCGCGAAAGCGTCGCCGGAGTTGGAAAAAGCGCTGTGTGTCGCAAACGCGCGGTTATTTAGTCAGCAAAAAACGCGCGAAGACGACGAAGGCGCGCTCCGCGCGTTTGGCGCGCGCCCGTCTTCTTTCCGTCGCTCGCGCAAGCTGGACCTGCTGCGCAGCATCGGGCACATGGCGAACCCGCACGGCTCGCCCCCGTTCGACGGCCTCGCATGCGAGAGCCCCGCGCTGGACGCCACGCGCTCCCGGCGGCGCCCGCTCGAGACGGGCGGCGACGGAAACGACGCGAGCGCGGCGACGTTTCTCGCGGCGCCCGTCGCGCGCCGGCGGTTCGACCCGCGCGACGAGGACTCGCCGTTCTCGAGCGCGTGCGGGTCCTCTCCCGCGTTCGACGAGTCCGCGAGCATGCGAAGGCGGCGGCTCGAGGGCTTGCTCGAACCCAGGCAGCTGTTCTGAGAAAGGACCGGAGCGCGCGCGGGTCGTATAGCGTAGACGTGTGAAGGACCATTTTATTTTCGTTCGGCTGTGCGAACTGCGTTCAGAGTCTTCGTTCGGTTCAGTCCGGCCTGACAAAGATAGATTTTCGCTTTTTGAACCCACGAAACCAAACGCCGCCGCACTTCGATCCGCACCACCACGCAGCGGACGAGCAGCATGGCGTTCGCCATGGCCTCCCAGGCGTCCATCGCCCAGACCGCCGCGTTTCGTCGCGGTTCCAGACGCACGCACGCGCGCGTGTCCACCAAGGTGCGCCGTGCCCCCCCCCGCGCCGCCCCCGCTCCGTTCGGCGAAGCCCTCTTTTCCTCTTCTTTCGTCCCGCCGCTGACGCGATTCCGAACCCTCCCCCGCAGTGCGTCGCGTCCAAGGCGTGGACGAACTCGACGATGAAGTCCACCACCGCCTCGGTGGACGAGATCAAGGCGACGCGCCTGATCACCGCGATCAAGACCCCGTACCTCCCCAACGGCAAGGTGGACCTCGCGGCGTACGACGCGCTCGTGGAGAAACAGATCGAGGCTGGCGTGGGCGGTCTGATCGTCGGCGGCACCACTGGGGAGGGACAGCTCATGAGCTGGGACGAGCACATCATGCTCATCGCGCACACCGCCAAGCTGTACGGCGACAAGCTGCAGATCGTGGGTAACACCGGGAGCAACTCTACGCGCGAGGCTGTGCACGCCACCTCGCAGGGCTTTGCCGTCGGCATGGATGCGGCGCTGCAGATCAACCCCTACTACGGGAAGACGAACCGCGCCGGCATCTTGGCGCACTTCGGCGCCGTGCTCGATTACGGCCCCACCATCGTGTACAACGTGCCCGCGCGCACGTCGCAGGACATCCCGCCCGAGCTCATGCTGGAGCTCGCGAAGCACGAGAACTTTGCGGGCGTCAAGGAGTGCGAGGGCAACGAGCGGATCAAGGGGTACACCGACGTCGGCGTCACGTGCTGGACCGGAAACGACGACGAGGCGCACGACGCGCGCTTCGACGCCGGCGCCGTCGGCGTCATCTCCGTCACCAGCAACGTCGTGCCGGGGAAGATGGTGGACCTGATCTGCTCCGAGAAGCCCAACCCCGAGCTGCGCGATGAGCTCCTGCCCCTGATGAGCTGGCTCTTCACCGAGCCCAACCCCATCGGTTTAAACACCGCGCTCGCCATGCTGGACTGCGCCGAGCCGGTGTTTCGGTTGCCGTACTTCCCCTACGACGCGGCGCTGCGGGCGAAGGGCGCGGCGCTCATCGAGGCCATCGGCGTGGAGCACACCCCGGGCGCGAAGCTGCTGGACCTGAAGGACACGGACTTCATCACGCTCGAGGAGTGGTGAAGTCCAATAGTGTGGCGGTCGCGCGGAGCGGGAGCGCGAAGGATCGGTCGCGCGCGTTGCTTGCTATCATACGTGAAGGTATAAAAAGTTCACGCCAAAATCAGGGAAGTGACGTTTTCGCAATCCTGCACGTGCGTCATGGTGCTGATTTGTCACGCCCTTTTTCTTTCTCGGAAAACGCGCGCTCGAGCGACAACACACGCACACATCGCGCTGCGCTTTCCTGTACGCTCGAGAGTGGCCACGATGTCCCCCGCGATGACGACGATGACGACACGCGCGATACCGTGCGCGTTCGGCCTTTCCGCGCCGCTTCGTGGAAAGGTGGCGATGACGGTGAATCTGACGAGGCGAAACAAAAGAAACGTATCCGGCCGCGACGTTTTCTCGGTGCGGACGCGCGCGTCGACTGGGCTTTACGACGACGAGACGTTCGCGGCGACGGTGCTCGGTAAGTACCCGGACAGCCACGAGATGGCGGACACGGAAGAGGCGCGCGTTTTATGGGAGAACGGGTACGTCGCGCTGGACGTACGCGCGGATGCCGAAATCGACTTCGAAGGCCGCGTGCCCAACCCGCCTCGTCCGGGCGCGGCGCGAGGCGACCGAGTGCGCGAGGTGCCGCTCGTGCGGGCGAGCCGCGTGTACGACTCCGAGGCTGGCAAGAAAGTGTACAGGCAAGAACCCGTGGATGCGAACGCTTTCACGCAGGCGGTCGCGGCGGCGTGCGTTTCGGATGGGGGAAACGAGGCGAAACTACTGGTGATGGACGGCGACGGCGGCGCGCGCGCTAAGAAAGCCGCCGAGCTGCTGTCGACGAGCGGTTTCCGAAACATCGTCGTGGTCCGCGGCGGAGCGAACGCGTGGAAAAACGCGTGGGACAGCACGATGCGTCGGAGACAACTCGCGGGGTCGTTCTCGCGCGGGTTCGATAATCCCATGTTCGCAGACAGCAACGTCACGGCGGAAGAGTTCGGGGCGTCCACGGACGACACGGTGTGGGTCGTGTGATTCACGCCACTTCACGCCATCTCACGCCAAAATCAGGGAAGTTCCAGCGACAGAAAACGCCGCGAAATATCTGGATCGCAAAAAGCGATTGTGATCAAGGCGAACATTACATTATTTTTCGGACTGCCTGTCGGAGGGAAGCATCAGAAGCGAGCTTCACGAATGGCAAACAGTTTGAAAAAACGGAAAAAAATGAATTTTCGCGCGAAGCGTCGTCGTTGTCGCGATCGAAGTGTCGTGCGTCGAAACCCGAACCGCGACGGTACCCTCCGGCACAGCTTCGCGTCGCCTTCGCGCACGCCAGTCACACACTCTTCCGGAGGTGTCTGTTGCCACAGGTGCGTGCCTATAGACATCACGGTTTCGCTCGCAACGCCGGCCACGGGCTCGTTGCCGGTCGCGGAGGGATATTTCGGCGTTCTCGACCGCCACATTTTTCTTTCCCGACGCCGCCGACGCCGGTGATCGGCCGCGTGCGGCGCGTCGCGACCGTGCGGGGCGGCGAAGTGCGCGCCGCCATACACGTGCGGGGTATGGTGGGGCTAAATCGCGCCGAAGGGCATCGAAACGGGCACACGGAGGACTGTCTCGAATGCGATTGCACGCCGACTGCAGGCGGCGGCGGATGGCCACGTTTTCAGCCACCTGCGCGTTTACGCGTCTCGCCACGCGTCTGGAACGGACGCGCGCGGGGCACGCGGGGCACGGGGGAACGCCGGCGCACGCTCCGCGACCACGGCGATACCTGAAACCCCCGTCGTTCGAACATCCGCTGACGTCCACGCGCCTTCCGCGCGTCCCTCCGTCCTTCAGTCCCTCTACGTTTCACGTCTTTCGATAAGATGGCCTCCGCCGCCCAGATGTCCGCGGCCGCGCCCAAGGCGCTGCCCCGCCAGCTCCGCACCGGCGCCTCCTTCAAGGCCGCGCGCGCGCCCGCGCGCCGCGTCGCCGTGCGCACGTCCGCCTCCGCCGGCGAGACCGACGAGATTGTGCTGCTGGAGAAGATGCTCAAGCTGGCCAAGGAGCGCAAGGAGGCTGAGGCGGCGGCGCCCGTCGCCGGCGCGTCCGCCGCGGAGGGCTACGACGGCAAGGGTTTCACGATCAAGACCTTCAACGCCATCTCCCCCGTCGGTCTGGACAAGTACCCCAAGGGCAAGTACGTGGTTTCCGGCGACGAGTCGGCGCTCCCCGACCCCCCCATGGGCATCATGCTCCGCTCGCACAAGGTGCAGCTGGACGACGTCCCCCCCACCGTTCGCGGCATCGTGCGCTGCGGCGCGGGCACCAACAACATCCCCGTCAAGGAGATGACCGAGCGCGGCATCCCCGTGTTCAACACGCCCGGCGCGAACGCCAACGCCGTGAAGGAGTTGGTGGTGTGCTCCCTGCTGCTCGCCTCGCGCGGGATCATCGAGGGCAACTACCACGTGAACAACGTCATCAACAAGGAGGAGGGCGGCGACTACGACAAGATCTCCAAGCGCATCGAGGCGGACAAAGCCATGTTCGGCGGCCAGGAGATCACGGGCAAGACCATCGGCGTGATCGGCCTCGGCGCCATCGGCGCCAAGGTGGTTCAGGCGGCGCTCGGGCTCGGCATGAAGGTTGTCGGCTACGACCCCGTGCTCTCGCTGGACGCCGCGCTGCAGCTTCCCGGCGACCGCATGAAGCGCGTCACCGAGCTGGACGAGCTCTTCGCGGAGTCCGACTACATCACCGTGCACGTGCCGTACATCAAGGGCGTCACGCACCACCTTATCAACGCCGACGCGCTCTCCAAGTGCAAGCCCGGCGTGCACCTGCTCAACTTTGCGCGCGGCGAGATCATCGACGGCGCCGCGGTGAAGAACGGCTACGACACCGGCATGCTTACCGGCAAGTACATGTCCGACTTCTCGGACCCCGACTTGATGGGCCACCCCCGCCACATCGTGTTCCCCCACCTCGGCGCCTCCACCGAGGAGGCTGAGGAGAACTCCGCGGCGATGGCCGCCACCACGATGATGGACTTCCTCGAGACGGGCACCATCCGCAACTCGGTGAACTTCCCCACCACCATCCTCGCCCCTCAGAAAAACTCCTCGGGCGCGCGCCTGTGCATCGTCAACCGCAACGAGCCCGGCGCGCTAGGCGAGATCACCACGTTCCTGGGCTCCAAGGGCCTGAACATCTCGCAGCAGATCAACACCTCGCGCGGGGACATCGCCTACACCGTCATCGACTTCAGCAACCAGCCCGACGACGGCGAGGCGCTGCAGCAGGAACTCGCCGAGGCGTGCTCGTACATCATCTCCCTGCGCTTCCTCGGCATGGTGTTCGACGACGCGCTCGGCGAGCCCGGCACGTACTTCTACGTGTCCTGGGCGCAGTGAACGTCGAGGCGCTTCGAACCGGATGAGCGCTCTCGGAGAGATTCTTTGGCCGTTTCGGGTTTCGGGTAACGGAGGCGGTTGCGGGGGACCGCGAACCGTCGCGTCGCGGTCGCGGGCCGACCCCGGGGAGCGGGTCGCCCCGACTTTGAGTGGACGTCGTTTCTGGACTCGACTCGGTCACGTGTTGTTATGATACTTAACGTGTTTCGTATTACCGCTTCGTCACTCTACACCTCCGCCGCCGCGGGCGCCGCCGCCGCCGCCCCGAAGGCGCCGTCGACGAGCAACTCGGCCAACTCGCTCGCCACGCCGTCGCTCGCGTTGTCCCCGCGGCACACGCGGTCGGCCGCCTCCAGCGCCCTCTGCCTGCCGTTTGGCATCGCGTACGAGAGCCCGCACGCTTCAAGCATCTCCACGTCGTTGTTGGCGTCCCCGAACGCCACCGCCTGCGCCAATTCGATCCCCAGCGCTGCGCCCGCGGCGCGCAAACCCGACGCCTTGTCCACGCCCGGCATCAAAAACTCTGTGTGCACCTCCGCGGCGATGACGTGGCACGTGGTCGGCGGTAACGTCTCGCGCGCCTTCGCGGCGACCTCGTCCGCGGCGGACTGGCTCCCCGTGACAATAATGAGCTTGAGCGGCGGCGGGAACGGCCAGCGTCCCTCGCTTCCGGGTTCCGGCCTGAGGGTGCGAACGCGCTCACTGTGTCCCTCGGGCCCGACCAGCGCGTCGAACTGGTCCATCAACCCGGACTGTTTCGCGTTCGCGGGCGCCGTGACGGACTTGTCCGGCAGGCAATACTGCACGGGCAGGTCCAGCGCCGCGGCGACGTCCAGAACCTGCGCCACGACGTCCCGAGACAGGTGCTCGACGTGCCACACGACGTCGTTCGCGGGGTTCTCGCCGTCCAGCAGCATGGCGCACGCGCCGTTGAAGCACACCGCGGGGATGGGACCCAGACCGAGCTGGCTGGCGTACCGGCGGATGGTCGCCGCAGGTCGCCCCGAGGCGACGCACACGGTCGCGCCGGAAGCGTGCACGCGTCGCAGGACACTCACGGTGTCGTCAGAGATGGTGCTGTCCGGACGAAGCAAAGTGCCGTCCATGTCCACCGCCACCAGTCGGAGCGGACGAGCGTCCGTCCCCGCCGTCCCCGCCATCCCCGCTGTGTCTTTTTTCGTGTCCCCGGCCGTCGCGAAACGCTTGACCGACGAGCGACTACCGGGTCGCGCGGGCGCGCGGGGAGCCGGGACGCGAGCGACGCGCGTGGGCACAGCGCGCGCGAGCGTGACCATGCACGGTGCGGCTCGTTGCGGCAGTGCGCGTCGAGGTGTGCAGGTGGAGACGCAGGTCGTTCCGACTCGTACGACCCAATCAACCGGTGTGAGTGGCTGAAATCTCTCAGCGCATTTTCGCGCGAAAGCCGTGTCCACGCTGTCAAAAAACCATGCACGCGTCTGCGCTGTCCACGCCCAGCGTCGGGGCTCTGTCGTCCCGGGCCTCGACCGCCAAGCGCATCGTGCGCACCAATGTGCGCGCGCCCGCGGGTCCCGCCCGCGGCTCGGTGGTCGTGACCCACGCCGGCTTGTTCGACAAGCTCAAGGAAGGCAAATCCATGTCGGCCCCGAACCCGAAAGGCAAAAACTTGATCAAGCCGAGACCGCTGGTGAACTCCAAGGGCGAAACCCCGTGGTACATCGACGAGAAGACGGGCAAGGCTCCCGGGTACTTGCAAATCACGGTGTTTATGGCGTCCCAGCTCTTCGTCGGGCTCGTCATGCAGCCGTTCGCGGTATGGTACGGACAGCTCTTCGACCCGATAATCAACAAGTGACGGGCGGATGATGAGGTTTTTTTGTGAACGCCACGCGACGAGCGTCTCGTCTCGACATCGTACGTAGTAGATACACACGCGTACGCGCGCAGGCACCCTCGTCTACTTCGCTTTCCCCGTCCTCAAGTGCGCGGCGACGTCCACCGGCCCCACGCCGTCCATCACGTACCCGACGTCCACCTCCTCGTCGAACCGCTTCGTGGTCCCGTCGCAGTGGCACTCCGTCCACGAGTCGCACCGCAGCCTGTGCCGCGGCAGCGCGCGCGTCGTTCCGGGCACGCAGAGGTTTCGCGAGGCGTACGGTTTCGCGTCGGAACTTCGCCCCGACTTGGCGCCGAGCCCGTCGCGTTGTTCTAGCGTGAGCAGGAAGATCTCGTCCCCGCAGCACAGCGGGCACCCCCCCCGCTCCACCTTGTACATCGCGCCCTGCCTGGTGAGCTGGTAAAAGTCGCGCGGGCGCTGCCGCAGCGCGCCGAGGTGTCTCGTGCGCAGCGAAAAAAAAGGCTCGCGCATGTAAAACCGACGCCGCTCGACGCCGTCGCCGAAGTCCGGCGCGCTTTCGAGAGACGGAAGCGGTGTCTGGACCGCGTCTAGCTTGGTGACTCGGCGCATGCGCCAGTTCGCGGTGAGCAGATCGTCCTGCGACCCGGAGAGATGCCAGGACCCGCCGTCCGCGGTGGCGTCCGCCTCGGGGTCGGCCACGTCGTAGGACGAGCGCGACGCGGCGGCGGGATCCGCGCCGCCGCCCGGCCGCGCCGGGGCCGGCGGCGACCGCAGGTCCGTCAGGCCGGCGCGCGAGCCGACGTGCGTGGGCGCGGCAGAGACGGACGCCGTGCGCGCGTGCGCGTGCGGCGGGGGCTCGCCCTGCGCGCTGGCGGTCCGCGGGCCAGAAGCGAGAGACGCCGGCGCCGACGGCGCCGAAGTCGGCGCTTTTCTGTCGGCGTCGGCTTTCCTCCTCTTGGCCCCCGCGGCGTCCTCCGCGGCGATGGCCGCGCGCGCAGCCTCCGCGGCCTGCTCCCCCCTAGACTTACGCTTCTTAGCGTCCACTGCGCCCGGTCGCCACTGCGCGACGATCCGCGCCGCGAGCGTCGCGGGGTTGCCCTTGCCGCTTTTCCCGAGGCGCCCCGCCAGATGCGCGGACATGAGATCGCCGCTGAAAAAACGCGCCAGAACCGCCTCCGCGGACAGCGAGTTCACCGCCATCACGCCCGCGATGCGGTCCACGAGCTGACCGGCTGACTCGTCGGGCGCGTTGAGCATCTTCGCCACGTTCGATGGGTGCGTCTCCACGAGCGCGAGGAGGCCGGCGGCGACTGCGGGGTTCGGATTCGGGAGAATTCGCTTGTTAGCCTGCGTTTTGAAAAGCGCGGGAGGATTCAAGGAAGCATCGGGCGCGATGACGGGGCGCACCATGCGGCGCGAGGGAGTCCGCGGTCGTCGCCTGGCCCCCGCGGGGCTGTCTGGAGCTACGGCGCATGCTTGACACGCCGCGGACCTGGGGAGGGGTCGCGCGCGCGACGCACTGACGAATGCGAGGGCGTGTTTTCAAGCGGGTCATCTCGAAAATGAAAAATATTCTGTTGTCAACGACGCGGAAGAAAACGACGGGAAAGACGGAACCTTCCGAGACCGCACAACCACCGACGCCGGGGCGAGGGTGCGGTGCACGTAGACCGCCCGTGACTTGGTGAGGGCGAGGGTATCTGAACTCTGGCGGTGCATCGATCCTTGACCCCGAATTCAGGCTCTTCAGGCTCTTCTGTGGCGGCGGCCACCGGGGGCGTTCTCTTCGGTAATCCGGCGAATCGCCATCCCCGAAAAGCGCGTTGGCGATGGCGTTCCGCAAGCAGGCGGATACGGGCGACTCGTTGAAGACTGTGGCGTTGCGTTTTCTCGCGGATGATAAACGTGAGCTGGGGCGCGACGTGCGCGCTCAGTCTTCTACGAGGGCATCCGAGCCTGAGACCACCATGTGGACCTCCCCGGCTCCCGAAATCGACAAATTCCACCGGAAGTTCCCCAAAATCACGAGAGCGCTGGTGCTGGCGCAGCCAGAGACGACGTCTTCGGACGAGGACGCCGACGACGGTTCGGCGGAAGTCGGAACGATCGAGACGAGCGAAGACGCGCGCCGAGTACTAAAGCACGCACGGTACGTGCGCGCGCTGGACGTGGACACCGCGAAGGAGGACACCTCGGAGGACGACGCGGCGAGCGCGAGCGGCGGAGACTCGACCCCCGCGGGGTCGCCGGCGCCGTCACCCGGCGCCGTCGGCGAAAAGCAACGCGGACGGGACGCCGCGGAACCGAAAGACTCGAAACCGGCGGGCTCGGTTTCGCCCGTCGTCGTTGGACCGGCGGTCGAGGACGTACGCGAGTCCGTCGACCCGGTCGTGGTTTCGCGACCGGCGAACGAATCCGAGACAGTGGCGGTGAAGCCCGCTCCGTCGAACGCGCGACGAAGCCACCCGTCGGCGACGTCGTCGAGGACGCTCTCGACGAGACGAAACGGCGAAAAGAATTTTGCGCGACGCGAAAAACCGCTCTTCGGCGTCCCGGACGCGGCGTCGCGCGCGGAGGCGTGGCGCCGCGGTTTCCGCGCGTGGCGCGAGGCTCGCGGCATCGCGCGAAGCGCCAAGGTGTTCATCGTCGTGGGGAGCTACTCGGACGCGCGCGCGAGCCTGCTGCGCCGCGGGTGGGTGGAGAACGAGGACAGGGACAGCCCCTACTTCGACTTGAAGTGGACGACGCGCGCGCGGGACGTGTCTCGCGCGAGCCGCGACGATGAGGCGCGCCGGCGCGAGAAGACGTGGCGCCGGCCGAATCACGGGAAAGGCACGACGCGCGGCTTGGGAAGTCCTTCCGGGGACCCGACGGAGGTGGCGATGAAGCAGGCGGCGGCGTTCTTGTCGGACGTGACAAAGAAGAAGCTCGGCGTGAAAGATCCGGAACCGAAACACCCGAGCTTTTTACCGGCGAACGAAACCGACGCGGTTTCGCGGTTTCGAGAAACCGCCGAGCTCTTTCCCGGCCAAATCGTGAACCACTTCGTCGGCGCCGCGGCGCACCTGACCACTAAAGCCGGTCTGTGCCGCTCCCTGGCTCTGAACGCGCGGTGGTGCGGCGTCGAGGACACACGCGCGTTCTTCCCGCGCTGCTACGACCTCAGCGCGGACCACGACGAGACGCGCGCGTTTGAGCGAGACGTCGAAGAGACACTTGCGCGGAGCGCTTTGCGCCGCGCGACGCGCGACGGCGTCGCCGCGGCGTCCGCGCTCCGCGTCGCGCTCCGCGTCTGCAAACACCAGGCTGAGTGCGAAGGCAGTCTCGTGCGTGCGCACGATATCTCGTGCGACGACTGCCCCGCGCGAACGCCGCTGGACGAGGCTGAGCGCGCTGAGTTGCGGGACTGCCTCGTTCAGAAGTCTGAGAAAAGCGCCGCGAAGCCGCTCGCGTCACCGCTGAGCCCCGCGCTTCGCGCGGAGTGCGTCGCCGCGCTCGACGCGTTGGACCGCGCGAGCCCGCAGGCGTTCATGGAGGGCGACTGCGGCGTGTGGATCCTGAAGCCCGCGGGGAAGAGCCGCGGGCGCGGGATCGGGTGCGTGACCTCGCTCGACCAGGCGAGGAGGCACGTCCTGGCGGGGTCGCGCGGGCCGTTTGAGCAGAGGCGCCGGGCGTGGGTGGCGCAGAAGTACATCGAGCGCCCTTTGTTGATCCGCGGGCGGAAATTCGACGTGCGCGTCTGGGTGTTCGTGACGGGCGTCGCGCCGCTGCGCGTCTGGATGTGGCGCGAGCCGTACCTGCGGTTCTGCGCGGAGACGTACGCGCTGGATGACGTCTCCAACGCGTTCAAGCACCTGAGCAACAACGCCGTCGCCGCGCACAGCCCCGCGCACAAAACGCAGGCGATGGGCGAGGGGAACATGTGGCGCCTGGAAAACTTCAAGGCGTTTCTGCGGAGCGCGCGGGCGGAGCGCGCGCGCTCCGATTCGGGGCGCGCGAAGGCGCGGGGCGGGCGCGAGGGCGGGGGCGGGACTCGCCGGGACTCAAGCCGGGACTCAAGTATCGCAGATACTACCTCTGAAGACCCGGAGGATAACCTCTTCGTGGACGAGTGGGAAGCCTCGCTCGCGCCGCAGATGCGCGCCGCGGCCGTCGCGACGCTGCGCTGCGCCGAGGACGGGCTGGAGTCGCCCGGGAAGGCGCGCGCCTGCGAGCTGTTCGGGTACGACTTCGTGATCGACGAGCGCATGAAGGTGTGGCTGCTGGAGGTCAACTCGAGCCCGTGTATGGAGCACAGCACGCCCGTGACGGCGGACCTGTGTCCGCGCGCGTTCGACGACGCGTTCGCGGTCCTGGAGGACGAGACCCGCGAAAGCCGCGTCCGCGAGCCGAACGCGGAGGTGGGCGCCAAACGCGGAGGATGGGAGCTCGTACACGTCGGCGCGCCCGGCGACGACCGCGCCGCCGCCGCGTCGGGCGCCGCCAAGTGGGGCGTGGACTTGACCGTTAAAGGAGACGCCTCTACGTACGAGCGCGAGGCTCGGCGGATGCGGAAGCAGGCGCAGAACGCGGCGGCCGGGACGTGCGCGGCGATTCGGTCCGGGCTCGACGCGGGGTCCGGCGCCGAGGCGGCGGGAGGTTTGCCGCGCGCGCCCGCCTGGGAGCCGGCGTGGCGACGCCTGTCCAAGGCGCACACGCGGAGCTCGATGGCGGGCAGAACCGTGCGCGTGAAATGATATTCCACGAAACACGTAGCTACACGTTCGTTCGTTTTCGGGTTTAGGAAGAGGCAGCTTACGGCGAGAGCTCGCTACGTAGTCTACTAGCTACACGTAGCTAGCGAGTCTAGCTCGTGGCACCGTAGCTAGTCTAAAAATGTTCGGCGCTGCCGTACGATAGACCCGTACTACTCCGTTCGACGTCTGGCGCCGCGGCGCTCGGCGCGGTCACAGCGACGCCGCAGGCGCGTCAGCGATCATTTCCACGACCCGCGCGGCGGCGGCCGCGCCGCTGAGCGCCGCGCCCTCGATCTTGGGGGCCACGCAGAAGTCCCCGCACCCCACCACCCGCCTCCCCGCGTCGGAGAGGCACCCCTTCCCCGACGCCGCCGCCGCCGCCACCGCGCCGTCGTCCGGGAACGCCGCGCCCCAGCGGTGCGCGGCGGCGTGCGCGATTTCGATTTCCACCTCGGACCCCCCGGCGCACTTCGCGGCGAGCGCGAGCAGCGCCTCGGTCATCTCCTCCGCCACCTCGTTCAGCAGCGCCTGGTGCGGCGCCGTCCCGGGAACGGTGGCCATGGCCTTGACGCGGCGCGCCGCGTACGCCGGCGTGCTCTGCGCCACCCAGCAGGTGACGTCGGCGCCGGGCTCTCCCGTGGGCCGCCCCGGCTTGGACGAGTCGTCGGCGATCCAGGCCACCACGTCGTCCCCCGCGACCGTCGCGCCCTGGAACTCGAACAGGCGCGGCATCGCGCCCGCGCGTCCCTTCTTCTTCACCGCGAGCATCAGCGCGAAGCTCGGGGTCTGGCCTGAGGCGCGCATGCCCTCCCACACCGCGGGCGCCGCCGCCGACGCCATCGGCGGATCCTCGCCGTACGCGCGAACGCTCCGGTCGCTCGCCGCTTGCTTGTCGGCGGCGACGACGGCGACGAAGCGCGCGTCGCGCCGCGGAGGTTCGGGAGCCGCGTTCCCGTCCCCGCTCGGGGGGATGGACGAGCGGTGCACCACGGTCCACGAGCCGTCGCCGACCCCCGGCCCGCCCTCGAACGACGTCACGCGCCGGGACGCGACGAGCGAAATCCCGGGGCGCCGCGCGAGTCCCTTCGCGACGGCGTTCATGGACGGCGTCCCGACCCAGCGTTCCTTCGTTCCTTCAAGTGTCTCGCGAACGAACGTCCCCGTGGCGGCGTCCAGCGCGCCGAAAGTCCCCGCCCACTCTGCGACGAGGCCGTCCGCGCGCCATTCCTCCGCGATGGCGCGGAACGCCGGGTCCTTCGCCGAGAAGTACTGCGCGCCGTGGTCGAACTGCCACCCGGCGCCGTCGGGGCCGGCGCGCCGGGTCGACGTGCGCCCGCCGGGGCCTCTGCCCGTCTCGTACACGGTCACCGCGCACCCGCCGCGCGCCAGGCGCGACGCAGCGGTGAGCCCGGAGATCCCGGCGCCCACCACGGCGACCCGGGGCGGGGCGCCTCCCGAGTCAGGGGCGTCCCGAGAAGCGCCCATCGCGACGTGGCGCGCTCGCCGGGGGGAGGGTTCGACGACGGGCGCGCGACGGTCGACCCCGCCGAGGTGACGACGCGCGCGTGAAGCACGCGCGGCTGACCGAAACGCGGACGGTCCGGAGATGAACCGGAGGCGCACGGCGTGCATAGCGGGGCGCGGCGCGGTGTGCGCCGGTGGCGGCTCGGCACCGCGACGTCGGGACTTTCGGATACGACGAAGCCGCGTGGCCGAACCACGCCCGGCGTTTTTTGTGGGAGGGCGCGAGCGTTTTCGTCGTCCGAGGGGAACGTGATGACGACCGGGAGAGCCGAAATCTGCTCACATCGCGAGACGCGGGTCAGGGCGATGTCCACGTCGTTGACCTCGACGCGAAGCGCGCGGACCGCGCAAAGTGCGGGGAGCTCTCGGAGCAAGCCGTGGGTCGGCGCTCCGCTCCCTCCGGATGTGACCGTCCCGGCCTGGTGTCGCGGCGAATCAGAGAATCGAAGACCAGTCAACGCGGAGAAGGCTGCCCCGATGGTGTACCACCCGCGAGCCTCGCGCCCCGCGCGCGCGTTCGGGGAACCCGAGCCCCCGGACCCCTCCTCGCGCGCTCGCGCACGCTCGGCGCGCGTCGCGGCGCCGGTCGCCGCGGGGTTCAAGGCGGGCGCCGCGCAGCGCCCGTCCACCGTGGACCCCGCGCGGAGCCGCGTTTCTTCCGCCACGCGCCCGGCGACGGCGGCGGCGGCGGCGGGCGACGGGTCCCCCGGTCCGCAGCTCTTCATCACGAGCGTCGGTCGCGCGACGCCGAGGACCCAATCAGCGCGCCGCGGCGTGTCCGTCGCGGCCGCGGACGCCTCGCGCCGCCACCTGGCCGCCACCAGGACGTGCGCCACGTCCGCGACCACGGCGGCGGCGGCGCGCAACCACCCGCACGCGACGCTGTTCGACGCGCTACGCGACCACTCCGCGCTGCGCGCCGAGTGGCGGGCCGAGTTGGACGCGGCTCTGGCGCTGGCCGAGCGCGAGCGCGAGCGCGCGGAGCGCGCGGAAGAGGCGACGAACGAAGTAAGGTCGACGTTGGCGCTCAAGAAGGACGAGATCGACCGCGCGGCGGCGGCGCGGGACGCGGCGGTGGCGGCGGGGGCGAGGGCGGAGCGTGCCGAAGGGGAGTCGGCGTCACTGCGTGCGCGCGCCGCCGAGCTCGAGACGGCGCTGCGCGCGAAGGACGCGGGACATGAAGCGCACGAAGCCGCACTGCGCGAAGCCGAGGGTAGAGTGCGCGAGGCGCGCGCCGCGGCCACTGCCGCCGCGGCGGGCGCCGCGCGCGACCGCGACGCGGTCGAGGCGGCGCGCGCCGAGACCCGCGGCGCCAAAGTGGCTTTGGCGGCTTCCGAGCGGCGCGTCTCCGCCGGCGCGGCGGAGGCGCGGCTGGCGCGCACCACCCTGGAGGAGATGGCCCTCGAGCGCAAGGCGCACGCGCGCGCGCTAGCGCTCCTCCGCGCTGCGCGCGACGGTGCGGAGGCCGCACGCGCGGAAGCCGAGGCTGAGAAGGTGGAGGTGGTAAAGGAGTTGGCGTTTGCGCGCGACGCCGCGCGCGGGGCGGCGGAAAAGTCCGCCGCTTCGCTCGCGGCGGCGCGCGAGGAGACGGCGTCGGTATCGAGTGTTCTCGAGCGATCGAGGCGAACGAACGATCAGATGCGGGAAGACGCGTTAATGGGGCGTGGTGAACTCGAAGGTCTCGCGCGGGACCTCGCCGAGGCTCGCGGGGAGACGGAGAAGTGGCGTTTCGAGGCGCAGTCGCTGGCGCGCGCGCTGACTATTCTCAGGGGGCAGCACGACGCGTATGTGATCGCCGCGGGGGGCGCGCCGGCGCCGGCCACGCCTCTGTTGCGTCGTCGCGCTTCGGGGGAAGACGACGACGACGAACTTCCCGCCGGGTGCGTGAGTGACGGCGACGGCGGTGAACGTGAAGGCGGTGAGGCGCAGGGGCGAGCGACGCAGAGGTCGGCCGGGGTCGGCCCCGAGGGGGACGTCGCTGCGCCGCGCCGCGCGAGCGAGGCGGCGTCGAGCGCCGAAGTCGGCGACGACTCGGAACGCGGAGGCGAGCGTGAGGGCGGGGGCGGGGGCGGGGGCGACCACAACGTTGACGCGCCAGATAGATCCGAGAGCGTGTAGAAGTCGTTCGTCGCGCGCGCCAGTCTGGAATGAGTGCGACACGCGTCCCTCGGGTCGCGCGAGCGGCGCGAAAGCGGTGAAACCAAAAGCGTTTTCCGCGCGCCGAAACGAAACGTCGAATCGATGAAATTTTGGATGCGCGAATTTCATTCGGGGAACGCGGAATTCACTACGCCGCGCACCGCACGACCACGCGCCATGGACTCGTTCGAGGAGTCGTTCGCGTACTGCCACCACCGCGTCGGCGCGACGCTGCAGGTGGCTGTCGCGGTGGACGGCTCCAAAGTCAGCAAGAAGGCCCTGGACCTGGCGGTCGCGCTCGCGAACGAAAAGCGCCACCCCGACGACGCGACGCTCGACATTCTCCACGTCAAGGCGGACCCGGACGCGCCCGCCTTCCTCAGCCCCGAGCACATCGAGAAGGAGTGCGCGCTGCGCACGACCGGGCCGGACTTGAAGGTGGCCGCTAAGTTCCATGCGCTCGCGAAACCTCTCGACGAGAGCGTCGAGCACGTCCTGGCGAAAGCCGCAGAGGCGCGGGATGCGGACCTCCTTGTGGTGGGCGCCACGGGCTTGAAAATCGAGCAGGGCGCCGTGCACGCGGACTCGTTCGAGGTCATGGGCAGCACGTGCGACGGCAGCCTGCACCGTTCAGACGTCTCCGTCGCCATCGTGAAGGCCACCTCCTCGGCGTCGCGCGGCGAGCTGGGGGGGCTCACGTTCCTCGTGGCGACGGACGACTCGCCGGCGGCGAGGCTTGCCTTTGCGCTGACGGTTTCCAAGCTGGCGACGCCGGCGGACGAAGTGCACGTCTACGCGAACCGAGACGCGGACGGGTCGCCGACGTCGCATCCGGACGAGCTGCTGAAGCACTACAAGGCGGCGTGCGAGGCGAGGAAGCTGACGTGCGTGACGCACGCGGGCAGGGACCACACGACGAGCGTGGCGGATGACATCTTGAAACTCGCGCGCGACATCGGCGCGGATGCGCTTTTGCTCGGGACAAACGGCCACGCCGGCGCCGAAGTCGTGGGGTCCGTCTCGCTGAAGTGCGCGCGCTCCGCGAAGTGCACGTGCGTCGTCGTCAAGGACCCGAGGGCGTAGCGGCGCACGGAGAAGATAGAGCCTATAGCTAGTAGTAGAGGTGTTCGTGATAGCTACGAAAGGTAGTCTATGATATAGGTAGTTACATGATCATCGTTCGTCTCGGTCATCATCAGTCGCTCTCGTCGTCCTCCTCGCGCTCCTCGATCTTCTCGCGGATGGCGCGCTTGATGAGCTTCGCCA
>Ga0181558_10002138_pt1 | contig 18912 bp, 15 predicted proteins | sample 011ome_22_FD_133754 | JGI IMG/M metagenome (GOLD analysis project Ga0181558, IMG submission 133754) | Coastal salt marsh microbial communities from the Groves Creek Marsh, Skidaway Island, Georgia - 011507BT metaG (megahit assembly) | ecosystem: Environmental > Aquatic > Marine > Intertidal...
GTCTGGTGAATCATCGGCTTCTGATACTAACGCTCAATCTAGCTCAAAGTAATGAATGCGTTGGCGTTTACATTAACCCAAGGGAATAGGTCTTAGTAATTATGTCAAAACATTCTACATCCTATTTGGCCGCTCGAGATGAGTTTGTTAAGCTTTGGGGGGACATGGCGTCTTCCTGGGGAATCAATAAAACTATGTCACAGATTCACGCATTATTGTACGCCGAAAGTCAAGCTCTGCATACCGATGAAATCATGTCTATTTTGGGTATTAGCCGGGGAAATGCCAACATGAATTTACGAAGATTATTGGATTGGGAACTCATTCATAAAGTGCAATTCGAGGGTGATCGTAAGGATTATTTTTCAGCAGAAACCGACGTTTGGAAGATTGTTAACACCATCATTCGTGAGCGCCAACAGCGAGAAATTGCGCCGATACGAGCTCGACTCGAAGAATGCGTTTCCTTGTTGGAAGTAGATACAACGGAGAGCGATGGATTAGATCCTGCAAGCCAAGAATTTAAGGAGCGGATTCAAAATTATAATGACTTTTTAGTCATGTTTGAACGGTTTACCGATGCCTTACTTCCGTTTATCACTAAAAAGAACTTGACCCTACTAAAACAATTGGTTCGCTTTGTAGAGGCAAAAGAACGCCTTAGCGAACTGCTTTCCCCCACCTCTGAGGAAAAAAAGTAAGGCTTTCCTTTTTGTAGTCTCTTATGATAAACAGGCACGAACCAATGAGGTTTAGCTGAGACCGAGGAATGGATAGACTTCTAGTGAATAGATACTCAGGATTGAACTAAGTAAGGGGTTGGATACGGTTTAATGAATACCGCCAAAAAAATGACTGCAACGGAACTTGGCCGTCAGGCAGAACAGATAGTATGTCGCTATTTTGAGGACTTGGGTGCGGTCATATTAGAACAGAATCTACGGGTCAAAAAGTATGAAATAGACCTTATTATTGACTTGAAGGGTCTTTTAGTCGTGGTTGAAGTTAAAATGAGACGCAGCAATCAATTTGGCAGACCAAGAGAGCACTTACATTCGGATCAGTTTAATAGGATAGCTTCGGCTTATGAATGGTGGGCAAGAGGAAAAAAGTTTTGGGACAGAGAGGTGAGGTTCGATTTAATTGAGTATTATCCTCAAGACAATAGATTAGTACACCTAGAAGATGCTTTTCGCCCTTAGTTGCTCTTAGTCGCCATTAGTTGAAAAATCTTATGACCGAAAATTTAACCTTTATCGATTACCTTAGAAGTATTCTAGGTATTCTACTCTTTATTGGCCTTTTTTCGCTGCTCATTCCCATCGTCAGTGTGTTTGTCGTGATTAGTTTAGGCAAATTGACTGACTGTATTTTGGAAAAAGTTGCACCGTTATTATCAAGAATCGTGCTTCGGGTGCTGGGTATTACTTTTCTCACTGAATATCACCAAACGAAATTAGAAGATGATTCGATTCTAACAGGTAATGTTCATACGCCTGCTATATACATAGTCAACCATGCAAGTACCTTAGATATATTAACTATTCTTGCACTGGGTATTAAACGAGTTCGCTTCGTGGCAAAATGGGAAATGCAATATTTCCCGTTCTTTTTTCTATTGGGAAGGTTAACTGGACAGATATTTATTAAACGTGGGAATCGTGAAAAAGCCATTCAAACCCTTCAAAATAACTATGCAAAGATACATCGATATCGCCGCTCCATTTTAATTGCACCAGAAGGAACAAGAAAACATGAAATGCCCATTGGCCTCTTTAAGAAAGGAGCCTTTCGGATGGCTCTGGACTTAAGCTATCCTATCGTACCTGTATACTTTGAAGGAACGACCAAATTAAGCAAAGGCGGTTCACTACTTACAAAGGGAGGTAATATTACCGCTCATGTATATCCTTCGATATCAACTGACCACTGGAACGAGACTACTCTAGAAAAAAATATTGAAGATATTCGTAACAAATATCTTCAATGGAGTACGGTTTTATGACCTATTTATCTCTATAAAAATAGATTTTTTTATTAGTCGAATCTCTACGACTTTTTACTGTGTAATCTTTTTGACGACAAAATTGATATACAGCCGTTCTCATTGAGTTTACAGACTTATCATTGTTATAAGGTACTTCAACAGCCTGTCCTCCTGGTTTTAACTTTTCAATAGCTTCTAATAATGGTTTAAATTTAGAAGAACGCTTTTTTGAAGATTTTACAACTGATCGTTTTACGAATTTTATTTCCATCTAATTGGTAAGATTATAGTAATACATTATAAATAACTGATGTATAAATATATTTAAATTTTACTATTTATCAAAAATTTTACCTATTGGCTTTATAATGATAGCACATATTATTTATAAATTAGTTTGTATAAATTGGTAGTATAGATATTCCATATTTTTAATTTTAATTCCTGTTTTATTTACCAATCTACATAAGTATGGGTGAATGCCATCCTCTTAAAGGAAACTATTGGCTTATTCTGACGGGAGCTATTTATGACGATTGATGGACTTAGAATATTTTTACAAGGCTTTTTCACCTACATCATTTATATTTATGGATTCATACTGTCGATAAATGACGGTGTATTATTTGTTACAATAAATTCCTGTATCTAAAAGAAAACTCTTATGCGAATTCATATCCTTCCTGCAGTCATGCTGTTTTCAATCGGTATTATGGCTTGCTCTACCACAAACAACATGCAGAACAATGACCTAAATTCTGCGAGTTCATTGGTTGAATCTGAGGTGACTACCTCTACATTAGTGGATAAAAGAGTGGGTAGAACTGATCTTAGTGAACTATTTTGGGCTCGCCAGGATAGTGCTAAAATGCAATTCACCCAGCCAGATGTTGACTTTATGGCGGGTATGATTGGTCATCATGCTCAAGCCCTTATCATGTCAAGTATGGCTAGTGTAAACAACGCTAGCCCTTCTGTTGTGACTTTGACAAAACGAATTATAAATGCCCAAAAAGATGAAATTGGTATCATGCAACGTTGGTTGCAAGACCGGAAACAAATGGTTCCTCAAGTAACCATAGATGGGCTTCAACTCATTATTGAACCAGGTAGTGAGCCTTCATTAGTTTTTGATTCGGCTCAAGTAGCGCATGCCATCAAACATTTTAATAAACACGGCAGCTATATGGATAATAATCACTATCAAATGATGCATGGAAGCAAAATGAGCCATGAAGGTGTGGATCATGGCACTATGGAGCACGGCGACAATGAAATGAGCCATGAAGGTATGCTTCATTCAGGCATGCACGATCATTCCAATATGCCTGGTATGTTAACACAAAAACAACTCGAGGAATTAGCTCTAGCAAAAGGAACAGAGTTCGACCGCTTGTTTTTAACCTATATGATTAAACACCATACCGGAGCCATTATAATGGTAAAAGATTTAGTTGAAACCGACGGAGCTGCTCAAGAACTACAAATTGGTGAACTTGCTGGAGAGATAAACGTGGATCAACAAACGGAAATTGAACGCATGCGTCTCATGCTCATGGAGGTTGTTGGATTAAATTATTAAATCATATGTTTATAACAAATTCATGTAGTTAATCTCTTATTTTAAGTGCATAATCAGTTATGTACATTTACAAAAAAAATATTCCCATTCACTCATTTTTAAATTTTTCAAGTAATAAATGTTTAAAAACAACAATAATAAATCACAATTAAATGACACTATTTATGAATAAAACCCGTTTAAGTTCAACACTGTGGGTTTCTTTTATAGCAGTTGCAACTTTTATAAGTTGTAGCTCTTCTCAAGAAACCGCCATGGTTACTGTCAATGCACCAGAATTAGCTCCACTTACAGAAGCAATGGTACCTACTCCCGACCCCCGTGTTGGCTTGGATGCAGGTCTATTTGATGCCGAAGAAGCTGTATGGAATCTCGAAGTACTCTCACAAACTCCTCCGCCTGAAAAATTTATTGGAAAAACAAACTCTGACCTAGCTTTTCAGGGAAATTATGCTTTTCAAGGAAATTACAATGGAATTATAGTATGGGATATAAGCGATCCTACAAATCCTGTACTTGTAAATGATTATGAGTGCCCTGCCTCTCAAAGTGATGTTTCTGTTTATGGAAATCTACTCTTTGTATCTGGTGAGGGGTTAGGGGGTCGCATCGACTGTGGAACAGAAGGTGTTCAAGAAGCTGTGAGCGCAGACCGCCTTCGTGGAATCCGCATTTTTGATATCAAAGATATCCAAAATCCTGAGTATATCGCCAATGTACAAACATGTCGCGGTTCCCATACACACTCTGTATTAAAAGATCCTAACGACGATGAAAATATCTATGTTTATGTTTCTGGATCATATGTAGTACGGTCAGATGAGGAATTAGCAGGATGTTCAGACCTTCAACCAGAAGAAGATCCTAATTCGGCTTTATTCCGAATCGAAGTAATTAAAGTACCTTTAGATAGTCCTGAGGAAGCAGCTATAGTTAGTTCACCTCGTATTTTTGAAGACCTTCAGGCTCCACCAACTCACGGCCTAGCTCCGGCAGATATAGCAGCAATAGAAGAAGCTAAAGCCGCAGGCGCTTACACTGTGGTTCTTGGTGGAACTGAGCGTGTATTACCTGGTCGCTATGTACAAGGACTACTTGAGAGTATAGTCCAACAGCGTGGCGGTGAGGGTGCACCAACAGCCGATGATTCTTTAACTTTACGTAACAGTATTCAAACAATGGTAGACGTAATGTTTGGCGGTGGAGAGGAAGATGTTACAGTAAGAAGAGGACCTGACCAGTGCCATGATATTACCTTATACCCTGAACTAGGTTTAGCCGGTGGAGCATGTGAGGGTTACGGTTTATTGCTAGATATCTCAAATCCTGCAAATCCTGTACGAATCGACGCAGTGGCCGATTCGAACTTTGCATATTGGCATTCTGCTACGTTCAGCAATGATGGTAACACTGTAATCTTCACTGATGAGTGGGGTGGTGGTGGTGGACCTAAGTGTAGAGACACTGATCCAATGGAATGGGGAGCAAATGCCATATTCACAATAGAAGATGGAAAAATGGAATTCAAAGAATACTATAAGATGCCAGCTCCACAAACAGTAAACGAAAACTGTGTAGCTCATAACGGTTCATTAATTCCTGTACCTGGCCGTGATATCATGGTACAATCGTGGTACCAGGGTGGTATTTCTATCTTTGATTTTACTGATCCATCTAACCCAGTTGAAATAGCATTTCATGACTATGGCCCAACTAATGGCGAAAGTATGTCAATGGGCGGTAGCTGGAGTGTATACTGGTATAACGGAGTTATTGTAAACTCTGAAATTGCACGTGGTTTAGATCTGTTCAAACTCACTCCAAGCCCATTCATGACTGAGAATGAGATTGCGGCAGCTAACACCGTTCAGTGGGAATACCTCAATCCTCAAGGCCAGCCTAAAATCTTCTGGCCAGCCACCTTTCACCTAGCCAAAGCCTATGTGGATCAGCTGGACCGTGACGGAGATTTGAGTGATGCTGAAATCTTAGAAATTCGACAATCTATTGCTCGTGCGGAAATGGCTAACGAGAAAAAACAAGCAAGTATGCTAGAAGATTTATCGGAAAGCGTATCCGATAAAGCGGCTAATTCTACAAATCCTACTAAAGTTTCTGCTCTAGCGGAAGCACTAAAAAATTTAGCTGGATAATTGTTATTTAATTATAGCATCTTTAAAAGCCTCAATCCGACAGGAATGGGGCTTTTTTTATTTCGATAACTTATCTTATAAATATTCAATGATACTAATCCTTATATCCTAATTGAAAATCAATGAATTACCTACTCATACGAAGTATTCTTTTTGTAATTATTAAACTAATATTCATACAAGTTGTCACGGCACAAGTAGTAATCAATGAAATTAGCTCCAGTAATAAAAACATTATAGAAGATAACAATGGGGAGTATTCAGATTGGATAGAACTTTATAATGAAAGTACAGATACAGTAAATCTAAAAGGTTACACAATTAGTGATGATTCAGAAGAATTAGACAAATATATTCTACCTGATATGTCTATTTCACCCGGGTCATATCTGGTCATATTTGCCTCGGGTAATGATTATGTTTCGGATGTTACTTTTTGGGAGACCTTAGTCGGTAATGGTCAATCTGCTAAATATATAATCCCAAATAGTCAGACCGAAAATAACTGGATTGAAACCGATTTTAATGATCAAAATTGGAATACGGGTCAATATGGTATAGGTTATGGAGATAACGATGATAACACGATTATAAATAATGGAACAATATCTATATTTGCTAGATCTAGATTTTCTATTTCAGACCTACAGTCTGTTAAAAATATGTTTTTGCATGTTGACTATGATGACGCATTTGTCGCCTATTTGAATGGCATAGAAATAGCAAGAGAAAATATTAATGGTGAATCTCCTATTGTTTACAATCAAACGGCAAATTCATATACCGAACCTAGGATACCGTATGATCAATACCCTTGGGAAAAAAATATTACGGAGTCAATCCCACTATTAAATGAGGGTATAAATGTTTTTGCTATACAAGTACACAATTTCAGTTCAAACAGTTCTGATTTGACTGCACATCCTTTTTTGAGTGTAGAATTTACGTCAGAGATCGATAACTCAATTGGGTCAAATCAAATACTAGGTTTTAATGATAGTAAAACAAGAAAAATCCACACTAATTTTAAACTAAGTAGTAAGGGCGAAACATTATACTTATCTAATTCAGACGCAAAAATTGTAGATAGTCTAGCCTTTCCAATGTTATTATCAGACGAATCTTATGGTAGATTATCTAATGGCGATTCAATAGAATTTGGGATTTTCAATACACCCACTCCTAGTGCTGAAAATGGATTATTTGGTTACACCAAAAGATTGAGCGTACCTGATCTAAATTACTATGGTGGGTTTTACGATAATGGACTTGTCTTAATGATTAAGGATGATAATTCAGGTAATGAAAACATCCCACCTACCTATTATACATTAGACGGAAGTGTTCCAACTATATCATCTAAACTATTAAATGGAAGTGAAATTCAAATATCAGAATCAAGTGCTATAAGATTCCGAACCATAGAAACTGGCGCCCTTCCAAGCCCAATTCAAACTGAGACCTATTTTATTGAAGAAAATCATTCCCTTCCTGTGATATCCATAACTACAAACCCAAGGTTTCTTTGGAGTGACTCAGAGGGTATTTATGTTGTGGGTACCAACGGTATTGGCGGTAATGGACACGAAAAAGCAAATTGGAATCAAGATTGGGAAATACCAATTGGATTCGAATACTATGATGAAAACAAAATAAAACAAATTGCTACTGGTGCTGGGGCTAAAATATTTGGTGGTTGGAGTAGATTAAACCCAATGAAATCTTTAGCTATTTTTTTTCGATCCGAATATGGTTTAGGAGAAATTGATTATAAGTTATTTGAAAGCAAAGATATAACCCGATTCGAATCTATCGTGCTTAGAAACTCCGGCAATGACTTTACATCTCAAGGCCATTCCATGTTTCGAGACGGTCTAATGAGTACACTAGTAAATGATACAGAAATCGATAATAATGCTTTTCAACCTTCGGTAGTTTATTTGAATGGTGAATATTGGGGTATACATAATATTCGGGAAAAACTAAACGAACATTATGTGGAATCCAATTCAAATGAGGATTCAGATAATATTGATCTTATTGGTAATGGTGGAGGCTTAAATTATTTTGCCGCTGTACATGGTACTGCTGAAGAGTATTATTCATTATTAAACTACGCCACAAGTAATCCTCTTTTCTTTCCTCATTTTTATGAAGAAGTTGAAAAAGGGTTAGATATAGATAATTATATTGATTACCATATTGCGCAAATATATTATTCAAATACAGACTGGCCTGGAAATAATACTAAAATTTGGAGAAGTCGAAATAATGATGGCCAATGGAGATGGATATTATATGACACTGATTTCGGATTCAATTTGAGGTATGGTGGGAATGTAAATCACAATACACTCAACTTTGCTCTTGATCCAAGTGGTCCCGGGTGGCCTAATCCACCTTGGTCAACCCAACTTTTTCGTCAATTATTTGACAGTCCAACATTTCGGACAAAGTTTGTAAATAGAACAGCAGACTTAATGAATTCTGCCTTTAAACCAAGTCATATTCATTTCGTTATCGATTCATTATCTAATCTAATTGAATCTGAGATACCTAGACATATGAATACAGTTACACCCGCTGGTGCATATGGTGGTTCTGTTGGAGAATGGAATAATCAAATAAGGTCAATGAAAAATTTTGGGTCACAAAGACCCACCTATATTGAAAATGCATTCACTCAACCTGTCAATCAAGGTGGAAAACTAGGTGTTGGCCCATTACGTGATGTTACAATTCGCCAACCTGATAAGGACATGGGTGTCGTTTACGTAAATCGGTTGTTGATTGATGAAGATGTCTCTTTAGAATTATTAAACGGGTTAGTTTGGACTGGAAAATATTTTAGCAATGTAGATATCCCAGTGAGAGCTATAGCACGTAACGGATATGAATTTGTTGGATGGACTGGTGATATTATATCTGATAGCCCTAAAATTTCCATTACGGCTGGTGTAAATATTGCCGCAAATTTTGCACCTGTCTCTTCAGAAAATGAAATCGTCATTACAGAAATTATGTACAATTCAGACGATGAAATAGATTCAGGAGATTGGGTTGAAATCTTTAACAATAAAAATAGTGATGTTGATTTAACAGACTGGATATTAAAAGATGAAGACGATGATCATGAATTTTTATTCTCAGATGGCACAATCTTAAAAAGTGGTCAATATGCATTAATTGTCCGCGATAGTGTCAAATTCAAAGAAGTGTATGATCATTCAGTAGATATATTCGGTGAAATGAATTTTGGTTTAGCTGGAAGTAGCGATGAAGTGCGGATTTTCGATAATTTTGGTGCAATTATTGATTCTGTAAGCTATGATGACGAAGCGCCCTGGCCAGTAGAAGCAGACGGGCAAGGGTATAGCTTAGAATTAATTGATATTGAAAGTGATAATAGCATAGCGGAGTCTTGGCAAGCTTCAGAATATACACAAGGTTCCCCTGGTATAGAGAATGGGATATTAATTAACCATGAAACTAATAATTCTGATTTACCCATTACCTATCATCTTTCACAAAATTATCCAAATCCATTTAATCCAAATACTAGGATCGAATTCGCGCTACCTAAAACAACTTTTGTCAAAATTGAAATTTATTCAAGTTTAGGACAAAAAGTAGCTGAATTAGCCAATAATAATTACCCAGCAGGCAGTCATGCTATAGAGTTTAATGCAAATTTATTAGCAACAGGAGTTTATTTTTATAAACTGACAACACCAGAATTTGAAAAGACTAGAAAGATGTTGTTGATCAAATAGAATAATTACTAAGAAAATGTCTACTCCAATAAAACTTCTTGTAATTGGAATCGCACCTTTTTTTTTGAACTGCGATCTTGATGAAAAGTGGGAATCTAATATTCAATCCGTAGATTCACTTTACATCAATAGAACATCTTATTTAGAGCAAATTGAAGGTTTTTGGCTTGGCACTTCAATAGCTAATTGGACTGGATTAGTTACTGAAATGGATAAAATTGGTAATACAAATGATATTTCAACACTACCTTTTTATACCAGAGAAGATTGGGGACAAATGGATAAACCAGCTATTTGGGATGGTGAAAATATAAGTCAAATATCAAACACGATTGATTTTGTACTAAGGACGCCAGGCGAACTTTGGGGGGCTGATGATGACACTGATATCGAATACATGTATCAATATCTAATTTTAAAGAATAAGCAACCAAAACTGAATCCAAGACAAATAAGGGATGGTTGGCTTGAACACATTTCAAGTATTGAAGAAAACTATTTGTGGGTTTCAAATCAACAAGCATTGGATCTGATGAATGAGGGTTATCTACCCCCAGATACTGGTGATCCTAGATTCAATGAACACTATGAAATGATAGATGCGCAATTAACAACAGAGATTTTTGGACTTTTTGCACCTGGAAATCCTGATGTGGCAAGAGATTTAGCAAGTTTACCAATTCAAACAGTGGCTAGAAATGAAGCAGAAGATATTGCGCAATTTTATGTAACCATGTTTTCTTTGGCATCTTTAAATCCGGAAACAAATATACATGACCGGATTGATTCAATTTCTTCACTTGCTCGCGATTACTTACCAGATGATGAATATCCTGCAAGGATGTATGACTATATTAGAAGCTTGTATGAATTAAATCTACCATGGGAAGCAACACGTGATTCAATATATAAAGCTTACCAAATTGAGCAAAGACACGGATATGAGATAACATCAAAAAACCTATACTGTAACGGATGTTTTGCGGCAGGCATAAATTTCGCGGCAAGTTTAGTAAGCCTATTTTACGGTGAAGGTGATCTTTTAGAAACTATAAAAATAGGGAGTCTAGCCGGATGGGATTCTGACAATCCAACTGCAACCTGGGGTGGACTTATTGGATTTATGATGGGAGCTAGTGCAATTGAAAAAGCATTTGAAACAAAACTTTCTAATGAATTTCATATTCATAGAACACGTCAAAACTTTCCTAATAATGGCATTGATACTTTTGAGAATATGGCAAAAAATGGCCTAAAAATTGTAGATTCCGTTATTTTAAATGAAATGAATGGAAGAATAGATCACACTAAAAATAATTGGATTATCCCATATAATCATGGTAACGAATAGACCGTTCAGTTCTTACACAATTGTAGTACTACTTGCACTATCATGTAATCTTTTTGCGCAAACAAGTACTAATGAATTAAATGCATTCTGGATTGAAGCTGAAAGACAGGTAAGAGAAGGTGATTTTGAAGCGTACTCTAACTCATTTCACTACGATGCCATTTTAGTTAATGGAATATCAAAGAACAGTTTTCCTATAAAAGAGGCGTTAGATGGCTGGGAAAATGGATTCGAGGATACTATACAGGGACAAATGGAAGCTAGTGTAGAGTTTCGTTTTTCTGAAACTCTACTTGGAACTGCGTCTGCATATCAGAAAGGTATCTTTCATTATACTTCAGAATACATCGGTCAATCCCCAGTAAGCGTATTCATACATTTTGAAGTTTTACTAACTAAATCAAATGGCATTTGGAAAATACTAATGGAGTATCAAAAAGATTACGCCACTAAAGAAGATTGGAATCGTTTAGAATAATTACTCTATTTAGCAGTTATTTTAAATGCCTTTAAATCTATACCAGCCTCCCCAATTCTAAATCGAATTCTATTCTCACCTTCTGATAGGTTTAAATCCTCGACTTTGTAGTGTACCCATTCCGTAGACCTATTTAATTCTAGTTTTGCTACTTCAACTTTTTCATTCACGTCAATACTTATAACGCCTGAATTACCAGAAGCCATAAATACTAAATCAGAAATAGCGTCCATGTCTAGAACAATTGTATACTGCAACCATTCACCCATTTCAGTCCAGCTGACATAATACTGTCCATCGGAACCTGCTATGTCTACGCCGTCATTTCGATACTGCCTTCCTTCATTCCACACCTTCCATTGCCCCTGCTCATCATGTATGTCTTGTGATAAACGATCTTGATAAGCATACCCATCTCTACCCATATCATAATCCACAAAAGATATCCATTCATCTATATTATGATTTCGATAGGCTTTAGTAGCCGTTGGATCTTCGTTGTTAAGTAGTGCATAAATCACATCGGGTGCAACAATTGTATTTTCATGGCGATGAGCTTCGGAATACTCCATCACCGCCAAATAAGTTTGCTCAGGGGATAAGGATAGACCCTTTTCCCATGCATCCAACAGTTCTCTGTAAGACTGAGGAGTGGTTACTTTAAATACATTATTGGTTCGACTTTTCTTCACCGGCCACCAAGACCATCCAATATTATTGGATTCGAATAAGTGAATCGCATCCGCAAACCATTGGTTAGAATTTTCACCAGATTCGCTCATCCACAATGGCCGGTTATACTGCTCTCGCATATCAACAGCCCATTGGATAGACTCTTGATCATTTTTATTCCAGTATTTATGAAAGGTAATCACTGTATTATCATCATAACTACTAATTGGGTGGGTTTCAAAACTGTTATAATTGTTTCCCCAACAATTACCAGAAATGTAAATTATGTTATTTGGGTCAACCTGCCGGATAGATTTGGTTAAGCGTAAATGCAAATCCCATAGTTCATCATTATTCTCTGTTCCGCACCCATTCTCATTCCCTGAATCCCCCAGCCTCCAATTAGGTTCATTGATTAAATCATACCCCCCAAACCAAGGATTATCCTTGTAGCGCTGTGCTAATTTTATCCAAAGAGCTTCCAATTTATCCTTATTCGCCTCATCTTCGAATAAACTTGGAAGGGTTTCATCATAGTCGTTGATATTTGAATTTTTACCTTGTCCCCCTGGAGCTCCATGCATATCAAACATCACATACATTTGGTTAGCGGCGGCCCACCCCATCAGTTCGTCTAATTTATCAAAACCCGCATTCACCCAAGTTTGCTGCCCTGCTACCGGCTCATCTTGAATAGAGAGAGTGAACCATTTATAGTGCAATGCTGGCCTTATAGCATTAAAACCCCAGGCTTTCATGCTGTCAAGATCGGCCTTAGTCATATGATTGTCTAGCCAGTCTTGATAAAACTCCGCCGTTCGCTCCTCCCCTATTTCCTGTTCTAATTTCGTACGAAACTGGGTATGGGTTCCAATCCCGGCATCGGTAGATTTCATCATGTATCCTTCCTGAATCATCCAGTTTCCCGTTCCAATACTTTTGATTAGTAACGGTCCCTGATCATTCACAATCTCTTGCCCTTGCACACGCAACCGACCATACTCATTTTCTACTACACTACCACATGCCTGACTCAATAAGCCTGTCAGCACACATCCTAAAACCATATAGTTCTTCAATTTGTTATGGTAATTCATTCACTTTTCTCCTTTCTGGTTCAGGCTCATCTTACTGGTTCACTGTTTTAATCGCAACATGTCTAACTACCCCTATAAAGTCAACAAAAATAATTGCTGGGGTTTGTTTTATTGACATTTTTATTTGGGCATCAATGCAACTTTGATCTATATACATCATGTTCAATGATTATACCCTAATAAGACTGAAGACTCTAATAAATTGTACTTCGTTACCTTGGAACCATTACAAGGTACTATTTTAAAAATGAACACCTAACATTTCCTATATACAAAATTGCCCTTTTTAACTGAAAGATTCCTACGCTAAATCAGGTGGACATTAAAAAAGCCTTTCTGCAAATAGCAAAAAGGCTTTTTTAATGTGTGGGCGATGAGGGACTCGAACCCCCGACCCCCTCGGTGTAAACGAGGTGCTCTGAACCAACTGAGCTAATCGCCCGATTTATATCAGGGCATCAAATATAAGACCTTTCACACTACGGACAAAGATTTTTTTCACCAAGATGAAAATATACCCTGCATTCTCTCACTCCTAATTTGTACCGCGTTTCAGGCTTCCCTATCTTTGTACAATATTAACCATTAGTATTTTAGTTTATGATTAGTTCCACATTCTTTTTGATGGCAGGTAACCCTCAAGACCCCAACGCAGGTATTATAAATCTGGTCTTTCTTGGCGCCATATTTTTAGTGTTTTATTTCTTCATCATTCGCCCACAAAGCAAAGCCCAAAAAGAAATAAAAGAAAAAGTAGAAAACATGAAAAAAGGAGACAAAATCGTCACCTCTTCCGGAATTATTGGAGTGCTACACACCATTGATGATGACAGTGTATTAGTAGAAGTAGGCAGCAATGTTAAAATACGTTTTCTTAAATCCGCTATTAGCGATGTGAATCCAAATAAATCAAAGTAAGCAGACGTTTTTAATGAACTAATTCACTAATAGGTTCATTTTGTTCTAGAATAACAGATTTTTACGAGTAGAGCGCTCATACACCATGCAAGAAATCCACTTTAACACCATACCCGAAGCTATACGTGACATACGGGAAGGTAAAATGATCATCGTTGTAGATGATGAGGATCGTGAGAATGAGGGAGATTTTTTGATGGCAGGTGAGATGGTCACCACCGAAGCTATTAACTTTATGGTCACCCATGGCCGCGGGCTAGTATGTGCTCCTGTTACCAAAGAAGTAGCAAAACGCTTTAAACTTAACCACATGGTGGTTGATGGCGCAGACCCAGACGAAGCTAATTTTACTATATCAATTGATCATAAACGATTAACCACAACCGGTATTTCTGCGGCAGATAGAGCCAATACTATTCGAGAACTCACCAACCCTGACTCTAAACCCACCGACTTTCGCAGACCAGGCCATATTTTTCCACTTCTTGGGGTGGAAGGTGGGGTCTTAAGAAGAGCAGGACATACCGAAGCCGCTCTTGATCTAGCCAAGCTTGCTGGGCTTCAACCCGTCGGGATTATTTGCGAAATTATGCGAGAGGACGGGGAAATGGCACGAGTTCCTGAACTAGCTAAAATGGCAAAAGATTTCGGGATGACCTTCATAACCATAAAGGATTTAATTGCTTACCGCAATGAAACTGAGAGTTTGGTTCGTAGGGTAATGCAAATGGAAATGCCTACGGTATACGGTGATTTCACCCTTCATGCCTTTGAAGAGTCCATGACAGGAGATATTCACTTAGCCCTAACCAAAGGCACATGGAATGTTGGGGAGCCTATTCTAACCCGGGTCCACTCATCAGATTTAATTGGCGACATTTTTGGCAGCCGTAGTAAACAATCCGGCGATGTACTTCATAGTGCTATGGCCCAAGTCGAAGAGGAGGGTCAGGGAGTTGTGCTCTACATGAACCGTAATCAACGCGGATCTATTTTAATGAGCCAACTACAAACCCTTAAAGCCATGCAAGAGGGACCCCTACAGGATTCAGAATTAGAGATAGATAATAATCCGAAAAAGAGCGATGCCCGAGATTACGGAATCGGGGCGCAAATTTTACAAGCCCTGGATGTAACTAAACTCCGTTTGTTAACAAATAATCCAGTTAAGCGCATTGGTATTAGAAGTTTTGGACTAGAAATTGTAGAGCAAGTACCCATTCATTCTGAAAAAGCCTTATCTCAGAACTAGAGGATTATTCTAGCTCACTTTCCTGTAAAAACCATACCCAACAGATTGGACTTGTTAGACAAGTTTTTAGTTTACTCCTTAACAGTGCTTTCTTTTTCTGTGAGGTCTAGCGGCTCAGCCTTCGGTTCTTCGGGTAATAAATATTTACCAAAAATGAGCAAGGTGATGATAGAGACCGATATCGCAATATCCGCCACATTGAAAATGTATGGAAATAAGGTCCAGTCATTAATTCGAAGACTAAAATAAATAAAGTCTACTACATGTCCATCTAGAAGACCACCATAGCCTTCAATGTATCCCATAATCAAGCGATCGGTGATATTACCCAAAGCTCCACCTAGTACCAATCCCATAAAAAATAAATACCCTAAACCTGCATATTTCAACGTCCAAAGTAGATAGGCAAATATGCCAATCGTGGCCGCAATTGAAATCATACTGATAATGTAGGTTGGAAGGATATCAATACCCATTGCCATACCTGAATTTTGCGTATAGTAAAACTCCAACCACCCTTCAACAATTTCCCATCGGTGTAATTCTGGTGACGTGCGTACCAGCCATTTTGTATACTGATCTAGGGCTATTACTACGGCAGCAGGCAATAGAAGCGTAAGTAATTTTATGTTCGTGGATTTTGACAAATCGTGTAACTGGCGGTTTTACTGGCAAACCCAGTAGGGCTAAATAAAGTTATTTCGGATTATTTAATTAACGTCGTTTCAACTTTGCATCAATGCTTAACTGTGTGTGAGGTACCGCTTCTAAACGACCTTTAGCTATTTTTTTACCTGTTACTTTACAAACCCCGTAAGTTTTGTTGTCTATGCGCTTCATGGCATCGTCCAAATATTTAATGAACTTACGAGTTCGATTGAAGAGCATGTAGGTTTTCTCCCTTTCCTGGGCATCAGTACCCGCATCCGCCATATGAAAGGAATACGCAGATTCATCTGAGCTGTTCTCCATATTATCTCTTAGCGTCTTCTGAAGAGCTTCAAACTCTTCTTCTGCTGCGTCTCGCTTTTTTAGAATAATGCCTCTAAAGTATTCCAATTCCTCATCCGTATACGGAGAGATACGCGCTTCACTGTTGGTCTCTTTTTTTGCCATGTTATTAGGTTGTTTAAGTTCTTCGAATAGAGATGATACACTCCTCATCTCCAATCTCCCATGTTTTTACATAATCTGAAACCTTTAATTCTTCCTGCTCTAGGCTCTCTGATAGGGTTTCTTGTTGAATATATTCCGCCATATAGCTTATAGCGGCAGCTAACTTTTCATTCGCTAGCACTCCGGTTGCTATCCGGTCAGTCACATCAAAGTTAGCTTCTTTTCTCATATTTTGCACTCTATTTACGAATTCTCGTGCTAAACCTTCTTTTTGAAGTTCTTCACTTAATTCCGTATCAACTGCAACACTAAGGCCTGCTTCACTTTCCACTTGCCATCCTTCAAGTCCCGTACGAATGATATCGATTTCCTTTTCTAGCAGAACGATCTGTGTACCATTATCTAGACGGACCGTTACTTGTCCCAAAAGTTCAAACTCTGAAATTTGTTCGGTGCTAAATGATTGTACTTGACTAGCCACTGCCTTCATATTGGGCCCTAATTTTTTACCTAACAATGGGTAATTAGGTTTGGCTGTTTTGTGAACAATACCTGAATCATCATCCACGAATTGGATTTCTTTTACGTTTACTTCTTCTAGAATGATGTGCTGCACAGATAGTATTGCATCTCGTTCTACCTCATCTTTGATGGGTAGGATAATTCTTGCTAGTGGCTGACGAACATTCAAATCAATTTGATTTCGAATACGTAATACAATAGCCGAGATGAGTCTAGCCCGCTCCATTTTATGCTCAAGAGCAGGTATTATTGCAGTTTCTTCCACTGTAGGGAAAAAGGATAAATGTACGGATTCCTCATAACCAGGCACCTTATTAGTCAAATGCTGGTAGATCCATTCACTCAGAAATGGAGCGATAGGACTCATAAGTTGACTCATACTTAGCAAACATTGGTGTAGAGTTTGGTAAGCAGCTGTCTTATCTAGTGTAGCCCCTGATTTCCAGAAACGACGTCTATTTCTACGAACATACCAGTTGCTTAGTTCTTCTACAAAGGTTTCCATTTCACGAGCAGCCCTAGTTGGCTCATACTCGTCAAAGTACTGTTCTACCTGTTTAATCGTAGTGTTAAGTCGGGAAATAATCCAACGATCTATCTCTGGTCGGTCGGGTACAGGAATATGTGCTGTATTAGCATTAAACTCGTCAATATTTGCATACATGGCAAAAAAGGAATACGTGTTCACTAAGGTGTTAAAGAACTTTCGTTGGGTTTCCTTAAGTCCATCCTCACTAAATTTTAAGTTATCCCAAGGGGAAGAATTACTCATCATATACCAACGAGTTGTATCTGCACCATAGGTTTTCAAAATCTCAAAAGGGTCTACGGTATTTCCTTTGGACTTACTCATTTTTTCGCCATTCTTGTCTAGAACAAGCCCATTCGATACCACATTTTTGTATGCGACCTGATCAAAGAGCATGGTTCCCAGGGCATGTAAGGTATAAAACCAACCACGTGTTTGGTCTACACCTTCAGCTATAAAGTCTGCAGGAAATCGATCTTTAAACTCCGCTTGGGTTTCCATAGGATAATGCCACTGGGCAAAAGGCATAGATCCAGAATCGAACCATACATCTAACAAATCGGGTACGCGTCGCATGGTCCCCCCTCCTGGTGCTGGCCAAGTAAGTTCATCAATGTATGGCCGATGTAAATCAAGCTCGGTATCCTCTGGTATCCCTGCCTTCATTTTTAACTCAGAAACACTTCCAATGCATTCAAATACATCTGGATTTTTATCACTCTGCCAAATAGGTAACGGCGTACCCCAGTATCGCTGTCTGGAAATTGCCCAATCCACATTATTTTCTAGCCAGGTACCAAACCTTCCTGTACCCGTACTACTTGGTTTCCAGTTGATGGTTTTGTTCAGCTCTACCATGCGATCTTTTACCGCGGTGGTTTTAATAAACCAAGATTCAACTGGGTAGCTCATTAATGGGGTACCCTTACGCCAGTCAAAGGGATAGTTATGTTCGTAGGTCTCGTGACGGAACATAAGCCCCTTCTCTTTTATTGCTTTAGCTATTCCTTTGTCAGCTTCTTTGAACCACTGTCCATTGAATTCCGGCACCTGTTCTGTAAAGCAACCATCTCGATCAATCGGGTTGAACATAGGTATTTGAGCCTTTGCGCATGCATCATAATCATCTGCGCCATATGCTGGGGCCGTATGTACAATACCCGTTCCATCATCGATAGTAACATAACTTGCAGGAATAATCTTCCAAGCCTGCTCTTCATTGAACTCTTGTCGGGCGTAGTCAAAAATTGGAAGGTAACTGTTACCTAGAAGCTCTGTACCTTTGAACTCATCCAAAATGATAACTTCCTCACCGAATACCCGCTCAACACATCCCTTAGCAACGATGTAATTTTTATTATGATGAGCTAATTTAACGTAATCCAATTCAGGGTTAATGGTCAATGCCATGTTAGAAATGGTGGTCCAAGGAGTGGTGGTCCATGCCAAATAATACGTCTCCTCCTCATCTGGTTTAGGAAA
>Ga0181558_10002151_pt1 | contig 18851 bp, 18 predicted proteins | sample 011ome_22_FD_133754 | JGI IMG/M metagenome (GOLD analysis project Ga0181558, IMG submission 133754) | Coastal salt marsh microbial communities from the Groves Creek Marsh, Skidaway Island, Georgia - 011507BT metaG (megahit assembly) | ecosystem: Environmental > Aquatic > Marine > Intertidal...
AATAGCAGGAGCCTTAATTTTTTTTGCAACAGCTACTCCTCCAGCTGGAAAGAAAATTACAACACCACCCTCATCAAGATATTTTTTTGCTTTCCTGCCAGTATTTATATTATTTTTTATCGCTTGTTTAGAATTACTGAAGTCAACAGGCAATATAAATTTCTCTGATGCTTTGGTAAATTTTAAAACGTCCATTGTTATAATTTTAAAATCTCTACGAACTTCTGAGACCATAGATGATAATATAATCCCATCAATTATTCCAAAGGGATGGTTAGCAATAATTATTAAAGGTCCTTTTTTTGGAATTGAAAACTTTCTTTTTGATTTTATATTTATTTTTAATTTCAGTAAGTTCTTAACGTCTGACCAAAAGAAATGCGGATCTCTTGTTTCTTCATCGTATGACTCATATAGCTTTTCAAGTTTCCTCCGTCCACTAATTCTTTCAATGCTATTTACGATAAATTTACGTGGTCTTGATAGTTCATCATTAGATGAATAAGAAAATTTTTTTTTCATGGTTTGATGAGATTATATTTTAGTAATCAAAAAACTTGAAGAAAATTTTGATATATTTGCTCAGCATTCTTATTAAAGTCACTGAGATTATTATTAATATCATTTTCAAACTTTTCCAAAGCACCTATACCTAGTGTTGCTTCTAATGCAGATTTATATTCTGGAACACAACTCCACTCTGATACAGTTTTCTGAGTCTGTTCAACATGAAATTGAAGCCCAAATGCTTTTTCAAAAGAAAAAGCTTGAACTAAACATTCATTTGACGACGCCAATAAATTTGCCTCAAATGGAAGATCTACTACTTCGTAAGAATGCCATTGAAGTACATTTATGTTATTCGACATATTTTTGAAGATATCTTTATGATCTAAAATATTTATCTTTAAGGCGCCAATTTCTGGGGTCTCCATTTTTTTTACTTTTGCACCTATCACCTCTCCTAACAACTGCGCTCCAAGACACAATCCCAAGTAGGGTTTTTTCATTTCACATACAAATTTGTAGATGCTATCCTTTTCTGGCTTTAACCAAGGGTGCTCTTCTTCCTGCCAAGTATCCATCGGGCCGCCCATCACAATCATTGCATCATATGATTTAAGATTAGGTATTTTTTCACCTTCATCTAATTCAACGGTATCAATTTGAATGCTATCTCTTTTCATGAAATCTCTAAATATACCTGGATGTTCAATTGCTATATGTTGCAAAACCAGGAATTTCACAGTTTCAAATAATTTGATCTTTATACATAAGAAAAAGAACAACCACTATTATTGCTATCGAGACATATAGGCCATACTTTGCTTTTGGAAAAGCTATTCTACTCATCAAAGGAGGTGGCGTAGATTCGTTTTCTTCGTTTTTTTCTTCAGACATTCTATGAGAAGTGTATATCGAATAATAAAGGACGCCAGTAAAAAGCGCCCTTTATTATTTTTTTAAAATATTACCAGTCGGTAATATTTTCTTTATGCGCATCAGGGCCAGGATTCCTACTTGCTAAATCATTCATGTGCTCTGTTTCGCTGGCACTTGTAATGATGTGCCATACGATCCAGATTGCTACACATAGGATTAGCCAGTATAACTCTGTTCCTGCGAAGGGATAAACTACTCCATCTCCAGAGTTTAATTGTTCAACCCAGTTTGTTACTGTAGCCATAATTATTTATCCTTTCTTTTATTTTTCTGCAGCAGCATAGACTTTTTGATCATTCTTAGCTGCCTCCATTGTATCAAAGTCCATTCCAGCGAGCTCTACCTCTTTTGGAATACGTAACTTGCCCATACTATTAAGTATTTTTGCAATTACATATCCAGGAAGCAGCCCTAGAAGACCGAACATAATGATTGCTCCAATAATCATTCCAACTGGATTGATTGGGGTATCCCAATATCCAGAAGATGGGTAACCCCAAAGGACAAACCCACAGATTACTAGTCCTACTACACCAGCATAACCATGAACAGCTACAGCTCCTACGGCGTCATCAATTTTGAAACGACGCTCCACCCAGAAGTGAAGTCGATGCATAATGACAACTCCAACCATAGCTATAACCATTGACTGCAACGGATGATATAAATCATTACCAGCTGAAGCACAGATTATGCCTGCAAGCCCACTTGAGTAAGTCCAGAAAGGATCTCCTTTCGAAACAACATACCCGGCAAGTAGACCGCCAGCTAACGACATTAAGAAGTTAAATGTGATACCACTTAATGTAGTCGGTGTTATGTAGATCGTTGTTGCAGTAAAGTAAGTTCCTTCAAGGCCGTATTCACCTTGAAGATCAATAATCGGAACATTACATGCAGCATAGAATCCCCAGAAGCCAGTATAAATTAAAAATAGACCCAGGGTTACAAGCCAAGGATTTCTTGGTCCAATGTTCACAGGATTTCCATTAACAAATTTACCGATACGAGGCCCTAAAACAATTAGGACTCCTAGTGCAAATCCTCCACATACTGCATGGATTACTCCGGAAGCATAAGCATCATGATAACCTAAAACTTTTACCATCCAGCCATCAAAGTGCCATCCCCAAGATGCATCGATTGTCCAAAATACAGAACCAATGGCTATAGCCAAGATCCCGAAAGCACTAATTCTTATTCTTTCTATAACTGCACCTGAAACAATTGATGCCGCTGTCCAAGAAAATAATAGGAATGCTGCCCAGAACACACCGTTAATATGATCTCCTAAATTAACTGCCATAACAGAGCTGATTGGATTTGCCATGTCATTTGCTCCAAAGCCACCGCCAAGTTGCAGCCCCGAATTACCATCCATGATGGACTCAGCCAAGTAAGGCCCGTTAACAAATGCTGAATAAATCCACCATCCAAAGAAATACCACGTGATAGTTACAAGCGGTATCAACATTGTATTTTTCATCAGTGTGTGTTGATGATGCTTATATCTTGAGACCCCAACCTCGTACATACAGAAACCTACATGAATTAAGAACATGAGTACTACTGTTAGCCAGTAGTACATTTCGGTAAATACGGTGGTGAGAGCACCTAATTGATCTTCCATATTTTTCCCCTTAATTTTAATTAAACCTAAGAGAATAATACTATTAGCAATCAGCAAACGCTCAATAATGTAGAATCTATAGAAATCAACAAGTTAGCAAAAAGATGCCTAAAGTATTGATTCTAAAGATTCTTAAAATAACTAATAATTATCAGTAATTTATCGACCCTTTTTGTAAGCTTTTTTAAGATCAACTAATGGATGCTTAGGGGACATTTGAAACTTCACTAAAAGTTCTCTGGCAATCATATCTCTATCTTGTTGATCTTTAGGAAGCTTAATTTTTTTTGGTATTGTAACCCATCCATTTGCATTACGATCAAAGACAGCTGGCCTACCTTCTTCATAGCCCATATGAACATCTTCAAGCCAGTTCAAATCATCCCAACCCATTTGATCAATATATTTTTTAAGAAAAGGTGTGATTTTTTTGTAATCTGGTAAAAGATTCACATCATATCGGTAGCCAATGTGCTGACCTATCATTTTTTCACGAGCAGTCTGCTTGCTTTTTGAAGGCGATGCTTTCTTGACGGCTGTTTTCTTTTTTACCTTTGATACTTTTTTTGTTTTTTTAACTTTTTTCATAATTATTTCTCAATTTAAATTCTATGGAAATCATCAACACCAACAGTGTGGTTAGTTCCGCTTAATGGAACTTTTGCCAAAGCTGATGCTTCCATTGTTAATGCAGCCATATCTTCTGGCTCTAGAGAATGTATGTTTGTCTTACCACAAGCTCTCGCAAGAAGTTGACATTCTAAAGTCATAGTATGCAAATAATTATAGACTCTTAAAGCTGCATCATCTGGATTAAGACGTTTTCTAAGTTTAGGATCCTGAGTAGCTACTCCAACAGGACAACGACCTGTATGACAGTGATAACAATGTCCAGCCGGTACACCCATCTCTTTTTCAAAATCTGATCCCGGTATTTCTTTATTACAGTTAAGTGCAATCATTGCGCCAGTACCAATTGCAATTGCATCCGCCCCTAATGCAAGAGCTTTTGCAAGATCGGCCCCGTCTCTAACTCCACCAGCATAAATCAAAGTAACATCACCTGATTTTCCTACGTCATCAAGTGCTCGCCTCGCTTCACGAATTGCTGCAATTCCTGGAATACCAGTATTAGCCGCTGCGATATGAGGTCCGGCTCCTGTAGACCCTTCCATTCCATCTAGGTAGATCGAGTCTGGATTACACTTTGCAGCCATACGAACATCATCATAAACTTTTGCTGCTCCAAGTTTTAATTGAATTGGAACCTGGTTGTCAGTCAACTCACGCAGTTCCTCAACTTTTAAAGCTAGGTCATCAGGACCAAGCCAGTCTGGATGTCTTGCTGGTGATCTCTGATCAATTCCTGAAGGTAGTGATCTCATTTCAGCAACTTGGTCTGTCACTTTTTGACCCATTAAATGACCACCCATACCAACTTTTTGACCTTGACCAATAAACACTTCAATACCATCAGCTAATTGAGCATGGTGTGGATTAAAACCATAACGAGATTGGATGCACTGATAGAACCACTTTTCAGAGTAACGTCTTTCATCAGGAATCATTCCACCTTCACCTGAACATGTCGCGCTTCCTGCCATAGTCGCACCACGCGCCAAGGCAGTTTTAGCTTCATATGATAATGCACCAAAACTCATACCAGTAATATAAACAGGTATATCGAGTTCAATTGGATTCTTACAATTAGGTCCAATAATTGTTTTTGTCTCACATTTTTCTCGGTAACCTTCAATTACAAATCTCGTAAGTGTTCCTGGCAAGAATACTAAATCATCAAAGGTAGGGATTTTTTTCATCAAGGCCATGCCTCTCATTCTGTAACGACCCAATTCAGCCTTAATATGAATATCGTCTATTACCTCTGGAGTAAAAATTGCATTTTGACCAAGAAGACTCTTGTTTCTTTTGTCAACTCCGTTTGCTTTTCCGTTTGCTTTTCTTTTAGCCATATTTAGATTGCTCCTTTTCTCTCTGCTGGCTCTAGGGCGTCATAGTTCCAGAGCTTTTTACCAGCTACAATTTTTGTCATCTTTGATATATCAAAATCTGATCCAATCTCAGCGACTTTTAACTTTCTTCTAAGCCAAGACTTATCTAATTCTGTTAGCTCAGACTCGACAGCATCACTTCCGAGTGACTTAATGCTACCACCAACATAAATTGTACCGTCATACATAGAGTCTCCTAAATTTTCACCAACATCACCTAAAATAACCATTCGACCTCTCTGCATCATAAAGCCAGTAAAGGCTCCAGCATCTCCTCCAATGATAATGGTACCACCTTTCATATCAATACCTGTTCTTGCGCCAACACTTCCTTTACAAATTAAATCACCACCCCTGATTGCTGCGCCAAAACAAGAGCCAGCATTTTTTTCAATTACTACTTTTCCCGACATCATATTTTCTGCACATGACCAGCCTACTCGACCAGAGATTCTCACTATTGGTCCATCAATACTACCGACACCAAAGTAACCGAGAGATCCTTCGAAAATCAAATTGAGTTTATTTAAGATACCAACACCTAAACTATGCTTTCCTTGAGGATTTTTGACTGCAACAGTTCCATATCCTTCACTCATTGCATTCTTAATTTTATCATTGAGTTCTTTACAACTTAACTCTAATGCATCGATCTCAATTCTTTTATTAAAGTCAACATCATAAGCACCATAATAAAAAAAGTTTTCATCTTCTTCCGGATTGAAAAACACTTGCTGAGTTCTTCCTTTAAGAGCCTCCGAGTGGAGACCCATAGAGTGAGATTTTGAATCTTTATTTTCTTTTATATTTGCCATACTTTTACTTCTCCATCATAAGGGTCATGAGTATCAATTTCTTGCGGCAATAAGGTCCTAATTGCGATTTCTTCAGACCCTAAAGCTACCAAATCATCTGACTCATAAAGCACCATTGGTTTTGCAGCCATTGTATCTTTTGCCATCCCAAGTGAATCTTTCGTGGCAACAAGATAAGTGAATACCCCATCAAGCTCTGATAGTGAGTCTCTCATTCCATCTTCTAATGAAACACCATTTCTCATTTTTTCAGCAAGATAGACTGCTATTAGTTCCGAGTCACACTCAGACATAAACCTCATTCCTTTATTTTCAAGTGCGCGTCTATTATTCCAGTAATTAGTCAATTGACCATTATGAACAACAGATACATCGCTAAATGGATAGCCCCAAAATGGATGAGCTGATCGAATATCCACTCCAGATTCTGTTGCCATTCTTGTATGACCAATTGCGTGAGTACCTCTGATTTTGTCTAGACTATATTGTTTAGATACTACTCCAGCGTCGCCAATATCCTTTACTAATTCTAAACTTTTTCCGATCGACAGAATTTCAGTCATTTCGACACTTTCAATTTTTTTTGAAAACTCCATCAGGTCTTTATCGTAGTTCATAATGTATTTAAAAGAATAAGGAGTTATTTGCTCCTCGCTTACAACATCTGCTCCTAACTCAAGAAGATATTTATCCACCTGAGCTTTTCGAGCATCATAAACTTCATTTCCCTCATTAGTTGCAGAGCTTCCTTCTTTTACATTTTCTCCAACCTTAAAACGCATTATGTAGCTGTCATTTTCACCTTCGCCATAAAGCGCAAATCCAGTTGAATCAGGACCTCTATGTTTGAGCGCCTGAAGCATGTCTTGAAGCTCTTTTCCGATATCAACAGTTTTGTTTTTATGAATTAGTCCTGCTATTCCACACATATAATTTTCCTTTTCTAAGTTTATGGAAGACAATCAAGATAAGTATCCAGATCCCATTGAGTTGTAGCACCAAGGAATTTTTCCCACTCATCTCTTTTATAATGCTTAAAGACTTTGTACATCTCATCAGGCATTGCTGACTTGATAACTTCATCTTCATCTAGTCGATCAAGTGCTTCACCTAAACTCAGTGGTAACTTTTTCACATCTTTCCCAGCGGCAACCGCCTCATACATATTTTGACTCTCAGGTTTTCCAGGATCTAGATTATTTGTGATCCCATCATCAAATGCTTTTAAAAGTCCAGCACCCATTAGGTACGGATTATGCATTGAGTCAACTGATCTGTATTCAAATCTTCCTGGAGCAGAAACTCTCAAACCGCAAGTTCTATTTTGATATCCCCAGTCAGCGTAAACAGGTGCCCAGAAACCCTGGTCCCAAAGTCTTCGATAAGAGTTTACAGTTGAAGAACCAAGTGCTGTTAAACCTGGTAAATGTGACATGACGCCACCAATCGCTTGCAGTCCAACTTTACCCGGCAACTGCTGGTCATCCGTGTCTGGCATGAATAAGTTCTCTCCACCTTCTACATATGTGAAAGTACCATCAACACCAGGTATTGACTTATGGCCGAGTGCATTAACTTTGTCTTCTCCTCCTGACCACAATGACATATTCGTATGACATCCACTTGCAGAAACTCCCATAAATGGTTTTGTCATAAAGCAAGCAATTAAGTTGTGCTCGCGAGCTACTTGCGCGCAAATTTGTCGATAAGTAGAGAGTCTATCTGCGTTACGTAATACATCATCATATGTCCAGTTCAATTCTAATTGTCCAGGTGCATCTTCATGGTCACCTTGAATCATATCAAGGCCCATGGCATTGGAGTATTCTATTACTTTCATGAATACTGGACGCAATGATTCAAACTGATCTATATGATAACAAAATGGCTTAGAGAAACCTTCTCCTGTTGGAGCACCTTTTTCATCTCTTTTAAGCCACATCATTTCAGGCTCGGTGCCAACTCGCATATTCATTCCATGCTTTTCTTTAAACTCGTTATGTATAATTCTTAAATTACCACGACAATCTGAAGTCAAATGTCCACCTGGATTTTCTCGCTCTTCTCTGTTTCTAAAGCAAGTACAATAAACTCTAGCCACTCGCTTATCCCATGGAAGTTGAACAAATGTTTCAGGGTCAGGAATACCGACTAATTCCATAGCTTCAGGGCCATATCCAATGTAGTCGCCATGTCTATCTATGAACAGGTTTGCAGTAGACCCATAAACGAGTTGGAAACCTTTTTCTGCGGTACGTTCCCAATGTGCAGCCGGAATACCTTTTCCGACTATACGCCCTGTTACTGAAATAAATTGAAAATAAATATAAGTAATTCCCAATTCATTTATTTTTTCTCTAACCGCTTTAACTAATTTATCACGGCCCGGTTGATTTACATGAGCTTCTAAATCTGTCATTTTTCCCCCCTAAGGAATGAGATAATTTTAAACAAAATCCTAAATTGAAAAGAAATGGTAGCTGAAAATCATATGCGCGTCTACACTCAAGAATTAAGATAAGAAATAAAAATTTTAATTCAGCTTTTACATAAAAATGGCTCAATTTAAAAAAAAATGGGTTTATCTCAATGAATTAAATATTATAAATGTCTTATGGAAAAAAATCAGGACTTTAAAATAGATAACTTACAATACTGTAATTGGTCTGAGGAAATATTTAAAATAAATAGGGAGGCTCAATTAGATGCAGTTCATGTAACAATTGCTTATCATGAAGATTTCGATGAGCTTCAAAAGAATATTGATCAATGGAACAGTTATTTTGAAGAATTTTCAGATCTAATACTTCATGGAAGGACTTACAAAGATATTCAAAAAGCCAATGAAACAAAAAAAACAGCAATTTTTTTTGGCTTCCAGAATTGTTCACCTATCGAAGATGATATTAATTTAGTTGAAGAAGTTCACAAATTGGGAGCTGTATTCATGCAGCTTACATACAATAATCAATCTCTTTTAGCGACAGGCTGTTATGAAGATAATGACAGTGGTGTTACACGTATGGGAAAAGAAGTAATTAGAGAGATGAATAGAGTGGGTGTTGTAGTTGATATGTCTCATTCTGCTGAAAAATCTACATTCGATGCAATTGAATTGTCTGAAAAGCCTATTGCGATTACTCATGCAAACCCTTCGTTTTGGCATAATGCTCGTAGAAATAAATCTAATGAACTCTTGAAAGAGCTTGGTGCATCAGGCGGAATGCTCGGGTTATCTCTTTATCCTCACCATCTACAAAATGGAACCGATTGTACCCTTGATAGCTTTTGTTCGATGGTTGCACAGACAGCTGAAGTTATGGGAGTAAGTCAAATTGGAATTGGATCTGACTTGTGTCTAAAACAACCTAACTCTGTTGTGGACTGGATGAGAAATGGCACATGGACGAAAACAAAAGATTATGGTGAAGGAAGTGCTTCAAATGCAGCATTTCCTGATCAGCCTGCATGGTTCCAAGATGCCAGAGGTTTTGTTAATTTAGAAAAAGGACTAAAATCTGTAGGATTTGATGACAAAGAAATAAAATTAATTTTGGGAAACAACTGGTTTAATTTTTATAAAGATTACATTAATTAAGTATGATTAAAGTAGATTACCGAGACCCAAAAAAGATCATGACATTATCACGTTTGGGGTCTTTCCATCAGTCAAAATTATCATTTCTTAGAAGCTTTATACGTGAATTTAAAAATTGGAAATTTGATAGAGTCTCTTTTGAATTAAATAACGAAGGATATGGTTCAGCTGTCTATTCTGTAAATAATGGCGAGCGAACCTATTCATTGGTTTGCTTTACTAATGAATTAAATGCTGATGAAAGATCTGACAGAGTAATTGCAACAAAATGGGATGCTGCTTTTGTTCTTCATGATGGAATACCAACCCAATCTGATTTAAATCGATTAAAAGAAAATGTGCCCAAGCAAGAAGTAGGAAGAGTGTCCTACAAAGAATTAACTTTATCCAGAGCTAATAAGTCAGTTAGAATTTTTGAACACGTGATTGAAAAACTGAGTCAGGGTTTACAGCCGGATCATAAATTGGTAAGTGATGTTGGATATTTATACAGAACAACTGCAGTTTATGGGTCTGGTAAATTTGGATTAGCAGATAGATACAGAATTAAAGATCGGCCAGAAATCTGTGGTCCATTTAGATTAGAAATGATGCTGGTCTATTTAGTTCGGCAATTTACTTTTGACCAAGTTAATCATATTGCAAAATGTAAAAATCCTCAAAAAGCTGTAGAGCTTAGTCATGACATCGCACGTAATCTTGGTATTGGGAATTCTACTGGATTAGGAATGGCCCCATTCATTGTTAACCACCCAACACTCTTACACAATTGGATTTTTTCAAGGGAAGAGGCACTCAAGCAAATAAGAGAAATCAAAAAAGTTAATGTTGATGATTTTGAATATTTTAAATCATGTCTAGAACGCTCTGAAAAAAATATAAACTCTTGGAAAACTAATAGCGAGTATCAAAATGAGAAGATTGAAAAATTAAAATCAGATCTAAATAATCTGAAGAAAAACTTTTTTAGTGAATTAGACACAGAACAACATTACCTATGGAACGTAATATACAGTTGGATTGAAGAAAATTTAAGCGATGAAGGAGTTGAGTACATTGTATCAATGATGATGGAGCCTTATGACTCAATTATTGAGCCTTTAGTAGCTAATATGAGCTCAGATGAAGATCAATATTTTGATATTCCAGCAGAAAAAACTGTATCAGACTTGTTATCAATTATTGAAAGTCATTACTCTAAATTTTTAGACATAAATTTTGATGACAAAGAATCAGTAGCAAACTTTTGGTTTATTTCAAAAAATAAAGAAGAGCCAAGAGTTGCAAATAGATATGAAGAAGGTGGCTCTCACCTAGAACAGCCACTGGCAATCGCTAGAGATATAGCTGAGTTATACAAACGACTAAAAAAGAGCCCCCAATCAAATACTGTTGGTGAATTTTTATTATTAAATCAAGAAGTCAGACATGTAGTGCGTCGATGTTTTATAGTAGAGAATTTTCCTTATTCTGAAATACAAGATAATACAATTGATAAAAACTTGATACCGATTGATATGTTAAGATTAAAATTGTCTTTCTTTGGTGCACAAAAATTTGACCCTAGATCTGATAAGTGGTTAAGAATTAATATGTACCAAGGAGCACCTCTGATTCATGAACTGAAATCTTCAGATGACACTTGGATGTATAATCTCGCATGAGGACATCGAGTGAAATAGAAACAATTTCTAAAAGAGCTTCCCGTGCAGCAGGTTTTACTTGGGGTATCTCTGAAGAAATTGGGAAATGTGTCAGATCATTGGAGCTTTACAAAATCTCTGGTCTTGAAAACTTAAATGACTATCTTAAAAAAATTAAAAACAAGGATCCAAAGGGTCTTCAAAAAGTTGAAAAGGAAAACCGTCTTGAAGAAGGTAATTTTTGTCCAATATTCACTGGGGTAGCTTTGCTGGATGCTTCTCACAAAGTCATGGAATTAAAAAAATTATCAATTACGTCTCTAGATTTTCCAATATTACTAATTCCTTTTCTTAATCGGATTTCCTATAAAATTGGTAAAATGATTGAAATTAAATTTGATGACATAGAAATTTTATTAAATCTAAATAACTATATATCATCTAATACAGACTTGAGAAAAAAAATTCTTAAATCAACTAAACAGCTAACAATTAACGTCATTGAAAATCAAGATACTTTCGATTCTAAAGTATGGGACAGTTTATATAAACTATCTACTGAAACTTTTGTTGATGAAAGTGAAAGCTATCACCATTATTAAATAATCATATTGATAAAGTTAAGATTGTAAGGATAAAATCTTATTATAAAGCTCTTCTTTAATAGTAATTGAGGAGTTAGAATTTTTCTCTGCATTCATTATTCTTTTAGCACCTGGAATACGAGCATTCTCCTGAGCTTCAATTGAATTAATTAGAATTAGTATCTTCTCATCAAAGTTATTTGAAAATTTCTCTGGGCTAATGCCAATAAAGAATTGACCTGTGCCCGGAGGACCTCCCGTATCATCAGCGAACGAGCTTGCCTCAATTCCAAGATTTGATCCTGTTAAACATGCAGCCATAATCTCAACAAATAAACCAACACCAAAACCTTTGTATCCACCGCTTGGAGCCATTGTTCCTTTTAAGGCAATAGAAGGATCAGTTGTATCTTTTCCATCTGGACCAAATGCCCATCCAATTGGAATAGGCTCTCCAGATTTAGCCCTAACTGCAATTTCACTTTTTGCAATTACACTTGCTGACTGATCTATTAGAATTTTGACACTACCTTCACTTTTAATAGCGACCGAAAAAGGATTTGTTCCTATAACAGGCTTAATTCCACCAAGAGGTGCAATAGATGCTGGAGCATTTGTAAAACCAATTCCAATTAAATTTTCTTCAGCCAATTTTTTCGTATGATATCCAAGCACGCCACAATTGTATGAATTGGATACCGCAAGTGAAGCAATTCCATTTTCTTTTGCAGATGGAATTAACTCTTCAAATCCCAAAGAAATAGCTCGGTGAGCAAATCCATTATCTGCATCAACAGATAAAGCTACATTTGACTTATGATTTAATTTTGGAGATGCATCACCCCTTACTTTTTTACAGCTTAAATGTAAACAGTATATTGGAAGATAGTGGAACCCGTGACTTTTAATGCCATCGATTTCAGCTTGAATAATACCATTTGCTAATGGCGTCGCATTTTCTTCTGATGCTCCAGCTGCGGTTAGTGTTTTAATGGCAAGTTCTAATGCTTGATCCTGAGTAAGTTGAGTGTCCATTAAAATTAAAGTTGGATACCAACATTTTTGACCTGAAGATAACTTTTGATTGCCTCTTGTCCTTTTTCACGGCTGTAACCAGATTGTTTGTATCCACCAAAAGGAGTGGCCACACTTCCTGTAAACCAACTATTTACATAGATTTGACCAGCTTCAAGTTTACTTGCAGTTTCTGTTGCTTTATCTAAATCTCGCGTAAACACTCCACCTGCTAAACCAAACTCTGTACCATTTGCTATTTCAATTGCTTCCTCTGGCTCATCATATTCGAGGACGGATAGAACAGGTCCAAATATTTCTTCCTGTGCTATAGTCATATCAGGTTTTACATTATCGAAGACAGTTGCTTCAAAGAAATAACCATCGCCTTCAACTCGCTTTCCACCAGCAACAGCTTCGGCCCCAGCTTGCTGGCCTGAACGAGCATAGTTTTCAACTTTTTGAACCTGCTCTTCAGATATAACAGGTGTAAGTTCACTGCCTTCAACATCTCCTGGTCCAACTTTGATTGTTGAAGCCAAATTAGCTAACTTTTCGACAAGCTCATTTTTGATAGATTTATGAGCTACAACTCTTGACATGGCAGAACAAATTTGACCCGCTTGACCAAAAATTCCAGCTTTAGCTGATGCAACAACTTTATCCAAATCGGCATCAGGGCAAACGATTGCAGCAGACTTGCCACCCAACTCTACTACTGCGGGTACAGCTCTTTCAGCGGCCGCGTGAAGAATTTTTTTACCGGTAGCAACAGAACCTGTAAATGTTATTTGAGCTACATCTTTATGAGCTGTGAGTTCTGCTCCGGCTTCATTTCCATAACCACATATAACGTTGATTAACCCTGGAGGTACTCCAGCTTTATCAATTGCTTTTGTAAAAAATGCAGCTGTTGCTAACGGTGTAAGTTCAGCAGTTTTGATGACTGTAGAATTACCTGCAGCAAATGCACATGCTAATGAACGAGCAAGCATTGATATTGGAAAATTCCATGGAATAATATGACCTGAAACTCCATAAGGCTCAAGCAATGTATAATCAACAACCTTATTGTTAACTGGAATAGTATTACCTTCTAACTTATCAGTCATTCCACTGTAATAATCAAAATAATTCGCGCCATCAATAAATTCATATTCTGCGTTAGCAAGTAATTTTCCGTTTTCATGACACAGAAGTTTGCCGCCATCTTTACTTACTGCTCTTAATTCGTTTGCTATTGCGCGCATCAACTTAGCGCGCTCCATTGGAAGCATATCAACTAAAATTCTTGATTTGTATGAGTCAAAAGCAGCTTCAACTGCGGCATTTACATCTTCACTTTGTGCACAAACAATCTGTCCAATATCTTTGCCGTTTGCAGGATTGACTACATTAATAGTTTCTTTAGATGAACCATCTGTCCATTTTCCATTTATGTAATGTTGATATTTTTCCATATAAGATAGATCTTATTCTGAAAGCATACCGAAATGCAATCAATTATTTGTTTCTAAATTAAGAATTTAAAAGTGTAGCAACTAAATGAATACGATCTTCTTCACCACCATTTATTGCTGTGTGATATTTAGTATTATCAGTAATATAAACATGACCATCAGCAGGAATATGAAAACCTGTATCTTCAATAAACATTCGAGATCCATAATTCGTTTTAATAGAAACATGAATTCTTTTTTCTGGATCTCGGTGCCAACTCAGCGTTGTTCTAGGTGGCATTTTAATAATTCGACAACGACCTATTGCAAAATGCTCACTTAGTGTTTCATAGACATGTTTTAAATACGTATCATTCAGCTTTGCGTTAAATAAAGTATATCTCGACTCATCGATATAGGGTTCTCTTTCCATTTCTTCAAAAGATGAATCTGGTTTAGTCCAATACTTGCCTCTGACATTGCCACCAAACCACTCATCCAGTTCTTTTTCATCATAGTTAAGGCAAATAGCATTTGATTTAAGTAATCCTTTTTCTGCATCTCTTTCAAAGGGTCTAATTTTTATGAGTTGCTCAACTGCTTCACGCATTTTATCTAGATCAAACTTAATATGCTCATATTTTTGAATATATTCATTCATATTTGTGAAGTTTGATATGAGATCAGTATTTTTAATTTTGAATGACATATAAAAATATAATTAATCCTAATGAATTATAGTATTTATTTCAGATTCTGTGTAGATCAATACATTAAATAGTATAGGAAAATATGCTCAAAATTGTCGCAATAATTAAAAATTACGTATCAAAATAAATTTGTTGATTTTGCTGTTTTATTTCTGATACAGTCTCTTAAATCACTAATAAAACTGATAAATTATGTCCGAAGTTAAGCAAGATTTTGTTAAATTTGAACAAGTTGACAAGAGTTATGATGGAGAAGTCCTTGTTGTCAAAGGTCTCGATCTTGATATAGCTCAAGGCGAATTTTTAACTCTTCTTGGTCCATCAGGGTCTGGCAAAACTACAACATTAATGATGCTTGCTGGGTTTGAGACGCCAACGAATGGGGAAATTTATTTAGATGGTAGTCCGATATCTAACATACCACCTCATAAAAGAGGTATTGGTATGGTCTTTCAAAATTATGCTTTATTCCCACATCTTTCAGTTTATGAAAACTTGGCCTTCCCTCTTAAAGTTAGAAAAACACCTAAAGAAGTTATTGATGAAAAAATAAATAAAACTCTTGCTATGGTTTCACTATCTGATTTTGGTAATCGTATGCCCGCACAACTTTCAGGCGGTCAACAACAAAGAGTTGCCGTTGCAAGATCTCTTGTTTTTGATCCTCAACTTGTTCTTATGGATGAACCTCTTGGCGCTTTAGATAAAAATTTAAGAGAAAGTATGCAATATGAGTTAAAGCATATTCATGAAAGCTTGGGCGTTACAGTTGTATATGTTACTCATGATCAAAGTGAAGCTCTAACAATGTCAAACCGTATTGCTGTATTCAATGATGGTTATATTCAACAATTATCAAATCCTAATGAACTATATGAAACACCTGTAAATTCATTTGTTGCAGAGTTTATTGGAGAAAATAATACTATCACTGGAACGGTAAAAGAAATTTCTGGAAATCATGCAAAAGTAGAAACAGACACAGGTGAGACTGTCATAGCAAATCCAATAGCAGTATCCTCTGTTGGAGAAAAAACAAAAATGTCTCTTCGTCCTGAGAGAGTTTCAATAAATCCGTCTGATGCGGAAAACAGATTTGAAGCAACTGTTAAAGAGATTATTTATCACGGTGATCATACAAGAGTCCGTGTAAATATACTAAATGATGATCAATTTATCCTAAAAATCCCTAATTCTAGTGATGAAATAAAGCTAAATGTTGAAGACAAGGTTCAATTAGGCTGGACTGGACAAGATTGTAGAGCTTTAGACTTTTAGTAATTGATATTTTTACATTTTTTTTGAAAAAATTATTAATTTATGGTTGCAATATTCTTCCATACGTTCTGTAATATCGGCTTAATAAAAAGGAGAAGCTTAATAATGTTAAAATTAACTAAAATAATATCATTGGCAGCTGTATTCCTAGCTCCGTCTCTTGCGACAGCAGCAGAAGTAAATGTTGTGTCATGGGGTGGTGCTTATACAGAGAGTCAAAAATTAGGTTACGGGGATCCCTACCAAGAAAAATCTGGGGTTCAAGTAAACTGGATCGATTATTCTGGTGGACTTGGTGAAATTAAAGCACAAGTTGAGTCAGGAGCGATCACATGGGACATCATAGATGTTTATGCACGTGATACTATCATCGGTTGTGATGAAGGATTATTTGTCGAATTTGATTTCGACAATGACTTCCCGGCAGGTGTAAACGGTATGCCAGCAAGCGAAGATTTCTTTGCTCCAATGCCTAGTAAATGTGCTGTAGGAAACATCCTTTACTCATGGAATTATGCATACAACACTGACGCATATCAGTGGAATGCCCCATCTACAATTGGCGATTTTTTTGACGCAGACAAATATAAAGGTGTTAGATCACTTTATGCTAACGCAATGTCAAACTTAGAAATTGCTCTAGTAGCTGACGGCGTACCTGCTGCTGACGTTTATGATTACATGGAAGAAAATGGAATTGATAGAGCTCTAGATAAAATTACAGAGCTTTGTGAGCACCCTGATGGTGGTTGCATTTTCTGGTCAGCTGGTGCACAGCCACCTGAGCAACTTGTTTCAGGTGAAGCAACAATGGCAACTGGTTGGAACGGCCGTCACTTTAACGCTATCGTTAATGAAGGCTCTCCAATGAAGATGGTTTGGGATGGTCAAATCTTAGACTACGAGTACTTTGTACTTGTTAAAGGTGGACCTAACCAAGAAGAAGCTATGAAAGCTCTTCAGTACTTTACAAGTTCTGAGGGTCTAGCTGGAAGTGCAAAGCATATTGCTTACGCACCTTTCCGTATTTCATCGCTTGATATCATCAATGCTGATGAGCCATGGTTCGAATCTCCACAAGCTGGAAAAGTTAGAATTATGCCTCACATGCCTACTGCGCCTGCGAATACTCAGAATTATATCCTTATGAACCCAGAGTTCTATGCGGATAATAACACTGAAATCAATGATGCGTGGGAAGCTTGGAAAGCTAACCTTTAAGTCTAATCCTTTCTTGGGCAGTCTCAATGAGGCTGCCTAGGAAATTTTAAATTTTTTTCTTTTATTTTTTATCAAATTTCTTAGTCTATTCCTGTGTCAGAAGCTATCAGAACATCAGACGGAGAGCTGTTATCCGTTAAACTAAGAAAAGTTGAGTCTCGAAGAAGAACCACTGCTTTTTTATTGGTGGCGCCTTTATTACTATTTATTCTGATTGCTTATATTTTTCCTATTTTTCAAATGATGATCAGAAGTGTTGATAACACTGAAATGAATTCATTACTGGCAAAAACAGCTATTGCTGTTGAAAAATGGGATGGAAAAGATCTTCCTCCTGAGGAAGTAACTTCTACATTTTATTATGAGCTAAAAGATTTAATTGCTGAAAAAAAACATGGAAAGGTTGCTACTCGTCTTAATTATGAAAAAGGTGGATTTACAAGTTTAATTAAAAAGACTGCTCGAAAATTAGATAAGTTTGATGAAAAAGAAAACTTTCTTGAGCAATTTATTGATGTTCATAAAAGGTGGGCAGATGTTGAATATTGGCTTGCTCTTAAAAGAGGCACACAGGCTTATCATGGAAGAAAATATTTAACCACTTTCGATTTTGAACAAAATTTTGATGGATCTATTGAACGAATACCTGAAAAGAAAAGAATTAATGTTACCTTATGGCTTAGAACAATTTTTGTAGCAGTTGGAGTTACTCTTTGCTGCTTTATATTGGCTTATCCAATAGCTCATTTGCTGGCTGCCCTACCAACACGTTATGCAAATTTATTAATGATATGTGTCCTACTTCCGTTTTGGACATCCTTGCTCGTGCGAACATCGAGTTGGATGGTTTTACTACAAACCCAAGGAGTTCTAAATGACATTCTTGTTTCTATTGGAATCGTTGCGGATGATAATCGCTTAGAACTAATGTATAATATGACTGGTACTTTTATTGCCATGACTCAAATCTTATTACCATTTATGGTTTTACCTCTTTATAGTGTAATGAAAACTATTCAGCCAAGTTTAATGCGCGCTGCGGTTTCAATGGGCTCTACTCCATTTAATGCGTTTCGAAAAATATATTTCCCTCTTACTTATCCAGGCATCAGTGCTGGTTCGATTCTAGTGTTTGTATTAGCAATTGGATATTATATTACGCCAGCTCTTGTTGGAGGATCCAAAGGTGTTCTTATCAGTAACCGTATAGCTTATCATATGCAAAAATCACTAGATTGGGGTCTCGCAACTGCAATGGCAGCTGTACTTTTAATTGCAGTTTTAATTGTCTATTGGCTCTACAATAGAATTGTTGGCATTGATAATATGAGGTTAGGATAATGGCTTTACCAAAATATACGGAAATGCGTTATCGCTTGTGGCATTATAGCTACCTCATTATTTGCACCTCAATATTTATTTTTTTAATAGCTCCGCTATTTGTAATTATCCCACTTTCATTCA
>Ga0181558_10002166_pt1 | contig 18771 bp, 19 predicted proteins | sample 011ome_22_FD_133754 | JGI IMG/M metagenome (GOLD analysis project Ga0181558, IMG submission 133754) | Coastal salt marsh microbial communities from the Groves Creek Marsh, Skidaway Island, Georgia - 011507BT metaG (megahit assembly) | ecosystem: Environmental > Aquatic > Marine > Intertidal...
CGACAAAATTCCGACCTTCCAGCTCCAGCGCCGGGTGGAAGGCGTCGAGGTTGCTGTCGGTGCTTTTTTCAACGGCAAGGAATTTGCCTACCCGATCAATATCAATTTCGAACACAAGAAGCTGTTTCCGGGCGACCTGGGCCCCTCAACCGGTGAAATGGGCACGGCCATGTTCTGGTCCGGCCCCAACAGGATTTTTAACCAGACCCTGAAAAAGCTGGAAAGCAGGCTGGCAGAGGAAGGCTATGTCGGGTACATCGACCTGAACTGTATTGTCAGCGGCCAGAATATCTATCCGCTGGAATTCACTGCCCGCTTTGGTTACCCGACCATCTTTATCCAGCAAGAAGGCATCACCACGCCCATTGCTGAATTCCTGCATGGCCTGGCCAGCGGCACCCGCAAGACGTTCAAGACACGCACCGGGTTCCAGATCGGTGTGCGTATCGTGGTGCCGCCCTTTCCTTTTACTGACCCTGAAACTTTCCGCGTGAAATCCAAGGACACCATTATCCATTTCCGCAAAGGCAAGGAAGGTGTTCACTTCGAGGACGTCAAGCTGGTCAACGACGAATGGCTGATTACCGGCAACTCCGGCGTGATCCTTGTAGTGGTGGGCATGGGGCCCACCATGAAACAGGCCCAGCGCCAGGCTTATTCACGCATCAAGAATCTCATCATTCCCCACATGTACTACCGGGTGGACATCGGTGATCGCTGGTATGAAGACAGCGACAAACTACACAGTTGGGGCTACCTGCGCGAACTATGATCAGATTCGTAACAGAACAGGCCGAATGTGAAGCACTCTGGGAGCAATTCAGCCCCAGGGAACGCGCATGGGATGAATGGGAACTCATGTCTGCCTTTCATGACGAAGCGCGTTATCGTTTCAACTTCATGGTTCATGAAACCGACGGTACCGTCGACGGCCTCATTCCCCTGGTCGAAGACACAAAAGACAACAGTTATGAATTGTTTGGCGGTTGTTATGCAGATAGCCGGGAGCCCTGGATTGCCATAGTTGACTTCAAGGAGTGTTTCGACAACCTGCCGAACAACACCGCTTTTTTCGACCTGCGTGGCAGTTGGGTAGCGAATGTCCTGAAGATATTTCCTGAATATGAGCCCAACTTTGTCGAGCAGGATATGCAGTACTACCTGGTACCTGCCGACTTTGATTACGATTTCATCAACCATATTCACGCCACCTTTTCCAAGGACAAGCGCAAAGGCTTTCTGCGGGACATTCGCAAGATGGTTGAAACCTATCCGCTGGAATCCTTGTGGAGTGACGACGATGAAACCGAAGCCTTCATTGAACTGAACGTGAAAAATTTCGGCGAGGAGTCTGACTACGCCAATTAGGAAGGCAAGCAGGAAGTACGCCGCGTTGTCCGGGAACTCAGGGAACTGGGTTACCTGCGCACCTTTGCCATTCGCATCGACGGGATTGTCCAGGCAGTATCGCTGTCAGCCCTGTATAACAACAACTGGGTTGCCCTGTATTCAAGTAGCAACAATGACATCAACAACCTGGGCAAACACCTGACCGTGGAAACCATTCAGGAAGCTTGCAGACTCAAGGTGGATGAAATCAACTACATGACCGGCATGGCCTGGAAAGCTGCCTGGCACATGAAAAAAAACCCTGTTGAACGATGCGCAAACCGGCCGCCATTCCTGATTTACCAATACCCTGAGCCCCTCACCGGCTTCCATTCACTTCCAGCATTCCCGAAAGCAAGATTACGCCTTGTTCATGGGCCGCTTGTATCATTCGGGAAAACTTCCCAAACCTCTCCAACCCCAGTGATTTAGCGGCAATTCAGTCAATGCCTGAGTAAAAAAATTCGACTCGGGAATTTTTCACATGGAAATGTGCATTGGAAAAGCCTTCAATAACCGGCAGTACAAACATGCCCGTCATACATGGCGCTTGAATATCATTTTGAAATTATTTGGAAATACGTGATCCAGTTAACAGAAAATATTTTGGGAATAAGAAATATTAGCTTAATCTCAGGGGTATTATTTGTATTTTACATTACTCTACACAATAGCTCTGGAATTGTACCCTCCTCTGTTTCCATAATTGCAATCTGCGTTTCACCCCTGCTTTCCGCTTTTCTGCCGAGACATATCATTGACTCCCTGCCCGAATGTGTGACGAGCCGCTCGAGATATGAATGGAATGAATGAGATGTATGAAAAAAAACAACAAACAACCGAACACGAGAATTACCTCTACGTCGGTGAAAAACTGGACGACGGGTTTCTGCAACAGCTTGAACACTATATCTGTTACAAGAAAGGCAAGCTGTTCAAGGCATCCGATAATACAGAGGCCAGGGTAATCATAGAGAACAATGCCATCCGGGTAGTCCTGGTTGACCAGTTCCTGAATTCCTGGAGCGGCATAGAGTTCATGCGCTGGATGTATTCTTTTGCTTACATTCCAACTATCCTGCTTATTCAGGAAAAAAATGCAGTCGTGTTTGAAACAGTAGTTTCACTGGAAGCAGGGGCAGCTGACGCCATCAGTGACGAGGTTTCCGTACGTGAACTGGCAGCAAGAATAAAAGCCTGCAACAGGAAGCAGTTCAGTGAAAACAATTCACTTCTACAGGACCAGCATGGCCCGGGCAAACGCATTGCCAAACCCCTGCACAAGAGACCCCTGTACTACACACCCCAAACCAGGCGCCTGTATTTTTCCGATTCAAGCCGCACTGTACTGCATGGCAAGGAAGCAGAACTGCTTGACCTGTTGATCCTGCGTTATCCTGATTACGTGAACCGGAATGAAATCAGTGAAATGGTATTCCAGCGTGATTGGAATCCCAGGGACAGAAGTATCGATAACCTGATTTCCAGGTTACGTAAAACTATAGACTGTGATGAGTATGAATGTACCGAGTCGATTATCGAAACCGTGCGAAATGAAGGCTACAAGCTACGCACTCCGATCGGTCTGTTACCAGCTGAACAGGCCAGCTGACCTGAGAACATGACATTATCCGGGGAACAACACAGACCCGGATGAAGTGTCCAAAGCCATTTGAAGCCAGCGCAGTACTTTCCAGGTTTTCTGAAGCGGATTTGTATTGAACAAAAAAGTATCTTGTAATCTGCTTTGCAGGCCTGGCTGGCCCAGGATCCGATGCTACTAGGTCAGGCCATTGTCTGGACAATAGTTGCTTCCACCTGGAATAACCTTCATTACCTCAGGCGGAAACTCCCCTTGCCTCCCCCTTTTATTCTTCTGTCGTTTTATAGCAGCCTTGATGCAAGTTTTTCATGATAAAGAAAACGCTGATGTTCAGGATTGACCAGCCCGGGTTTATTCCGGGAAAGTAATTGGTGAAACCCTGGCCATGTACTGGTGGCGACTGGCCGTCGAGTGCCGCTTGCCACACGCTATCGCCGCGCTGTAAAACCTGCAGCAATAGACACCGAAACGGGAATTATTTTTGACATTCCAGGGCGATTATGGACCTAATAGCCCTCATGCCTGCCGGAATCTTTCACTGAATTCCCGCCTAACACTATCCGGAACACTATGGAGCTTGCCATGCCGAATTCACGTTCTTCACTCAAGCTGGCACTGTGCCTGACATCCCTGCTGACTTCCCCCACCCTGTTCGCACAGAAACCCGCCTGGGTGCCCGTGGCTGAACTGTTGCTGGGCAGCATGGGCAACGCTGATGCACACCAGATGGCCGAAGTCATGAACCGCTGCACGGCACTGAACATGACCCTGTCCGCCCTGACAGCACAGGAGTCTCCCGATGTGTCTGCCGGTTATGAAAACCAGGCGCTGAAACTGATCCAGAACGGTATCATGATCGAGATGAACACGGAATTACAGCGCACCGGGATGGAACCTGACATGGAAATCCTTTCCGAAAATGCGATCACCGCGGTCAAGGCTATGCTGGGCACTTACAACCTGTGGCTGGAAGACAATTACAATGAGGGTGGTTCCTATTTCAATAACGAATTTGAAATAGAAATGAAGGGTTGTGAGCTGGCCACCAAGTTCGTGATGCAGATGGCCAGGCGCTGATTCACCAGTTATTTACGGGACAGGTCTCTAGCCGGCTCTTTGTAGCAGGTCCAGTCCCTGGGCGTACCACTGCGGCACTTCCCGCCGCTTCCACGTAGCAAACTCCGCTTTTTCGTGAATGTAAAATGACCGGTATGCACTCACCGCATCACCCGGTATCTTGAACTGATCCGGCATGGCCTGCACGAAAGGTGTCAACCCCTTGCTCGGCAATGGCATGTATTCAATTTCCCTTAACACGTGAATCGAGGCGTGATCCCTGTCGCGCTCATAACGCCAGCAAAATTCCGTGTTCAACGCATAGGCAAGCTGCACCAGCCAACGAAAATTATCAGCCGACTCCTCGACCCATTTCACACAGGGATGATTGACGTGCGTAGAACGATAAGGGGTTTCAAACCCGCGCTTGTTCAGCGCGGTGCACAGAATCTGCGTGCTTTCCAGAATCATTTTTCCCACGTGCTGGTCACAGTGGTAACGGGCACAGGTCTCAATATCTTTATCAAGGATAAAAATGTTCATAATGGTATTACGCCAGTATAAGACAGACGGATGACGGCATACCGCTATATAGAACGGATTCGTGACGTAAATCACAGGACTTCAGGGAATACCCGAAGCACGGTGGTTTTACCCTGGGGAGATATAGTGGGTTGGGCCTTCAGGGACAAGGGACAAGGGACAAGGGACAAGGGACAAGGGACAAGGGACAAGGGACAAGGGACAAGAAAAGGATGATTTGCCGTATTTTTATATCAAGCGTTTTCCCTGGACAATGGCGTTTATTGGTATTTTCGTAGGTCGGCATAAGCGAAGCGTTTGCCGACGAAGAAAATTTTACATGAGGTGAATATTCACGTCGGGAAACGGCGCTTTGCGCCTATCCCGACCTACGACGGCCCGGGCATTCGTAAAAGCCCAACGTGTCGTTCCTTGTCCCTTGTCCCTTGCTCCTTGTCCCTCCCGGCGTAGCCGGGGAATCAAACCGCTTGCCAGTCAAACTGCCGGTCACCAATGGCAAAAAAGAAGGGATTGAGGATGTCTTCTTTCTGGTTGTAACGGTAAATGGTGAAACTGGTATCCGTGAGAATGCCACCTGCTGCTTCCAGGATGGCCTGGGCAGCGGCGGTGTCCCATTCGGAGGTCGGGGCCAGGCGCGGGTAGATATCGGCACTGCCTTCTGCCACCAGGCAAATTTTCAATGAACTGCCCATACTGACCAGTTCGAGCTGGGGAAACTTTTCTGCGACACGCTCCAGCCAGGCTTCCAGGTCATCACCCTTGTGACTACGGCTGGCCACCACGGAAATGGTGTGCTGGTTCTCCTCGATCCGGGCGGTCTGGATGGATTCCCGTTTGCCGTTTTCTTCCTTGAAGGCGCCATCAGGGCTCCCCAGGTAATAGACATCCTTGACCGGCACATAAACCACACCAAGTACCGGACGGCCATTTTCAATCAGTGCCACGTTAACCGTAAACTCACCATTACGGCTGATAAACTCCTTCGTGCCATCCAGGGGGTCCACCAACCAGTAGGTTTGCCAGGACTGGCGCTCCTGCCACGACACGGCTTTTGACTCTTCGGACAAAACCGGCAGCGCAGGGGTCAACTCATGCAGAGCTTCAACAATAATGCGGTGAGCAGCCAGGTCAGCTTCCGTTAACGGTGAATCATTGTCCTTGGTGGTGACATCAATTTCAGATTCACGGTCATACACCTCCAGAATAGCTTTGCCAGCCTGGTGGCTGATATCCCTGACTTCATCAAGCAGTAACTTGTAGTTCATTGGTTTTAATCCGGGCAAATGAAAGGAAAATCGTTTTCCTTCCTCTTTTTAGCGCACGACTCCATTATAATGGAAATGCAAACTTTCATGCATTCCAAGCCTGTTCACACAATGATTAACTGGACTGACATCGACACCGTATTGCTCGATATGGACGGCACCCTGCTGGACCTGAGCTTTGACAATTATTTCTGGCTGGAATATTTGCCCGGCAAGGTCGCCGATCACAAGGCGCTGGAACTGGATGCCGCCAGGGAATCCGTGCGCCAACTCTCCGAATCCACTTACGGCAGCCTCCAATGGTACTGCCTGGACCACTGGTCAACACAACTGGACATGGATGTAGAGGCACTGAAAAAAGAAATCCGTCACCTGATTCGCATGCGCCCCCATTGCGGGGAATTTCTCGACTGGCTCAAGGATAATGGCAAACGCGTTATCCTGGTCACCAATGCCCACCCCAAGGCGCTGGCCATCAAGGTTGAGGCCTCCGGCCTGCGCGCCCACCTGGATGAAATGATTTCATCCCACGAGTTTGACCTGGCCAAGGAAAATGACGGCTTCTGGGAGAAACTGGAAAGCCGCGAGAAAATCGACCTGTCCCGTTCACTGTTTGTCGATGACAGCCTGCCGGTTCTTGAATGCGCTCACCGGGGCGGACTCGGGCAGCTGGTCCAGGTCCTGCATCCGGATTCCAGCACCCAGCCAACGGACCCCAGTCATTTTCCCGGCATTGTTCATCTGGATGAACTGATGCGGGCAACAGGCTGACTATGCAAAAAGTTCGACTCGACAAATGGCTGTGGGCGGCACGTTTTTTCAAAACCCGGTCCATGGCCAAGCAGGCCATTGAAGGTGGCAAGGTACACTGCAATGGCGCGCGCAGCAAAAGCAGCCGTGAAATAGAAGCCGGCTCTGTACTTGATATCCGCCAGGGCTGGGATGAGCGCACCGTGGTGGTCAAGGCCCTGTCGGACAAACGCGGCAGCGCGCCACAGGCGGCACTGCTTTATGAGGAAACCCCGGAAAGCATTGAAAAAAGGACCCTTCAGGCAGAGCAGCGCAAGGCCATGCGTGCACTGAACCCGGTCTCGGCAAGGCGACCGACCAAGCAGGACCGGCGCAAAATCCATCGCTTCAAGCAACAGAACCTGGACAGCGAGTAAATCCACCAGCGTGTGAAATTGAGTTATCCAGACTCGAACAACTGTGGCATAATCCCTTGCCACAACAAAGGGGTATGGCTTCCGGCAGTAAATTCCTAATAATAACAAAATGTTACTGTGTTTATTCTGTCCCCATGGCAGCCTGTTTTCAGTGACTGGCTACTGGTAACAAACGCATCAGATTTCAGGAATTTTTGCTTTGTCGGAACTCTTAAAGCAGCGCCTCAGCCAGCTCCAAAGCTCTTCTGGCACTGAATGTCTGGCTGATATCGGCCATGGCATAGAAAAGGAAAGCCTTCGCATTGACCCCGAGGGTCATATCGCCATGACACCCCATCCGTCCGGACTGGGTTCACCGCTGACCCATCCGAGCATCACCACGGATTTTTCAGAAGCGCTGCTGGAATTCATCACCCCAGTATTCAAGGATCCCGCGGCAAGCCTGGATTACCTGGCCAACCTGCATACCTGGCTGTTTACCCAGCTCGACCGCGAGGAACTGATCTGGACATCCAGCATGCCATGCGTGATCGGCGATGATGAACAGATTCCGCTGGCCCGTTATGGCTGCTCCAATATCGGCAAACTGAAAACCCTGTACCGCTCCGGTCTGAGCTATCGCTATGGCCGGGCCATGCAGACCATTGCCGGCATCCACTTCAATTTTTCCCTGCCGGACAGTTTCTGGACGCTCTACAAGGACATGGAAGGCGCTGACAAAACCCTGCAGGACTTCAAAACCGAACAGTATTTCAACCTGATCCGTAACTTCCGTCGCTACTCCTGGTTGCTGATCTATCTGTTTGGCGCCTCACCGGCTGTCTGCAAAAGTTTCGTGCGCAACAATCCCGACCATGGACTTGAGGCGTACGATGAAAACTCGCTCTACCTGCCTTATGCCACCTGCCTGAGAATGGGTGACCTGGGTTATACCAGTGATGCCCAGACCGAACTTTATGTCAGCTATAACAACCTGGAGGAGTACGCCAGGGACCTGACCAACGCCATCAAAACGCCCTATCCGCCATATAGCCGGTTCGTACCGGAAAACGGCGAGTTCAAGCAGCTCAACGACAGTATTTTGCAGATTGAAAACGAGTTCTACAGCACCATCCGTCCAAAACGTGAATCCTCCTCGGGGCTGCGACCTGTCCGGGTGCTCATGAACGAAGGCGTGGAATACATTGAGGTCCGCTGCCTGGATCTCAACCCCTTCCTGCCCGTAGGCATTGATGAAGAGGAAATCCAGTTCCTCAAGAGTTTCCTGCTGTTTTGCCTGATGCGCAAAAGTCCGCCATCAGACCGGGACGAATACCGGGAAATCGAGTGCAACCTGAAAACCGTGGTCAACCGCGGCCGGGAGCCGGACCTGGAGCTCAAGCAGAAAGGCAAAGCCATTCCACTGACCGACTGGGCCGAGGAAATCCTGCAGGAATCGCGGGATATTGCCCGGTTTCTGGATGAGGTCAGCGGACAGCCAGGCCACACTGCAGCAACAGATGCCCAGATTGCCAAAGTCAGAGACAGCAGCCTGACGCCTTCGGCCAAAGTGTTGCACAGAATGGATGAGCTGGAGACTCCCTACTTTAGATTTGCCATGAACCAGTCCCTGGCCAATAGTGACTATTTCAGGTCACTGACCCTGGATGACGAGCTCATGGCAACCATGAAATCCCTGTCCGAAAAATCCAACCAGGATCGGGAAGCCATTGAAAAAACTGATAATATTGACTTTGAAACCTATCTCGAACGACAAAACGCGTCCTGAATACGACAAGACCAGAAACATTATTATGAATCCAACAATCACCAAGTTACTGCAAACCCGCCTGATCTACCTGTACATCTTTTTATTCTGTGTTTCCCTGCTGGCCATTGCCATGTACATGGAACACGTGATGATGCTGGAGCCCTGCCCGCTTTGCATGACCCAACGCTTTTTCTTCGTCCTGGCCGGCCTGACTTCGCTGGTCGCCTTTATTCACAATCCACAGGCCAGTGGCAAACTGGTCTACGGCTTCCTGGCCGCCGCATTTGCTGTTGCCGGCGGTGGTTTTGCCATTCGCCAGATCTGGCTGCAGCACCTGCCCAAGGATGAAGTCCCTGCCTGCGGGCCCAGCGTGGCCTACATGTTCCAGGAGTTTCCGCTTACCGAAGCCCTGGCCACCATGTTTACCGGCGACGGCAACTGCGCAGAGATCGCCTGGCAGGACCCGGTCATTGGCATGAGTATTCCGCAATGGTCCCTGGTGGGGTTTGTCGCCCTGGCCGGAGTCTGTGTCTGGCAGGCATTGCGCAAATAAGCCTTTTTAACAGACTGTCGGTCTGTATTTCTGGAATTTATTTCCGACCTCTTCTAAGATTGGATTAACCGGTGCAATCAGGCGCCGGTAAGAGGGGGTTGTATGAATAAACACATCACTGCCGCCCGTCGCCAAGAAATCGAAGCTATCATCAGTCGCTGGAAACAACAGCGCGATGCTATCCATGATGACCTGGAAGAATCACTGTATTCTGATCACGCACTCCAGGTCGAAGTCCAGGATTTCCCCATCGAGCTGTTTTGCGAATCCCTGATGGATTACGTGTCGGCCGGGCATTTTGAAGTCTACGAGACACTGCTCCAGGAAAGCACACAGGAACTGGAAGCCAACCGCAACCTGCTGGAAGAGATTTACCACAGCATAGAAACCACCACCGACCTGGCCCTGTCATTCAATGACAAGTACAAAGGTGAACTGGTGCATTCTTCCGAGGATGATTCATTGCCCCGTGACCTGCAGGCACTGGATTCAGCATTAACCATACGCTTTGCCCTGGAAGACCAGTTGCTGGAACTGACCAACGAAGTTCACTAGGTTATTTGCAAGGAAGTACCGGACAAGACAGGCAAGTAAAACGCCAACGATGAAACTGGATATGCCCAAACGCATTCTCATTACCAGCAGCATGATGGCAGCAGCCATACTGTGCTACCTGGTTGGCTACATGCCCGGGATGAAAGGTTTTTTCTTCGCAGGCATCGTCTTTGAAACGATCTTCTGGGTTCGATTGCTGCACAATCGCCCCAGGCGCAAGGAAAGGCTGGATAAACTGAAAGCCCAGACGACTGAGTAGTCAGGGTCCTCCTCCAAAACCATGTCGGCAAACGGCCCTGCAGGCCTTTTATGCCCTTCAGGGTAATGCCGACCTACACATCTTCGGGATTTAGCTGCAACCCAAAGTGTCGGCCCTTTCTCCCTTTTTCGAAAAGCCTGTCGAAGCTGTCGGATGGCGGTACTCCGTACCTTATCCGACCTACCTCCACTCCCCGCAACTTTAACAACACCCCCCAACATTACCACTTTCCTCGCCACCAACCTGATGTGCCAGCTTCTTGCTGTCAGTCGCTGCGCGCACCCTGTCGTCACCGATTTCACCTTTGGCTGAACAGCAACCTGCCGGTGCCAGGAAAATAAAACTGTCACGGGCCATACCTGACAGCAGGCGCTGCCACTCCGCCGGGCTGACCCGGGTTCGACTACCGCGGCGATACACTACGCCATCATCTGTTCGCAACTCTGCAAACGGACCACGGTAAATGACACTGTGCCCCGCATCCTGATTATTCTTGTCCGGCTTGCTGGCCAGAACTGTGACGGAGCGGAATTCGATTTCTTCCACCACTTGCCAGGGAGCCTCATCCCACTTGTCATAAGCGGCATCGACAAATCCGGCGTCGAGAAAGACCTGGATGAATTCAGCTTCCTGGAAAGCCCCGGAAATACAGCCGCTCCACAAGGTAGCATCGTCTTTCAGGTGCTGTGGTACGTTTTCATCACAGACGATATCCGAAATGGCCACTCGACCACCGGGTTTGAGCACACGGAATATTTCGCTGATCATCTGCTTGCGATGCGCCTCGTCCACGAGATTGAGCACGCAGTTACTGACCACGATATCGACACTGTTATCCGCAACCAGCGGCTTCTCGACTTTCTGTTTTTCTTCCCAGGCTGAGAGGGTGTCGCTGTCTGCATCGGGATTTTCAGCCTGGAATTTCTCACGGGCAGCAAGATCCAGCGCCAGGTCCTGGATATAGCCCTTGCGAAAACTCACCCGGTCACCACCCAGCTTGTCCGCCATGTCAGCCTGGTATTTCCGTGCGAGGTCGAGCATTTCATCCGTCATGTCCACGCCGATAACACTGCCTTTTTCTCCCACCAGCTGCGCAGCCATGTAGCAGATCTTGCCACCGCCACTGCCAAGGTCCAGCACCGTGTCGCCTTCTTTCACATATCGGGAGGGGTCACCACAGCCATAGTCCTTGTCGATTATTTCCTTTGGCAGTAGCGCCAGCAGTGACTGGTCATAGTCCACGGGACAGCACAAACTTGGCTGCACTTCCTTTGCACCTTCAGCGTAACGTTCGGATACTTTTGTTTCTGTATTCACGGTAATCAACCTCTTCGCCAGCGATGATACTTTTCCAGAAAGGGATACAGCCACTGAGGCGCATGCTGTTTGCGCCATTGTGCGGCCGAGAATTTGACGCTTTCTGAAAGCGTTGGATAAATATGTATCGTATTCATGATTTTCTTCAGGCCAAGGCCATGGGTCATGGCAAGCACAAATTCACTGATCAGTTCCGCGCCATGGTATCCCACGATAGTGACCCCCAGAATACGATCCTTGCCCGGTGGTGTCAGTACCTTGATAAAGCCTCGGGCTTCACTGTCTGCAATGGCCCGGTCCAGGTCGGCCAGGTCAAAGCGGGAAATCTCGTAAGGGATTTCCTGTTCGATGGCCTCCTGTTCATTGATCCCTACCCGGGCCACTTCGGGATCTGTAAACGTGGCCCAGGGAACAACCTTGTAATTGACCCTGAACTTTCTGAATGCACCGAACAGGCTGTTGACCGCGGCAAACCACGACTGGAACGAGGCCATGTGCGTAAACTGGTAGGGGCCGGCCACATCACCACAGGCAAATATGGTGGGAATACTGGTTTGCAGGAATTCGTTCACACGGACCGTGCCATCCTCATTGGTCGCCACCTTGAGCTCCTCCAGCCCAAACCCTGTCGTATTGGCCTGGCGTCCCAGGGCAAGCAATACATGGGTAAAGGGCAGAGTGCTTTGACTGCCTTTTTGCCGCAGTGTTGCCGAGGCGCCCGATACATCATTGCTGAAGGCTTCAAGCTCGGTGCTGGTCATCACTGAGATTCCCTCTTCGCGAAAAACCGCTTCCAGCATGTCAGAGACTTCCGGATCTTCTTTAGGTAACAGGCGTGATCCCCGTTGCACGATGGTGACTTTTGCACCGAGACGCGCAAAGGCCTGGGCCAGTTCACAGCCGATGGGACCGCCACCGGCAACAAGCAGCTGCTGTGGTAGTTCCTCAAGATTCCAGATGGTGTCAGAAGTGTAATAACTCACGGCATCGAGTCCCGGCAAATCAGGCACAAAAGGCCGTGCACCGGTGGCAATCACGATATGGCGTGTGGTGATTTCCCGGTCATTGACCTGGACCACATAGGGCGACAGAATTTTTGCTTCCCCATCAATACAATCCACACCCAGGCCGGTATAACGTTCACGGGAGTCATGGGGTTCAATGGTTGCAATGGTGTTACGGACACGCGCCATCACTGCCGGGAAGTCCACGTCCAGTGACCTGTTTTCCAGGCCGAACTCCTCGCCCCGACTGGACAGGTGTTTTACAGCGGCGCTGCGCAACAGTGTCTTGCTCGGCACACACCCGGTATTCAGGCAGTCTCCCCCCATGCGCTGTTTTTCTATCAAGGTGACAGACGCCTTGACCAGGGAAGCAATGTAGGCAGTTACAAGACCTGCAGAGCCAGCACCGATGACCACCATGTTGGTATCAAAGCGGTCGGGCTTTTTATAAGCCTTCATGGCTTTACGAAAATTGCGCCGGTTAATCACCCAGCGTGCGAGCCAGGGAAAAATGGCCAGGGCAACCACGGCCCTGATCACACCGACACTGAAAATATCGGGCAGGGTGGTCGCTGCCCCCAGTTCCACACCAACATTAATATAAAGGGCCGTGCCAAAGAGCATGCCGAGCTGGCTGACAAGGTAAAAGGCTGCCACCGAAATGGGTGTCAGCGCCATCAGCACATTAACCAGGAAAAACGGAAAGGCCGGCACCATGCGCAGGGTAAACAGGTAGAACATGCCATCGCGCTCGATACCCCGGTTAATGGGTTTGAGCTTATCGCCGAACTTGTCCTGTACCCAGTCATATAAAAGGGTGCGGGCAACCAGGAAAGCCAGCGTGGCCCCGATCGTGCTGGCAAAGGAAACCAGAAGCAGTCCCCACCAGAATCCGAAAATCGCACCGCCAATGATGGTGATGACGCCGGCTGCCGGCAGTGAAAGGGCCGTAATAATGATGTAGGCAAAGAAATAGATGATCCTGCTGAGCCAGAAGTTGTCCTCACTGTAGGCAATCAGGATGTCTTTTTGCTCCTGGAAATAGGCCAGGTTGAAAAAGCGTTGCAGGTCGAGGAGAAAAAACAGCGCCACCAGGGAAAGGACAAGCAACAGCAGAATGACTTTTTTAGGGCTCATAAATTCTTGTTCTTATGTGGCGCCGGCATTGAATTCAGGCAAGGCTATGCAGGTAACTCCTGATTTGACCGGGAAACCCGGAAAAGCTTGCTGCAAACCCTGTCCCGCAGCCGTACGTGAAGTAATTTGGAACAGGTTCATGTTATATTCTGCGCCTTCTGCATGAATCCACGTTAAAAGTGTAGCTGAATTCCGGAGCAAAGGCGTGTCAGCAAACCGATTTACCAGACAATTTCCATCCACGCGCATGCGCCGCATGCGCCATGATGACTTCAGCCGTCGCCTGATGCGCGAAAACGTCCTCACGCCTGACGACCTGATCTACCCGGTGTTTGTCATCGAGGGCAAGGCCAGCCGGGAAGCTGTGGCATCCATGCCCGGCGTTGAACGCCTGTCAGTAGATGAACTGGCTAAAGAAGCAAAGCGGGCTGCCAGCCTGGGAATTCCTGCCATGGCCCTGTTCCCCGTACCTGATCCGGCCACCAAGACCCTGGGTGGTGATGAGTCCTTTAATCCGGACGGGCTCGCCCAGCGTGCCGTCAAGGCAATCAAGAACGCCTGCCCGGAAATGGGCGTGATTACCGATGTTGCCCTGGATCCGTTTACCACCCATGGCCAGGACGGCATCATTGATGACAGTGGTTATGTATTAAATGATGTGACCGTGGAGACCCTGGTCAAACAGGCGTTATCCCATGCCGAAGCCGGTGCCGATATCGTGGCCCCCTCTGACATGATGGATGGCAGGATTGGTGCCATAAGGTCAGCGCTGGAAGAAGCCGGGCATATCAATACCCGCATCCTGGCCTACGCGGCCAAGTATTCCTCCGCCTTTTATGGCCCCTTTCGTGATGCCGTTGGCTCGGCAGGCAACCTGGGCGCATCCAGCAAGGACAATTACCAGATGGATCCGGCCAATTCTGATGAAGCCCTGCATGAAGTGACACTGGACCTGGCAGAAGGTGCCGATATGGTCATGGTGAAACCGGCCATGCCCTATCAGGATATTATTCGCCGGGTCAAAGACGAGTTCGGTGTGCCCACCTTTGCCTACCAGGTCAGTGGTGAATACGCCATGTTAAGCGCGGCCTTTGAAAAAGGCTGGCTGGACCCGGACAAGATCATCCTCGAGTCCCTGACCGGAATCAAGCGGGCCGGCGCTGATGCCATTTTGACGTATTTTGCTGTTATCGCCGCTGAAAAAATCCAGGGCTGAACAGGCCTTTGCCCTGCGGAAATCCTGTCTTATCGGGGAAACCAATCAGCCCGATTGGCAGGCTGTTCTTGAATAGTGGCAATTTGGCCTTATCATTGACACATTGCCCGGCCGAAATACTGCAACCAGACAATTTAATTTCACTAAATACAGCCAGAACAGGCTATCACTAATTACAGTCATATCAAGGAAATCAACATGAGCGAGAACCTCACCCACGTAACCGACGACAGTTTTGAAGAAGAAGTGCTTAACGCCAGCGGCCCTGTCCTGGTGGATTTCTGGGCGGAGTGGTGCGGTCCCTGCAAAATGATTGCACCTGTACTCGACGAAGTGGCCGACGAATATTCAGGCAAACTGAAAGTCGTCAAACTGGACGTGGAAGCCAACCCGAATACAGCACCCAAATATAATGTGAAAGGTATTCCAACACTGATCCTGTTCAAGAATGGTGCAGCTGAGGCGAAAAAAGTGGGTGCACTTTCCAAGTCACAACTCGCTGCCTTCCTGGATAGCAGCATCTGATCGCGGTTTTATTTTTGCCATTGATCAGCTTACCCGGTCACTTTACTCGAGCAAGGTGATCGGGCAAATAAATTTAAAAAGGCTCCTGGTATTCGCCCGGAGCCTTTTTATATTTCAAGCCGCTCAATATCGTCTTGTTTTTCTCGCAAAAAACCACAATATTTTTCTGGACACTCCCAAAAGGTGGTGATAGATTACCAATCTGCTCGTCACTCCGACACCTTTTCCAAGAGCAGAACCCGCAAGACCTAATAATCAGAACAACAATAACTTCGTTACTAAACTAGTTTTAATTAACCTTTTTATAAACGTTTTTTAACCTTCTGACCCGGGCTCCGTCCGTTCGTCCTACAAGCCCCCTGATAATTTTTAACGCTATCCCTATTACTATAAAAACAGAATTTTCTCCCACCATCCTTTAATGAATCTTATTATCGATATATCAAAGACATCATCCTGAATCATGAATTTATCCGAATTAAAAACCAAACCCATATCCGAACTACTTGAAACCGCCCATGAGATGGGCCTGGATAATGTATCCAGAACGCGCAAACAGGATGTCATCTTCCAGATGCTCAAGCGTCATGCGAAGAATGGTGAAGATATCTATGGGGATGGTGTACTGGAAATATTACAGGATGGTTTTGGCTTCCTGCGTTCAGCAGATGCTTCTTACCTGGCGGGTCCGGACGACATCTACGTGTCACCAAGCCAGATCAGGCGCTTCAGTCTCAGGACGGGAGACACCATCGCCGGCAAGATCCGGCCACCCAAGGAAGGTGAACGTTACTTTGCCCTGCTCAAGGTTAACGAAATCAACTTCGACAAACCTGAAAACGCCCGCCAGAAAATTCTTTTTGAAAACCTCACTCCCCTTTTTCCCGATGTCCGCATTGTCCTTGAAGCCGGTAATGGCAGCTCTGAAGATCTCAGCGCCCGCGTCATCGACCTGGTTGCTCCCATCGGCAAGGGCCAACGCGGACTGATTGTTTCTCCGCCGAAAGCGGGAAAAACCCTTATACTGCAGAATATTGCCCAGTCGATTACGCGTAACTCCCCGGAGTGTCGCCTGATCGTCCTGCTTATTGATGAGCGTCCTGAAGAAGTGACAGAAATGAAACGCTCTGTACGCGGTGAAGTGGTGGCCAGTACATTTGATGAGCCCCCTTCCCGTCATGTACAGGTCGCCGAGATGGTCATCGAAAAGGCCAAGCGCCTCGTCGAGCACAAGGAAGATGTCATCATCCTGCTCGATTCCATGACACGACTGGCTCGCGCCTACAACACGATTATTCCTTCTTCAGGCAAGGTGCTCACCGGTGGTGTGGATGCCCATGCCCTGGAAAGACCCAAGCGTTTCTTCGGTGCGGCACGTAATGTCGAAGAAGGCGGCAGCCTGACCATTATCTCGACCTGTTTGATTGAAACCGGCTCGAAAATGGACGAAGTCATTTACGAAGAGTTCAAAGGTACCGGTAACATGGAACTGCATCTTGATCGCAAGATGGCGGAAAAACGTGTTTACCCGGCCATCAATGTGCGCCGTTCCGGCACTCGACGTGAAGACCTGCTGATGTCCGAGGAAGAACTGCAACGCATCTATATTCTGCGAAAGCTGCTGACATCCATGGAAGATGTACCTGCCACTGAATTCATCCTCGACAAGCTCAAGGACACCAAGACCAACGACGAATTCTTCAAGGCCATGAAGCGCAAGTAGGAAGCGACTTCTGTCGTGAATCCATGGGGGTAAAACTCCTTCCTTCCTGCAGAGACTCCTGACCATGCCAGCATATAAAGATTTGCGCGACTTCATTGATGCGCTGGAAAAAGCCGGCGAACTTAAACGCATCACCACTGAAGTCGATCCCTGCCTTGAACTCACTGAAATCTGTGACCGCACCCTGAAACGCCAGGGCCCTGCCCTGTTGTTTGAAAACCCGACCGGTCATTCCATTCCGGTACTGGGCAACCTGTTTGGCACACCCAGGCGCGTTGCCATGGCCATGGGCCAGGATGATGTGGGTGCGTTGCGCGATGTTGGCAAACTGCTGGCCTTCCTGAAAGAACCCGAACCCCCTGCCGGCTGGAAAGACCTGCTGGAAAAAGCTCCCAAGTTCAAGAACGCGCTCTACCTGTCACCGAAGGAAGTCAAAAATCCCGCTTGCCAGGAATTTGTCATCGAAGAGGATGACGTGGATCTGACGTCCCTGCCGATCCAGACCTGCTGGCCGGAAGATGCCGGGCCACTGGTCACCTGGCCGCTGGTCATTACACGCGGGCCCAACAAGGAACGACAGAACCTGGGCATTTACCGCATGCAATTGCTGGGCAAAAACAAGCTGATCATGCGCTGGCTGGCCCATCGCGGCGGCGCACTGGATTTTAGGGAATGGCAGCAGCAACATCCGGGCGAACCGTTTCCGGTTTCCGTTGCCATCGGTGCTGATCCGGCCACGATCCTGGCCACGGTCACACCGGTACCCGACACGCTTTCCGAGTATGGCTTTGCCGGTCTTTTGCGCGGTGGTAAAACGGAAGTCGCCAAATCATTGAGCAACGATTTACAGGTGCCTGCCTCTGCCGAGTTTGTTCTCGAAGGTCATATCGCTCCGGACGAGGTGGCACCAGAAGGACCTTTCGGGGATCACACCGGGTACTACAACGAGGTGGAATCCTTTCCCGTGTTCACCGTGACCAGAATCACGCACCGTAAAGATCCCGTATATCACAGCACCTACACGGGCAGGCCACCGGATGAGCCGGCCATACTCGGCGTTGCCCTCAACGAAGTGTTCGTGCCCATATTGCAGAAACAGTTTCCCGAAATCGTGGATTTCTACCTGCCGCCGGAAGGCTGCTCCTACCGCATGGCCGTGGTCAGTATGAAAAAACAGTATGCTGGTCACGCCAAGCGCGTGATGATGGGCATCTGGTCTTTCCTGCGCCAGTTCATGTATACCAAGTTCATTATCGTCACCGACGACGACGTCGATGTACGCAACTGGCAGGATGTCATCTGGGCCATGACCACGCGCATGGACCCGGCCCGCGACACCGTCATCATTGAAAACACCCCCATCGACTACCTCGACTTTGCCTCACCGGTTTCCGGCCTCGGTTCAAAAATCGGTTTTGACGCCACCGCCAAGTTCCCCGCAGAAACGACACGGGAATGGGGGCGGCCAATCAAGATGTCAACGGACGTGAAAACGCGTGTTGATGAGATTTGGGGAGAACTTGGGATTTTTGACGACCAAGACGGGAATTAACAGTAGGTCGGATAAGGTCGTAAGGCCGCCATCCGACAACCTCGACAGGCTTTTCGATAAAGGGATAAAGGGATAAAGGGCCGACTCGTTGGGCCGAACAAATACCCATAGAACGGAAGCAAACCTGAACCTTGAAGAATTGTAGGCCGGAAGAGCGA
>Ga0181558_10002178_pt1 | contig 18722 bp, 14 predicted proteins | sample 011ome_22_FD_133754 | JGI IMG/M metagenome (GOLD analysis project Ga0181558, IMG submission 133754) | Coastal salt marsh microbial communities from the Groves Creek Marsh, Skidaway Island, Georgia - 011507BT metaG (megahit assembly) | ecosystem: Environmental > Aquatic > Marine > Intertidal...
CAGCACGAAGAGAGCCGCAGGTTTGTAGCACGGAGGGATGGAACTCGGGCACGTTGTTAGTCCCGCCCAGCGAGGGCATCGAGTTCTGAGCCTCTTGAGCCTAAGTAGTCTAGTCTAAATATGATAATAACTATCGCTAATGTGCTTTAGTCTAACGCATCCGTTGCATCCATGAGCGCATGCAGTGCGTGTTCGTGCTTCTGTAAGCGTATGATTTCGTTTTCGAGCTGCGTGACACGTGCGCCGGACGCCCTCAAACGCCGCTTCAAGCGCTCGCTTTCCATCAGCGCTTTCGTAACCTCCGCCTGCGCGCCCTGCATCAAGAGTTCCGTCTCCTCCCGCAATTCTTCCTTGGCTGTTTCCACGTTTGCCGCTCGCCCATCTGCGTATTTGTGCAGCTCCGTAGTCAACCGTTCGACTTCTTCGCGTGATGCAGAGAGCTCTGCGTTGGAGGTTCTTAATTTTCCCTCTAGCGCCGTGCGTTCCAATTTCGCGTCACGCGCAGCTCTCTCCGCCTGCGATTTAATCTCAACGAGCTGCATGTGAAGCTCCTCCGACGACGCAGCGCTTACTTGTGCCTCGCCGGAGAGTTCTTCCAACTTCGAGACGGCATCCATCTCAAGCTTGTGGGTATCGCTTTGTAAGTCTGTAAGCTGAATACGAAGCTCCTGCGCTTCGTCGATCGCCTGGTCACGCGCAGTATTCGCCTTGATGACGATGTCTTCCTTGGCAGCTAGCTCACTTTCGAGCGAATCTCGCACCGCGCTGAGCGCGGCGACGTTAGCGCGCGCGATCGAGACTTCCTCCGCCAGCAGAGCGCTGTGGTTCCGAGCCAAATCATTTTCTGACTCGAGAAGGCGACTCGCGGCTTCTGTCTCGTCAACGTGACGTTTGTTGAGGGCATTCGATTTTTCCGCTGCCTCGGCGACCAGCTTCAGCTGTTCCCTGAGCGTTTCGCACACGCCGAGAGTTTCAGCGTTGTCGCGCTGAAGTTCCTGAATCTCGGTAACCAGACCGTTGACTTCATCACGGTCGTAAGCCTGCTCCAGTTCAGCACAGCGCTCTTGGAAGCGCTTTAATTCAGACTCGAGAGAAATCTTCGACGCTTCAAGAAGTGAGGCTCGATCAGAAGCCGAAATCGCAAGGTTTGTCTGTTCCGCGAGAGCCTCCGCAAGCGTTTCCTTCTCGGCGGCAACAAGGTTCTGCTCCGACTCGAGAAGGCGTTCGAGTTCAACGCAACGCATCTTCAAAATAGCAACCTCTGCTTGTGCAGCGGCGGTCGTCGAAGCCATCTGAGTCGCACGATCTGTTGCCTCGGTCGCTCGTTTGATATGTGCTGTCATCACGATCTGGGTCTCGCTGGAAACGCCAGACAACGCATCATTAGATATCTTGTTGACGAGTTCCAACTCTTTGCGATTGGCTTCGAGACGAGATATCTCAGCGTCAGCCGCAATCTGTCTTTGGTTTGCCTCGAGCAAGGTCCTCTCCTTTTCTTCTAGACGCTTGCGAAGACCAGACAGTTCTTCACGGGCGTCGGATTCGTGAGCCTCGTACATCCCGTGAAACGTATCCAATTGCGCGCTCAATTCGTCATGTAAAGCCTTCTGCAAGACGTGCGCCTCCCTCACACTTTCCAGTTCCGATCGAAGGCTCGAGATCTCGATTTCCAAATCGCGAGAGTCTGGCGCCTTGGACAAAAGATCCCGTAAACGATCGATTTCCGTTGTGAACTCATGCCTGACTGCATCCACTCTATGTTCAGAGTCCTTCGCAGCGTTCTCTTCCACCTTGGCTAACACTTGTTTCACCTTGTCGATGTTGCCGATCGACGATTGACTCGCCGACTCCGCCGCAGCCGCAGCGCGCGTGGCCAACACGAGCTCCGCCGTCTTTCTCTCGACGGCGTCCGTCGCCGCCTTTTGAAAGTCGTCACGCATCACTTCAGCATCAGAATGGTGAGCCATCGTAATTTCTTCCAGCTTTTGCTCGACGAGAAGCATCGTCTCATGTTTGAAGGCGAGGAGCGCGCCTTCAGCGTTCGATGCTCGTTGGTCTGCGGCGGCGCACTTATATTCAAGTTGTGAAGCAGAAACAACGTGCGCCTCCAACCTTTTCCGAACGTTTCCGAGATCAATCGCAGAGTGCTCAGAAAGTCTCCTAGATTCAGCAAGTTCCATCTTAGTAGTCATAAGTTCCTGCTCAGCTTCCGTCAGCCTTACGGTGGCTGAGGAACTCCGGTCTTGAGCATCTTTAAGCTTGATAGTCGCCACCTGAAGCTGTGACTTCAACTCCGAAACGTTCCACTCTGCTTTCGCAGTTGCCGCGCGCGCCGTCTTCAAGCTCTCCTCACGCCGTACAAGCTTCGTCGTGAGTTGTTCGAGCTTCGTAGCATGATCAGCCTCGCGTTCTACTGTTGACATCTCAGAAGCTTCCAAGCGGAGCTTCAATTCAGTTAGCGAAGACTGCTGACTCTTGTGGGAATCTAAGGCATCCCTGAGAGCGCTGCGCAGCTCAGTAACTTCCGCCTTGATCGCCGAATCGAGACACTTGTCTTCCTCGTATTTCTGGATGAAAATTTTCAGCCTCTGAACCTCCGCTTCCGCTGTCATTTTCGACGCCTCAGCGTCTCCAGCCGCAAGTGACGCTGCAAGTATTTCTGAAGTCTTAGCTTCCAAAGTATGTTTCGCTTCCATGCGGAACGTGGAAAGCGCAGCCTCAACTTCTGCGACCCGCCCTTCCGCGACGGCAAGTTTGGACTCGGTTTCACTGACGAGACGCGCCCAAGTCTCGGCCGAACCCTCGCGATCGAGGCCAGCGGCGGTCAAACTAAGAGCAAGCTTAGCAGACGCGTCATGAGTTTCTTGGAGTTCGCGACGACATGTCGCGAGGACTTCCTTCAACTCGAATGTTTCTGACTCGCATGCTGCGACCCTCGCATCAGCTTCAGCCCTAGATGCCTCAACCTGCAATTTCAGCTCCTGTACTTGCTTCAACAAGCTGTCAACCTCGTCCTGCTTCGCTGAGGTCCGCGACAGTTCCTCTTGCACGCGCGTTTCAAGTATCGACATTGACCACTCCATCTTAGCAGTATTGGCCAGGTACTCTTGCGCTCGTGATTCAGCGCTTGTTGCTTGGTCCTGGAAGCGCTTGAGCTGAAGCTCAAATTCACTTTCACGATGTGCGTTGGTGGCCTCCGTCGCTTCGAGTAAAAGTCGGAACTCTGTCTGCGTCGATTGCTGCCCAAGTTGAGCCTCTTGAGCCTCCTTAAGCGCTTCACGAAGCTCAACAACTTGCTTATGGAGGCTCTCGTCGACTGCGATGCCTTCATCCTTAGATATGGTAGCCTTGGAGGACTTGAGTTCTTCCTCCATCGCGGCCTTAGCTTCTTCAGCTTGACAGAGCGCATACGACGCGACAACGAGCTCCTCAGATTTAATCTTGAGCGTAGTGTTCGCCTCCTCTCTGAACGCCGAAAGCGTCCTTTCTGCTTTCAACGCACGTTCCTCAGCTTCACTGCGCATGGCTTCCACCTCATCAAGCTTTTGAGTCGAGGATGTAGACTCGGCCAGGAGTTGTTCGACTCGTCGCTTCGAGGAATCAGCAGCATCCGTCGACTGCCTCATAGAAAGTCGCGCATCTGCAAGTTCACCACGGAGAGTAGCGCACTCATGCTCAGTGGAAACCAACTTTGCGTCTGATGCCGCCTGCTTCGCGTTAAACACTTTCAACGCAGAGGCTCTGTCATCAGATGCCTTCGCGCGGGCTTCCGATAACATTGAGGTCAGCTTGTCGATCTCGGCCTGTTTGCTCGGAGCTTTCGACTCTTCGATTTGAAGTCGAGACTTCAACTCTGAAACGGTCCATTCTGCTTTCGCAGTTTCCGCGCGCGCTGCTTTCAAGCTCTCCTCAGATTTTGCAAGCTTCAAAGTGAGCTGTTCAAGCTTTGCCGCATATTCAGCATCTCGCTCCATGGTAGAGGTCTCCAAAGTTTCCAATGATATCCTTAGATCGGCCTCAACGAGTCTCGAGTTTCGCCTTGCAGCCTCTGATTCAGCGAGTAATTCACGCAGCTTCACCAGCTCAGACGATGGACTCTCGTCAACCTCCTTTGGCTGCTCGAGCAGAGACTCGTTGAGCCTCTGAATCTCAGCATCAGCAGCTCGCACCCGTGACTGAGCATCTGCACCCGCGCGAGACGCTTCGACGAGCTCATCCGTCTTCCGCTGCAAGGCTTCCCTCGCTTCTGCGCGAAACGCGGCGATCGAAGTCTCGAGCTCTCTCACCTGATGCCTCGTGTCTGACAAATTTGACTCAACTTCGGCGAACGAACGTGCAGCAACTTGAGCGTCGGACTGCATCTCAGCGACGCGAAGTTGTGAAGCCGCCAGCTCAGCTGTTAAACGCTTTGACTCGCGCAGCTCGCTTTCGACATTCTCCTCGGCAGATTTAATTCGCGCTTCGGAGTTGCTGAAAGCCTGCTCGGCTGCATCGACGAGCGCTTGCTTCTCTGCGCGCACTTCTTGTAACGACCGCATCAAAGACTGGATTTCCTTCCGCAAGGCTTCGGCATGTTCCTCCGCAGCTGCAACAATCTGCCCAGTTTTTTCTTCTAAGGACTCCGTGAGGTGCGATGCTGTGATATCATCCTCGATTACTTTCGAGATTGATTCACCCTGAGACACATCCAATTCAGACTTGAAACTCCCTATGCGAAGGGCTTGAGCTTCGGACGTGGCGCGCAACGCAGCAACCTCCGCTTCCTTCTCAGAAACTCTGCTTTCAGCAGAGGCGAGCTCTTCCATCAAGGACTCGACACGTGCATCCGTGATTTCCAAAGAACTCGGACTTGGGTCAGATTCGACTTCACCCGCTGCCTGCAGTTTCTCATTTGCCTCCTCCAGAAGTACCTTCATAGCAGAGATGGAAGAGTCGCGCTCAACTTCGGCAGCGAGCCGCATTTTTTGTGCTTCCTCCTTGGCGAGGCTTGCCTCGAACTCAGCGCTTTTTGCCCTCTCCAGAGCGGCGCTTGCTCTGCTCTCCGCTTCAGATGCTTGACCACGAAGTTCCTCGATGTCATCTTCCTTTCCAGATGACTTCTCGAGATTATTAGCCTGCAGTTTCTCTTCTAGAAGGTTCACCTTCGATCTTGACTCCTCCAAGAGTTCCTCGGTGTCCTCCAAACAAGAACGCAGCATGGACGCCTGCGCGTCTGCCATTTGTTTCCCCTGTAGAGCTTCCTCAAGTTCTGCCGATGCGCCTGCCTGCTCTGTTTTGACATCCTGCACAGACGTAGGCTTCGAGTCATCCAGAACTGTAATTGACATCGATACAACCTGCTGGCCCCTTGAAATGTAGAGCTCTGCCCTGAGCTCGTCTGCCTCAACGTTTCGAGTCTCGAGGTCTGCCTCCAACGTGGCTATGCGACGAATAAGCTGTTCACCCTTTTCAGCCGCGGCCACCAGTTTATTGCTCGCAGCATCCAGTTCTTTCCGAGTCGTCGAAACTTCCTCTTCAGCAAAGCCCCGGTATCGTATCTCGACTGCGAGGTTCTCTTTCAAAGCAGCGTTAGCATCCAACGCTGCCTTAAGTCGCGCATCCTCAACCTCGACCAGCTTAACCGGTTCGGCGCTCTTTTTCGTGGTGTCGAACAACCAAGCCTCGGCGCCAGTTGACATTGCAGCCTCAAGTTCAGCCTCGACCTCACGATGGCGCTCAACGTCACGCTGCAGGCGTTGAATCTCATCGTCGAGGGCGCTAGCCTTTTGTGAAGATATCCCAGAACGCGCGCTATTCGCTTCGGATGACGAGCGTAGCCTTAACCCTAAGTTCTCGCCTTTCATCAGCTCAGTGTTGGCGTTTTCCCCTGACGACAAGTTCGACGCGGGCGCGGCGAGCTCAGGTAGACCGACGATATCAGAGGGCATCTCCAGCTCGTTCTGTAGCATTGCGCTTATCATGTCGTTATATGCCCTCGCGGTCTGCAAATTTTCTGCGAAAGTGTCCATCTGTGCAGTAGGTCGAGGAGGGTAGGGGTCCTAGCGTTAGTTTTGTGAGGGAGCGAGGAATGCTGGGAAAGCACGAAGTGCCGAGTTTGTCGCGACGGGACGACCGGGGGCACAAACGCACCCGCACAGATATCGCGTGCGCCACATGAGAAGCGCGAAGACGCGACGTCGCGTGTCCGTGACCCATCCTACCTGCTTGTTCCCACGACGCGTGCCGTGGGAACCAAGCTCTGCCGACACCTTGTCGCGTTCCGAGACAAAGACGTGTGACCGTTGTTGGTTCCGACCCATCGCAAAACCGTCGACTCTTTTATGCTAAGCTACTGACACTGACTACTCATGATTTGGGTTGCGAGATAAAATCAAAATATAGGTAAAGCGCAAGAAGAAAGAAATGACAAATGTGTCGTGGGCGCGAGGAGTGACGAAAGACTAAAACTGCAAGCACGGGATGGAGCTGAGAAATGATAAGCGTGAATTCAGACAAAGCATAGCGCTCTGCAAGCTGCCTACTGGCTAGCTATCTGGCTGGCTTTACGATCAACCTCCTGATGATTGAGAAAGCTCCGAGAGCACGAGAGGAAGCAAAACCGAGTCAAAAATCTCAACGCTGTCTTGCACCAGACCCCGAATGCGCTTGCACGCGGCAAGACCAACCGAGACAGCCTCTTCAGGACGATCGAGAAATCGCCTGACGGTTGATAGAAGATCATGCTCAGAAGATACAGAAGTACAGAGTATTCCCCGAGCATTCAAAGCACTGACAAGTGATTCAAACGTACCGTGGTGAGGGCCAACGATAACGGCGGAACCTGCAACTGAGGGCTCAGCGATGTTATGGCCATTACCGCTAAACAGGGACCCCCCGATGAAAGCGGGCTTACCGTTCGCAACTGCGTAGAGCTCGGGCATCAGGCCGACGACGTCAATGACATAGATGTCCGTATCGTCAAGAGGGAGCTCGCCGCGAGATAGAAGCCTAACACGCAGACCGAGATCTGCGAGTTCACTCCTAATTCGCAAAGATCGAGCCGGATGGCGCGGTGCGATAACAGTGAGCAGATTAGAGAACTCTTCACGGAGCTTTGAATGAATTCGCGCGCAAGCGCATTCCTCATAATCGTGCGTGCTCGCAGCGACCCAAATGAATTTTCTGCGCCTGAGCAACATCATCACGTGACTTAGGTATGTTGAATCGAACCTGCTTGGTGGGTCGGAACTAGTGGTCGCAGAAACCACGGCTGTTATGAGCTTCAAGTCACAAGGCGATCCTAACATGCCTGAAGGGATGCCAAGCTGTTCGAAATAGCGACACTGCTCAATATCCTGCGAGGAGCAAAGAAGCATAACTTAGAATTGTACGGGAGCAGACGAATTTATGACTTGCTTCTACTTACTCTGGGTGATATAATCTGAAACTTGGACAACGTATCGTTCAACAATGCCTTCGCAACCGGCCACTGCCATCGTTTCGCCGATTTTGACGACATTCGCGCGCCAAAGAGAAATAGTCGAACGCCTGCGGTTGTATGATGAATGTAAGTTTTCATGCTTTCAAGGATTTCTTAGATGTTATCCGCCCTTACCTTTTCTGTGCGCTTCATCGATGAGAATCGGCCATAGCTCTGACTCTATGAACACCCCTGTGAGCGCAAAAGCCGAAATGATTCAATGAGTGAAGTATTGCGACATGAACGCTTTCTGTGAGCCTTTTCATTTCTAAAATTTCGCGTTGAAAGACATTCAAAATGATTCAGAACATGGCATTACGTACCTATATCTGGTTTCCAATGCGCAATGAATCTTTGCACAGCTCTACGCGTGTCGATGGGAACGCTCTGCATAAATAACGCATCATTCAGACGAATCGAGATGGGTTTTCATCGAAGGTCAGTTGATTGTATTCTAAAATAGAATACCTTTGCGTGCATGCTGCGCTATCTTGCGTACCTGACGTATAACTGAGCCTGGATATCTATAACGCCTCCATTCTTCAGCGGCAAGTGTTCCGCCAGTCACGAGTATATTGGTTTCAGGTGCCCGCTCCAGAATTTTACGTATCAGGGGCAGAGCTGCCGCCCCTTCCCCCACAGAAACTGCGTGTATCCACACCAATTTACCTGCGCATCAGTCGGGAATAGGCATGTTCAGTCGTTTCCACCCTCTTGCGTGTTTCATTCCTGCGTCTCTTACTCTCTTTCAAGCCGGAAGTCGTCGATGCGCACCTTCTGGACGAGGCTGGGCACTGTGGCCCCACCTTTGGTCAAGTGTTATCGCCAATTCTTTACCGAGAGCTCGTCGTGTTTGAAAATGCACTGCATATGGTCAAGACAGTAGGGATGTGAGTATGTAGAAGTTAGCGACGGTCGCGTCGCGGGTGCGTTGGGCAACTCCTTTTCATATGATGGAAGACCTGACCTACAGCAGGAGATGGCGTACTATGACGATTCCTGGGAACACTCACGTGCGATAATAGGCTCGGCAACTGTAGCACAGAGATGATAGATGGCCTTGATATATGGCAGCATGTCTTCGCGTCCAATGGCGGCACGCTTGAAGTAGTGTGAACTACGAGGGGCGAGTTGTTAAATCCTCTGAAGACTTTCAATCACACAGTTTTACCCGCGTTCGTTGAACTCCTTGCGGCGTGGCATCGACTGTGCTGTTGCGAGTATTAGTGCGACAGCATCATTTGGTGTCCTGCAAGGCCTTGCAGATTCGAGTATGCCTCTCTGTGTGCGCCGCTGAGAGTATCGTTCTTTTTACCCAGGAGCTGCGAAGAGCTTTTCTGCCCGCGAAAGCTTTTCTTTTGATTTATTTTGGACGCAAGGCGCGGTTTTCCAAGAGGCGATTTGTGAGCAGCCGTCATGATACTCACTTCAGTCGTCGCCGACCTCCTCGGCCTGATCTCCGGGGGTTGAGATGAGGCTAAATATACTCAACTTACAGACGGGAGCCAGGGAACTTGACGATATCGCGGCCGATGATACGGTGGATAAGCTAAAGGCAAGGCTGTACGAGTCCAACTTGGTAGATCTTCTGCCCTCGGGCCAAAGACTCATCCACTCGGGGCGGACTCTCGCAAACGGAGACGAGCTCTTGTCCGCTGCGGGAGTCGCGGAAGGGGATGTCGTCGTAGTCGTCAAGCAGCGGGGTAAGGACGATTGGAAAGAGTGCGAATCTAGCCAGCCGGGTCCAGACGTCGCGCACATCAATAGAGTCATGGGAAAGGCCGGCGCTACGATGAGCGCGTCTTCGACTCCTTCGGGCGGCACTTCTGGGCTGAACGAGAACTTCGAGGGTTTGCGCGTCGGTGAAGCAGCGCCAACGAGCGATGGGCAAAGCGGTGAAGCGTACGCCACAGTAGCGATGCGGGCAGGTCGGTTGGAAGGTATCACCCTTCCTGAACCTGATCCAGATGCGATGGCAACACTGCTGGATATGGGCTTTCCTGAGGCGCGCGCTAAAAAGGCGCTTCTCCTCCACCGCAATCACCCGGGAGCGGCGATGGAATGGCTTTTGGAAGTCGGAGATGGTCCAGAGGCGGACGCTGAGCTGACGGATGTTGAGATTCGGCAGGTGATGAGCACGATAGGAGCATCACCGACTGTGTTTCGTGCTCCGCGCGAGCCCGCAGGTGACCCTGATGAAGCTGATGTGCAACGCCTCGTCGAGATGGGTTTCCCTCGCGAGGAAGTGATGGCCGCGCTCAGGGCAACACACAACAACCACGACGCGGCGTGCGCCTGGCTTTTGGGTGAAAGGGGTAGTGGGAGAATGAGGGCAATGCAGGACATTGATGTTGGAGTGGGAGCACGTGGGAATCCCGAAAGCATGCAGATGCTTCTCGGCGACATCCTCAGCCATCCGACCATTCAGGAAGGAATGCGGTCCGAACGCGTCGTGCAGGCGTTCCAGTCGATGATCGAGGACCCTTCCTCAGCGCACGACTACATGAACGACCCAGAAGTGGGACCTATTTTACTCCGAGTGCATTCGATACTCGCACGTGTCGCTGATGGTCACGCGAACGGCGATGCGCCTGCGCGGACTGGGTGATGAGATGTGGCGTGTGTTGGATAGCTGGCAGAGACACCACCGTTTTAAAACTATTATCCTATAGAGCTAGAACGAGCTGATCGCCGCCTCGTCAGTCGTTCTCGCCGTTGAGGTCCGCGGCGGTAAGTACTCCCCGAGCCTTCAATTCCTTCTGAGCTTTGTCCATCTCCACACGAAGGGAAGCAGCATCATCCTCACAGGTGGGAAAGTGCGCTAAACTCCAACCTATCACGCACAAAGAGTAGCAGCCGAAAGACACGAGCGCCCAGAGAGGCAAAAGTTCAACTGCTTTCTGGTACTTCTCCGAGAGTCCGCTCTGCATCGCGTAAGCCTGTTCGGAATGGAAACGATGGTCAGCCACATGACATCAGGGAACACAGAGAGACACGCGAGGATAGAGAACGCTTCAGAAGATGCATCAGTCTAAGAGGAGACGTACCCAGACGGCAAGGAACGCCCCGACGATAGATCCTGCGAGGACACATTCAGTTGCGCGACAGGAAAGATGTCAGAAAAGATTATGGGAAGAGAGCGTTGTAAGGACAAAGGGACGTCTAGAACTGTACATACCGAGTTTCAAAAGCCTGGTGCCCATCTTCAAGCAAGCGTCTTCGCTCCTAAAGAGCGTTTGACGGCGAGATCCGCATCCAAGAATGGTCCGGGAAGGGAGACGCTCGACCAGGAAAACATTTATATCATTGGCGACGTTTCTGGAAAATACAAAATCGGGCAAATCATAACTGATTGTAACCCCTCGCTTGTATGGACACAAAGATCAGAGGCCTGCGCGCACGAACGAACACATGGCGTCACCCGCTGAATACGGCTCCGTGCCCGCCGGTGATGTGCACGTGGAGTTTGTGTCTTCCGGCTCGACGCAGAAGCGTTGGTCGATCGGTAAGGTGATCGGTGCGGTGTTCGTGGTGCGTCAACGGGTCCCGAACTCAATCCGAAGTTTCTGGGAGGCTTCGAACTTACGGCGGTCGTGGCGTGTCATGTCCGTCGGGATCGTAAACGAAGGCATCGCCTGAAGCGCGTTCCCAAGTTACACGCGATACACACCCGTCGCAAATTCGTGAACACTGCACCTGCGTATCTACCGTCCAATCGGATCTAATAAACGCCCGTCACACCGCTAACCTCCCCCGTCTCCCTTGAGTCACGCCCAGATCACATTCGGGATTTTCGCACTCTCTCTCACCCTCGGCGGTTCCATTTCCGGTAGTTTGCTCAGCCAGTCGTACAGCGATTCTCACTTGAACTGTCCCAAAGGCATCACCCCGGCGACGATTCGCGGTGACAACCCTGAGGTTTGGAGCGATGTTTCGCTGGAGATGGCACGGCGGGTGGATAAAATATACTGGCTTTGCGTTCGCGAGGGGTGCGACGTTCCGTTTCCCGACGAAATCTTTGACAAAGTGGTCTTGATGCGCGGGGAAGAAGTTGACGTATGCAACTTGTTCGTGATTGACGGGAAGCCCCGGGAAGGCCTTGGAGGGCACACCCTGCAAGCCTCGGCGATGCACATGCTCGCCACGATGCACGGCTGGTCGAAAAACGCGAACGCGGTGATGATCATGGAGCAAGACACGGTGATTGACCAAAGCGTGAAGTGGAGCGCGGATGACTGGGCCTCCTTCGACGCCGCCGCGGAGGCGAAGCAGTGGAACGTGATCCGCATGGGGTACCGGCCTATTTTGTACGAGATGGCAGGCGATCACGCGTGCGAACCTCAATGCGTGTGTGAAACCGCGACGAGCGAGGCGTGTTTCCTGGGAAGCGCGGGGTGTGACCTTCGTGGGGCGGACGCGTACGTCGTGCACAACCGTTTCTTCAGCCAGTACGTGGACTTGTTCCAAGGACCGGGGTGTATCGACCAGATAACGTGCTCAGCGGTGGACAACGGGGTGTTTCAGCAATTAGCCAACATCTTCGTACTTATGCCGCAGTGGAACTACCAAACTGAGGCGCAATTAGACTCGATTTCGATCGACACGCAGCGGGCAAGTGCGGGGCTTCTTTCAAAAAACTGCTTCAACCCGGCGAACCCAGAGTGGTAGGGGGAAGGCTGGCTAGATTCGGCCGTAGCCATTAGCTCGACGCTAGAAGACGGTTTGTCCATTCAATTCACCACGTTCTGCGTAGTTATGATTTCGGAACGGAGTGAACGAGCGGCACTTTCGACGCGAGCCCGTGTTGGATGACGTAATGTTCACTCGATCAAACAAACACCAAAAATATGTACATAGCTATGTAGAACGAGTGCTCTGCTCCTCTGTCCCCACATCGGAACGCACTGTCACCGGCACGCGGCAAGTGTCCGAAAGCATAACGTGAACCACCGGTGCCATAGGTCTGTCCCGCTTCCCTCGAAAACTCGACAAGCACAATGTCCCGACGCACGCGGGTGACTCGTGCGCTTCTGCTGTGCATCATCGTCGCTCTCGTGCTTCCTGTGGCGTGCGCGGGCGCGTCGCATCGGAGCGCGAGGCAAGGCGACGTGGCTTACTTCTCAAGCGGTGATTTCGATAGCAACGAACTCAATGAGCGTGAGCCCGGATCCGGGCAGACGCCTCTCATGGCTGCGTCGCTGGCAGGCCAGCATCTTGTCGTGAAGGCTCTCCTCGAGCTTGGAGCGGATCCGAATATCGGAGAGAAGGATGGCTATACCCCGCCCCACGGCGTCGCGTTTCAAGGACGACCGGAAGCGGCGGCTGTGTTGATTAAGCACGACATCCGAGTAGACGAGGCGCACGAAGACGGTTACACGCCTCTGCATCGAACAGTATGGGGAGGGCAAAGCAACCACATCGAAACGGCGAGAGTGCTGCTCGAAGAAGGTGACGTGGATCCGGACGCGCTCGACGCGAAAGGATTGTCCGCCGCACACGTCGCGGCGGAGAGAAAAAACGATGAGATGGTGAGGACTCTTCTCCGTTTAGGTGCCGACCCCAACCTACAGACGAAGACTGGCGATACGTTGTTACACGCCGCGGTCAACGCTCAGCGACCGAAAATGGTGGAAGCGGTCATCAGGGCCGGCGGAGACGCGTCTGTGACGAATGCGCACGGGCAAACGGCACGAGATTTGGCCGAGCGTTTGCCTTCAGAAGAAGTCAGGGCCCTGTTCGTTTCGCACGCAGAGGTGGGTGTCGAGAAGAAAGCCGCTGACGCGCCGGATGAGTTGTGATAGCACTGCCTCACATAAGTTATATGCACAAGAGAATCATGAGCCCACTTACAGCCGCGCTTTCCCGCGCCGCGCGATCAAGGATCACCGCCCTTCTTCGACAGCCCCACGCTCTCCCGCTTGAGCACAGTGAGCAACGTCTGAGAGCTCTCGAGAATCTTCAGGTACGCGGCTTCTGTCTCCTGGATGGTCTTATCGTAATCGTTCCTCGCGGCGACCTTTTATGAAGGGAGGGGATGATGGTAAGGTGAGCGTCGTGCCGCGACGCGCGCGTTTTTCCAACAGAAAATCGTCCTCCCGATCGATCGAGCGCTTGTGAAAGGGAGTTTAGTTTCTCGCGTGCGCACCTTGCGGGCGATGGAATCGTTCAGCGTGGTTAAACGCTTGGAGAGGACGGTCAGATCGCTCTGGACCTTGGACTTCTCGTCCTCCTCATCGGTGATCTGCTGGTTGATTTCCTCGCGCTTCTCGCGGAGGTCCTCGATGCCTGCGTTCGCGGTCGTAGGGACGCGGGGAAAGAAACGAGTGAGCGAGAGTTCGTGATTTTGTCGCGAGACCGACACGACGAAGCGGGGCGGAAGGCGACTTCGCGTAACCCACGCCCGGCGTCGTTCGCTGTCGTCACCATCGGGAAGGTGTGGCGAAGAGAATCAAGAGGTTTGACAACGCGGACGCGTCGCCCTCGAGCACGGAGGCTGGCGTCGTTCAAAAGAACATCGTTCGCGCTCTTTCGTAGCCCGTTGGAAAACAAATGACTCGTCTCGCGGTGCGTTCGCGGACGCCTCGCGCTATGTGTACGCACATTTTACCAGCTCGTCATTCTGGGACGCCATGGCTTGCCCTTGAGCGGCCATCTTGGCTGCCTTGTTTGCGTACGCGGGCCGAGCGTGTTCGCGAAGGTGTGATCGCGGAAGCGGCGCGGAACCGTTTACCGCTCGGCTAGTTTCGCGCGGTCAAACTTTTTTGTTACAGGTCGCAAGTCGCAACGTCGCATTCGTATGGGCGGCCAGTCTCATATTCCGAATCTCGCCTCAGCAAAATGCACGGCAAGCTTTCGGACGTGCCAGTTTCCTCAGCGCAGCTGAAGGAGCCTTCGGGGTGAGGCGCGAGGGAGCCAACATGTTGGGTTTGGAGGGTTACGGGAGCTCTGATGACGAGGAAGAGGTGGCGCGCGTCGACCCCACTAGTCCTGTCCCCGTCGACGCTAAGGCAACCGACCGTGGGACTCGCGCGACCGACCTCGGCGCCCGCCCGGGAGAAATGGGCACCGCCGCACCTATGCCTCGCGTGTCGACGCTTCCGAGCGCAGCGGCGCTGTTTGACGCGAAGGAGAAGGGGACGGGGAGCGTCTCGATGCCGTCACCGGGCGTTTCTGGCGTTGGAGGCTCGATTTTAGGGAGCAAGAGGTCGGCGAGCGGGTCGTTCCCCATCTCAGGCGTGGCTCACAAGAGCAACCGCAGCGAGACGCGGGCGGTGCCCGGAGGCAAGCCGCGCGGCTCGCTGTTGCCTCCGCAGCTTCGCGGGAGGGCGAACAACGCGACGCAGGACCTAGAGGGGATGGGGCTGAAGAGGCATCCGGTGGCAGGGGCGAAACCTCCCAGCGGTGGTGGGTGACGAGTGTCGAGCGCCGCGCTCGTGCGCGGCGGGGACGAGTTCATGAACCAGGATAGCTCGCATTTTAGCAAAGAATATTAGACAACTAACTCGATGGCCACCGCGATGGTGACCCACACGAGGAGCAGCCTCATTTACTTACGCTTACCCTCCTTGATGAGGACCACCTCATCGGCGTAACGCACACCCTTACCCTTGTACGGCTCCGGCTTGCGCTTGGAGCGAATGATGGCGGCGAAGTTACCAACCTCCACCTTGTCGTAGCCGCTAACGGTGATTTCCGTGTTGCTGGTGCACTCAACCTTGAGCCCCTGGGGAACCTCGAGGATGACCTGGTGCGCGTAGCCGAGAGAGAGGTTGAGGTCCTTGCCCTGCATGGCAGCCTTGTAACCGACGCCGACGAGCTTGAGCTTTTTCTCGAAGCCTTCCGACACACCCACCATCATGTTGTTGCAGAGGGTCCTGTACAGACCGTGACCCTCCCTGGCCTTCTTGGTTTCATCCGCCTTAGCAAGCCTGATAGCGCCTTCCTCCTCAGTCATGACCATGAGGTCGGGGAACTGGAATTCGAGCTCGCCCTTGGGACCCTGTGAGTCGAGCGGACGGGGAGAGACGAGAGAGGTCAGAAAAAAGTGCGAGCCAGAACCCTAAAACCCTATCGGTAGCGGCACGGACCGACGCGACGGGCGTCGGACGTGGGCGACGTCGCGACCGCGCAGCGGCGTCGCATCGCGCCGCGCTGTAACTATCGCTGCGTAAGAGATGCCCGGCACCTACCTTCACGGCGAGGTGGTTGTCCTTGAGGGTGTAGGTGACGCCCTTCGGCACGGGCACGGGGTGCTTGCCGATGCGCGATTCCCCGGCGACGACACGGAGAGGCGCGCGCGCGGCGGACACGGGCTTGGCGCCGGCGCGAGCGGCGACGCGAGCAGGCGCATAGCCCTGGCGAGCGCTGAGAGAAGTGGAAGCCATGGAAGCCGCCATTGCGCTGGTTGTGCTCGACGACGAAGGCGTGCGACGAGGTGTGCGGCGCGCGGCTCGCGACCTCGCGCTCGACGCTTTTCTTTTATCCACTGACGTCGACGCGCCTGTCGCTGTCGTCACTCCCATCGCTGTAATTCGGGAGTCATTAGACCCTCATCAGATTCGGCAACATTGGTATGGGCCCATTTCCGACTGTTTTTAACCTGGCAGTCGACATCGGCAAAAAGCGCTCCGAGAATTCCGTAACAAACAAAGCGCACTGAATCTGTATCGCACTGCGCTGCGCGGGTTGGTGGCTGCGGCGGGTGCGCACGCGGAAGACCGAAGTTCAAGCCACAGGGCTTGGACTCGAGCGCACCTGCGTGCATCCGCTTGTCGGCCGTCCGTGGGCTGTCCGACATACGCGCGCGCGCCTTTCCCTAGCGTCGGCTCGCTGCCCCGGCGACTGAATGGTGCGCCACAAGGCTTCGTCGGCGGGCAATCGTGAGGAGGGCACGTCGGACCGCGGGTTTGTCTCGCGGGCTGAAGGAGTCCTGGACGAAGCCGCGGCAATGGGTCCCGCTAAGTACAAGGGCGACACCCGAAAAGAGGGCGGTAAGCGCAAGGAGGGCTTCGTGGACGTCCGCGGCGGCCCTGGATCGTCCAAGGCGAAGAAGCAGAAGAAAGGCAAAAGCAGAGAATTGGCGCTCGCCGCGGGAGGTGGCGGCAGCGCGGTGGCCGACGGCGAACGCAAGGACGATGTGTGGGACAAGAAGTTCGAGGGCCAGCTGTTCGGGAGCTGGAGCGCGGCTGAGAAGGGAGAATTGCAGAGCCGAATCAAGGACTGGGCCGCGGCGCACGGCCACTCGGACAGCCTCGAGAAGGAGGAATACGATTTCCTCTTCAAGCGCCGGCTGAAGCAAGGCGGCCGCGGCGCGAAGCTCGACGAATCCGAACGTAAAGCCTTTCTGGAGATTGCCAAGGACTTTCCCACGCGAAACCCGAAGCAGATTTACGGGTTCGCCACCCGCTACTACGACCCGAACAACCATAAGGGGAAGTGGAGCGAGGAGGAGAAAGAGCAACTCGCCGACTTGGTTGAGTTGAAGGGCGAGAAGTGGAAGGAAATCGGCGAGATTCTCGAGCGGGCGGGGGCGTCGTGCAGGGACAAGTGGCGCTCGATGAAGGATAAGTACCAGCGAGGAGACTGGACCCCCGAGGAGCTGTCTCAGCTGAAGCAGCTCGTGAACGAGCAACTCGCGGCGCGGGGTGCCGCGCCGGGAAGAGGCCCGGGCGAAGGCAACGAGCACCTCCCCGTGCGGGATAACATCAACTGGAAAGCCATCTCGCTGAAGCTGAAGACCCGCAGCGAGAACACGTGCTGCCAGAAGTGGTACCTCATCGCTCCGGATTCCGTGGCGACGGGAGAGTGGGGCGAGGGGGACGACTTGGTCATGGTCGGCGCGCTCCGCAGAGCGCGCGCCGCGTCTGAGGCGAACGTCGACTGGGCGAGCCTGGTGCGCGGGCGCACGCTGAGCCAAATCAAGCGCCGATTCAAGGACCTGAGACAGGCCATCCCGAAGTACCACACGCTCTCCTTCGCGGAGGTTGTGGAAAAGCTGAACGAGAAGCACGTCGAGCCTCGGGCTTTGGCTTTGCTCGCGCGGACCTGAGCGAGAGCGACGAGGCGAAAATTTTCGCCATTGATACCTTTCGTAGCTACTCGGGAGAATGGTGTAATACGTAAGTCCAAGACTGATTGCCTGTAAGTCCATTCTGTATCTCGGTTTTTCCCGCCACTCTGTGATTGATTTTCGTTTCCGCTCGTGCGCTGGGCTGGACAGTGCGCGCCGCGCAGCCGCACCGGCGTTGTCTCTCGGGTCGAGGGAGACGGACGCGGGCATGATGCACGCGGGTGAGGAAGCACACTCGGAGGAGGCTATGGCGCAGGGTGTCGCGCCGGAGAAAGCGGAGGGTGACGAAGATTACGCCAACCTTCAGCGCGTGAAGGTGTACCGCCTGAATGAGGGCGGGCACTGGGACGACAAAGGCACCGGACACGTATCTTGCGAGTACATGGAGGTGCGTGTGTGCATGAGTGACTGACTACCGAACGATACCAAGACGCGTTCGTGCCGCGTTTCGAGCTTCGCCGCGAGGGATCTCTCTCGCATTCGCTTCATTTTCCTCCTTTAGGGTTGGATTTGACTCTAACAACACCTCACCGCCCCTCCTCCTCCCTTCTCCTCCGACGCAGCAATCCGATTCCGTCGGTCTGGTGGTGGTGTCCGAAGAGGACCAGCAGCCGCTGCTGGTGCACCGCATTTCCCGGGAGGCCATCTACCAGAGGCAGGGTGGCGACACTATCATCACCTGGAGCGATCCCGACATCAACACGGACATAGCCCTCTCCTTCCAAGAGGCGGTAGGGTGCAACTACATTTGGGAGCAGATCAAAAACGTACAGATGCAGTACGCCAAGAAAGACCAAGAGCAAGGTGAGCTCTCCGGACGTCTTCGAAGAGGTGCTGTGGACGAGTACGAGTTCGGCAGCGCGCCCGGCGATAGCTTTTACTATCAGGACTCCGGCAGGCAAGGTCCCGAAGACCTTCCCGCCGCGGAGTTGGGGAACCTGGAAGAGCTCGTGAAGGTGGTGGCGGACTGCTCGCCCTTCGCGCGCGAGAAGATCGCGAGTCTTGTCCTGAACAAAGGATACCTCCGTCAGCTTCTGGACTTGTTCAAGGTGTGCGAGGACCTGGAGGACCGCGAGTCGCTGCATTTGATGTACCGACTGGTTCGCGGCTTGGTGCTGCTCAACGACGCGTCGCTCTTCGACGAGCTCCTGAGGGAGGAGAACGTGATGGACGTCGTCGGGGCGCTCGAATACG